>Ga0163109_10000173_pt1 | contig 51596 bp, 52 predicted proteins | sample CRUFie1St13metaG_FD_108704 | JGI IMG/M metagenome (GOLD analysis project Ga0163109, IMG submission 108704) | Marine microbial communities from the Costa Rica Dome - CRUD Field 142mm St13 metaG | ecosystem: Environmental > Aquatic > Marine > Oceanic > Photic zone | place: Costa Rica: the Eastern...
AACAGGCCTTCAGCCTGCAAGCGTTGTTTGAGCTGCTCAAAGGCACGCCGCAAAGCTCCGTCGCCAGCTTCCTCCATCTGGCTCACGATCAGCTGGTAGTCACCGCGATTAGGGTAGATGCTCAGCTGGCCGCGTACGATCAACTGATCGCCACTTTTCGGGTTGAATCGGACCAGGCGGTTGCGGCCGGCAAACATGGCACAGCGCAGCTGAGACCTCTGGTCTTTGAGTGTGAAATACCAGTGGCCGGATGCCGGATTAGCAAAATTTGAGATTTCACCTTCAACCGCGACCTGCGAAAAGTGCCCCTCAAGCAGAGATTTTGCCATCTGGTTTAGACTGCTGACACTGAGTACTTTTTCAGTTTCAGTTGCCGGCGTTTCGGGTGTCTCAGGCAAAATCACCGCGCCACCCCGGTGCCGCCCCGATGGCTTCGGATGAATACTTCGGCGCACAGTTCAATCAATGACATCGCTAAAAGACTCGCCGCTGTAACGTTCAATGATCAGTGTTGCCGCCATATTGGCTGCTATGTTTGCCCCGGTGATAAACATGTCAATGATGAGATCAACCGCGATCAGCAGTCCGATGCCTTCAACAGGCAGATCTAAAGCCACAAAGACGGGTGTGATAACCAGCAGGCCGCCGCTAGGAATACCGGGACTGTAAAAACTCAGCACCCCGATAGCGAGTGCGATAGCAATCGTTTCTGGCAGCGCAAGCTCGATGCCGTACAGTGCCGCAATGAAATAGGCGCCACAGGTGCGGGCCAGAGGAGAAGCAAATTTGAACAGAGTGACCGCGGTCGGCAGCACCAAGCCTGCCGTGTTCTGGTCGATCGCCAGATCCCGGCTCGCAGCCAGAGTTGCCGGCAGAGCCGCTAGGGAGGACCGGGTCCCAAGCCCGATCACCTGCACCGGCGCCATAGTTCTGGCAAACCGCCAGACGTCATACCCTAATAGCCCAAGAATCAGGTACAGCGTGCTTGCCAGCAGGACGATCAGGCTGCAGGTCAGGAAGATAAAACTGCCCAGCAGCACAACCGATTCTGTGCCGAGATTGGCGGCAACGGGCAGTACCAGCGCGAAGATTCCATAGGGCGACAGCGCCATCACCCAGGCGATCACCACAAACAGCGCCTCTTTTACGGCGGCGAAAAATCCGACAAGTTGCTTTCGGCTCTGCGGACCGATTTTCAACAGAGCCAGCGCAAATATGCCGGTGAAAACCATCAGCGGCAGAATCTCACCGTTCGCAGCGGCCGAGAACGGGTTGGCTGGCACCAGACTGATTAACCAGTTGCTGAAGGGGGGGAGAGCTCCGCGATCATCTGCTTGTGGAACAAAGCTGCGCATCATTTCAGCCGACTCGCTGCTGAGGGTCAGACCTGAGATCAGTGGTGCGGCGAACAGCACTGAAAAGGAACTGGACAGCAGGATCAGTCCAGCAAACAGAAACAATGAACGCCCGCCGATTGCCAGAACCCGATGGCTCTGTTCAGTGCCGCCGATGGCGACAATGACTAAGGACATCAGCAGGGGAATAATGGTCATACGAAAGGCATTGACCCAAAGGCTGCCAAGCGGAGCAATTATCGCTGGCAGCCCGTTCAGCCACTGCGAATCGTTCTGAGCGATGAACAGCCCGAACAGGCAGCCGGCAAACAGACCGATAAGGATTTTGTAGGATAGGTTCATGCCGTTTCCTGTCAGTCTGCTGAAGCACTGAGCCCTGCCAAGGCGCTTGTTGCCGGGATTTTTCGTCTTTCGGCAGCCCTTTCAAAATTACAGAATCAGAGTCCAATTCGGAATGCTGCGTTGCTCCACATGAGGGGCGAGCCCGTGCCGAGAATTGAGACGCCTGTTCAGATCTGCTAGGGTCATTCTACTCAAGATTTTTATCAGGTGCAGTGATGAGTAACTTAAAGATCCCGCATGACCAGAATCAGGCGAAGGCAGAAGCCGAATGCCGGCATGAGCATTTCGATGCCTTGCTCGAGCAATATGAGAGCAAGCAACTGTCCAGACGCCAATTGCTGGGCGCACTGGTGGCTTCCGCAGTCGGCGTTTCGATGACTCCCGCTCAGGCGCAAGCGCCCGCTGCGGTGGGGCGTTCAATGAACCATGTTTCTCTATCGGTCAGTGACGTGCAGCGCTCCGCGGATTTCTACAGCCGGGTTCTGGGGCTGGAAATCATCAGCCGGCCAGCCAACGGGGGCTTGAATATGGGGCTGGGGCCAGAAAGTTTTCTCGGCTTGTATGAGCTCGGGGATCCCGGGCGTATGCATCATCTTTGTGTCGGGGTGGACAATTACAATCCGGATCTACTGGCTGAAAGGCTGTCGGATCACGGCGTCCGGGCCAATATCAGCAGGGACCCGGCTAACCGCACCAGTGGCGGGGATCAACTGTATTTCAATGACCCTGACGGCATCCTGGTGCAGTTGGCCCAGCATGGATACCTTGGCTGACTTCATCCGTCCGGCGGCTTCAGCCATTTTTGCTCGGTCTGTAAAGGCGCAGTCAGGGTTGTCACAAAGGCTTCCAGCTGTTTGAGCTGCACTGACCGCAAGGCCAGCGGTTTCGCCTCATTGTGGCTGAGCATGGAAGTGGGGGCCTCGTTGTAATGCTCCATGACCGCTTCCAGATCGGTGATCTGACCGCCGTGCATGTAGGGTGCCGTTTCGGTGATGTTCCTCAGCGTTGGTGTCTTGTGAGCGCCGACCAGTTCATTGTCATCTTTGGCAAATCTGAGCTCCGTGCACTGACCCGGCTCAGCATCGCTGTATTGCCCCAGGCAATTGAACTCATCCTGACGCGCGAGTCTGATCCCGTCATACCTTCCCATAGGGGGCAGCTGTCCTGCAATGGCAAGCACGCCGGTATTGTGAAATTCGAAATTGGTCAGCAGCGGGCCGTTGTGACAGCTGATGCATTGGGCCTCGTCAATGAACAGCGCAAGGCCTGCAAGCTCGTCTTTGCTGAGCAGAGTCCCCGGTATTACGGCAGAGCTTTCAGTCAAGCTGTCGGCATAGTCGTCAAAACGACTGCGCCCCGGTTTGATCTTGCGCTGGTAAGCGGCGAGCGTCTTGCCGATGTTGGCAAAAACCCGGTTGATGTCCAGCTGCAGATCTGTCCCGAGAGATTCCCAGTTCCTCCGGAGCAGCTCATCGCCAATCGGCGAGGCCGCGCGGGGCGCGGCCGGCAATGCGGGCAGTGGCTTAAAGAGTGCTTCGTATTGCGATTTGTAATGCGGATCCTCGGCGATCAAGCGTACTACCTGTAGTCGATCCAGATTGTGTTCATGACCGGCTTCGATCGGGGCGAGGGCCTGGGCCCATTGTGAATCTTTCCGGCCGTCCCAGTAATACCAAGGGCTGTAGGCGAGCCCGACGAGAGAAGGCGTATGTCTGAAGCCCGTCTGGGTGCCCACTGCGAGAGTCCGGTCATCAGTGAAGTAGTTTTGTGGCTGATGGCAGTTCGCGCAGGCGACTTCTCCATTGCCGCTGAGGCGCTGGTCGAAATACAGGCGGTGGCCGAGCTGAGCGGCAAGCTCGCTCTCTGCCACTGCGTTACTCGGATCAACCGGCGTTGCCGGAAGCCGGGAAAGAGACAGAGACTGGATGAGAGCGCGCTGCGCCGGCGTCCATTCGGCGGGCAGGGGATCAGGTAACAGTCTCCAGGCCAACAATCCTAACACCGCTGTCAAAGTACATCCTACGATCAGGATTCTTGTCATAGCTGGAGTTCCAGAGTCGCTGATTCTCTGCCCTGCGCGCTGGTAATGTCGAATGTAAGCAGCCAGCGACCCGGCATGTGAAACCTTACGCCCTCCAACAGGTAGCGGCCGGGGGCGATCTCTCCGGTGACGACAGGCGAGGTCGGTAAACCGTGGTCGTGATCAGGCATGCCGCCAACGACTGACATCTGCGCCCCATGCAAAGGGGCGCCATCGGCGGTGTAAAGCACGAGTTCCCAACTGTGAATGCTATTGATTGCCAGCGGATCGAGCTGGCTGAAGATCTCAAGCGTTGAACCCTGATTGGTTGTCAGGGAAAAAGTGGCCGACTGGCTCCAGCCGTGCGTGGCTGGCAGCCACAGAAACAGTCCGATGAGAAGAAAGATACTGAGGGTCGGTGGCGTCATATGTCTCACTGATCAGCCGCTGTGGTAATTCTCGAGACTGAACCGGGGACTGCAGATGGCCATCAGTTCCAGATCACTCTCGCCGGTATTGGTAATACGCTGTCTCGTGCCGGGCGGGATTAGTACGACGTCACCTGCGTTCACTGCAGCGGCAGCGGCATCGCCAACCTCGACAAGCCCCCGGCCTCTGAGAATGACGTAGCGTTCATAGGTGCCAGTCAGCCAGTGCCATGCAGTCTGCTGACCTGCCAGTACCCTAGCATGGGCGATTGAGACCGCACTGTCCTGATCCGTATTTGACACTTCGATGATGTAACAACGTTCCTTGAAGAAGTATTCGTTGGCTCTCTGCAGCTTTCTGACGTAGGGATGCATGGGGGTCTCGGAGGTCTGTATCAGAATTGATGAGCCCTGCCTCTGCAGAGCCGCTGCCTAGGGTTTTCGGAATTTCAGGGTGAATCGATCGGTGTTACCCCGGATGCCGGGAGTGCCGACTTCCTGCGCGAGATCGTCTTCCGGATGGTAATGGAGCGGGCTGTAATCTTCGAATTTAAAGCCGAGCTCGGTCAGTTCCTTAATGACAAGCACCGGATCGAGGCGGCGCCCTATGGCGCGATTATCCGGCTGCATATGACGACGGGTGTGATCAACAATCCCGTAGACCCCACCGGATTTCAGCGCCTCAAAAACAGCCCGGTTCAGGTGATTCCGCCGCTCTTCATTGAGATTGTGTAAATTCCAGAAGGTCAGAATCAGATCGAAGTCTGCTTCAGCAAAGCTGAATTCAGGCACATTCAGCAGGGTGAGCTCTTCGTTGATGGTCGAAGCACATTCCAGGCCCGGCAGTTCCATGACCTCACTTTTGAAGGTTTCACTGAGACCTATGGCAAACACCAGTTGCCCGTCTTCACTGCACAGAACCGGTCCGAGGATCTTCGACCAGTACCCACCTGCCGGGGAAAGCTCCAGCACCCTCATGCCGCTGTCGAGGCCAAAAAAACCCAGCGCTTGCGCAGGCTTACGATTGCTATCCCTAGTAATCTCTGATGGCTCTCGAATGCTGCCCTGAAGCGCGCTTTCAATCAGGGAGCGCGTGCCGGCTGCTTCAGCCGCAAAGATTTGGGCGTTGACGAAGAGCAGGGCCATAGAGAGTAGGGCTTGAGGCATACACTTACCATGTTGTGGTGCGAGTGCGCGATTAAAGCAAATTTCGCCTGAAATGTTTATCACTGATCCGGGCGGATGTGACGGCTCTCAGAATCCGGCGGCAGCTTGTGTTGATTCAGGGGTGAACCTCGAGTTTAGTTGCTGACCGCTCTGTCGTGCTAGCATACGGTCCTATGTTTTTTAGCAGAAGAATACGGGAGAAAGCGGTGTCAGCCTTGAGGAAAGCAAAAGCAGCGAGTGGGTGTCTGTTGGTCAGCCTGAGCCTTGCCTCTGGCACCGCGTATTCTCAGCAAGGCGAGAGCCGTGGCTCAGGTGAGATACCTGACTTACAGGGCGTGTACAGTATTGCCACGGTGACTATGCTGGAACGGGGTGAGCAGTTCGGCGGTGAACTGGTGATCAACGCCGAACAGGCGGCTGCCGTCGGTGAAACCGGAGCCAGCTATCTTGATGATCTTGTCAGCAATGTGGGCGGGGCCGAGGCTCAGGTCGGAGGCTACAACACGTTCTGGATGGATCCGGGTGAAAGAATGGCCGTGATTGACGGCGGGATCAGAACCTCGATCATCGTCGAGCCGGAAGACGGACGCCTGCCGTGGGCCGAAGGGGCTCAGCGACGTATTTTTGGCAGTATGCGCGCTCAGAGGGCCTTCGATGGCCCGGAAGTGCGGCCCATGGGTGAGCGCTGCCTAGTTGGTTTCGGATCATCCGGTGGGCCACCGATGCTGCCGGTTCTTTATAACAATCACAGCCAAATTGTTCAGACTGATGACTACGTGATGATTCTCGCTGAGATGAATCATGATGCGCGCATTATTCGCCTGAAAAACAACCAGCGTAACGAAATGCACAAATGGCTGGGGGACTCTATCGGATACTACGACGGTGATAGTCTGGTTGTCGAAACGACCAACTTTCATGCACAAGAGGGCTTCCGGGGCGCCCTTCGCCATTTTTTCTATCTGTCTGCGGATGCCAGAATCACTGAAAGATTTTCCCGCCTCGATGAAAACACGCTGCTCTATCGATTCATGGTCGATGATCCTGCGGTCTATTCCCGACCCTGGAGCGGTGAACTGCCGATGAATGCCGTTGAGGATCAGATTTACGAGTACGCCTGCCATGAGGGAAACTATGCGCTTCCCGGTATCTTGGCCGGAGCAAGGCGACAGGAGCTGCAGGCAGAATTCGGGCCGGTGGGCCAATAGTTGTCAGTAATCGACAATAATCAGAGGGCCGTGTCATGACAGCTTGTCGCTTTGCAGGTTCGATTGCGATCTTAATGTCGGTTTCCGCGGGTTTGGCGGATGAGCTGACGCCAGAGTTGTCCGTCAAGGAGATTATGAACAGCATCTTGACGCCGGCAACCAACACCATCTGGGGAGCTTACCAGTTGGAAACCGAATCGCAGTGGCAGGAAGTGGGCCATGCGGCGACGGCGGTGATCGGCGCAGCCAATCTGCTGATGTTGGGTGGAACGGGCGAGGGTGAGGCAGAGATCGCCGGCGAGTCCGAATGGCAGCACTATAATCAGCAGTTGCTGGCTGCGGCCCGACAAGTGCTGGTGGCAGTAGATAAACGCGATGAAAATGCGCTGTCACAGGTGGGCAATGATGCGCTGTACCCGCCCTGTGAGAGCTGTCATCAGGCCTATCAAAACTAACATGACGTTCGGTACTCAGCTGCCAATCCAAATCGCAACTGTTTGCTGCCACTCTAAGCCGCCACAAAGAGCGCAGGCAGCCGCTCCAAAAACCAAAAGCACGCGATACCGCCAAGTCCATAGGCCAGACCCCGATGGATGCTGCCCAGACTGCCGGATGAGATTTTTCTGAATACCCAGTTCACCAAAATCATGGTGCAAATAAAGATAACCTGACCCCCTTCAACGCCAAGGTTGAAGAACAGCAGGGCGAGCGGGATATCGGAATCGCTCAAACCCAGCGTGCCAAGCGCGCCGGCAAATCCAAACCCGTGAAACAGGCCGAACACAAACGCGACAATCCAGGGCTTCCGGTGCACCAGAGTCATCTGGCCGCGCTGGCTCATCACGACTTCCCGCGCCAGCATGAGGATCGACAGCGCGATCAGTACTTCGATCGGCGGTCCGGGTACCGGGAAAATGCCGAGCACCGCACAGGCTAGCGTGATGCTATGGGCAACAGTAAACGCCGTGATGGTTTTCAGCAGCTTCCAGAATCCGCTCAAGAGCAAGAGCAGTCCGAGGACGAACAGCAGGTGATCAATGCCAAACAGGATGTGATCGGCCCCCAGTAACAAATAGCGGTAGGCGAGGCTCCTGAGCGACCCTGCGCCGGCTTTAAGATCGCTCATTGGGATCGTAATGGTGGCGCCAGCCCCCGGGAAATAACCGGAAACATCTTCTCCGTCTGCCCAGTGTGCGATAGCGACGATGCCCTGAAGCGACCACGGGAAATTCAGGCTGTCGGCAATGTTCAGCGCGGGGCTGCACTGAAATCGGTAGGCAAAATTACCGGGCGTCAGGCCCTCGCAGCGTTCAGGGAGAATCCGCTCGATATTGAACAGGGGAGGAACCTGCTGATCGACGACAGACAGGCTGTATTTGCCCGGGCTCTGTTCATCGAGAAAGATCCTTGCGACACCGGTGACATCGACGTCGTGCCCATGCGCGGAGGCCGAGATGAGCAGGAAGCAGAGCATGAGGCGGTGGAGTAATTTCATTGAGATGGGGATTCCCGGTAGGTCACAGGTTCGGCTAGTGGGCTGAATCGTCGTTGAGAATGCGGACGGTGTATTGCTCCCAGAGTCGCTCTATTTCTGCCTGCAAACGCCGGTCTTCTTCCATGGCAATCCATTCCAACCTGACACGGTCGCGAATCTCGGCCAGTGATGGCAGTACCGACTCTGTTCTGGATTTAACCTGAAGCCAGTGCTGACCACGATTACTGAGGAACGGGCCCTGCCACGGACCGATGTCGGCGCTGAAGACCTGCGCAGCGAAAGCCTCATCAAAGATGTTGGACAAATCAAGCCGGTTGACATTCAGGAGAGGGTCGAGATTTCCGGGTGACTGGGACAGTAAGGATTCAGCCTCGGCGCCGGCGGCGAGCCGTGACAACAACTCAGCAGGCAAAGTCTCACGATTGTTGAATACAATTTCGTCAGTGTCCAGCATCGGCATGGTCCGATAGCGCTCAACATTGGCCTGATAAAAAGCCTCTAGCTCTGCGTCGGTGGGCTGGATGATATTGCCGCTCAGCACATGACGCATTTTCTGGGCGAGGATGTCGTAAATTCGGGCATCATCATCAAGACCCATCTTCAGCGCTTCCTGTACAAGAATCTGCTCCTCGACAAATGCGGCAGTGATGTATTCCCGCTGTTCTTCGGTGAGGGCCTGACCGGTCGCCATCTCTTGCATAAATAGACGGCCCTCTATGTCGGCCTGGTCCAGTTCCAGCAGCACGGTCTGGGTTCTATTTCTGAGGCCATAAACTGCGAAAATGATCAGGGCCATAAGGAAAAAATGCACCAATGGTTCTCTCATAAGCCATTTGATCGTTTTGGGTCGTGTATCTTCGCTCATCGGTTCTTGTCCTTGAGGCTTATTATTCTATCCGGGTGTCGGCACACTTTGAGAGTTGAGGACGTCTCGGCGCGTTAAAACCTTTAGTGCTCGCCTGCGATACCTCAATACAGATTCTATAACCCGGAGTGAGATGCGGCCAGTCATTGAGCCACTTAGTCGAGAATTTATTGCTAGCTGCCGCCGCGAGGAAGACCTGATTATTCGCGTAGACAACATGACCCGCATTGAGACCTTTGTCGACGCGGCCCTTGCATTTGCTTCACTATGTTGGTTATCAGCATAGATGAGATTCCTAACAGCCCTCCCGAACTATTAGAGCTCTCCAAAGATATTCCTTCGTTTGTCCGGAGCGCGCTGAGCATTGGGACGGTGTGGTTGGCGCATGCCAAATGGAGCCGTACTTTTGGATTGCAGGATTCGATCACCGTTTATCTGAGTCTGGCGCTGGTGGTTCTGATGCTGGTGTTTGTCTATCCGATAAAGCTGATGATGCAAGCTACTGTGCTTTACATTTCGTTGAATATTTTTGACATACGGATTTTGGATGCCGGGCTGTTTGACGAAATAAGCTGGGAAGATCTGCAATCGTTAGTAGCCCTTCTTTATATATGTTGCTGTCGGACTGATTTCTCTTGGCGCGATAATTGTAGCGTTCTATCAGAATGCGCTCCATCATGCGAAGGAGTTGCACATCACGGCGTTTGAGCGTGACTATTGCCACAAAAGCACGCTGCCCGGAGCTTAGTGATTGTCACAGCCATGCTGTCGCTGGTGTCCAACGAAGAGCTTGTTTCTGCCGCCGAATTTCTCTACCTCAGCCTTTTCGTGACCATCCCAGTGGGGCAGTCCCTCTATCGAAGATCGCGGGTTGCCGTTTCGCCGGTCAGCCCCGAAAACAGTGGTCACTAGGCCGGCTAGAGCTCCCGTCAAGCTTGCCAATCTGTACAACAGTCCCCCCCATCTGTATACTTTATTATTTGCGGATCGGTGAAATCCTATGTTACGAATTGCTGAAGAAGCTTTAACATTCGATGACGTTTTGCTCCTGCCCGCGGACTCCACCGTTCTACCCCGCGCAGCCAATCTACAGTCCCGACTCACTAAAGCAATCTCGCTGAATATCCCGCTGATATCCGCGGCAATGGATACGGTAACAGAAGCGCGCCTGGCTATTGCCATGGCGCAGGAAGGCGGTCTGGGTGTCATTCACAAGAGCATGACCATTGAGCAGCAAGCGCGCGAAGTGCGCGCGGTGAAGAAATACGAAAGTGGGGTTGTGAAAGACCCGATTACAATTTCCGCGCAGGCTACCGTGCGGGAGCTGGTAGCGGTGATGAGAGAAAACAATATCTCCGGCATGCCGGTCATGAATGGTACAGGGCTAGCGGGGATTGTGACCAGTCGAGACGTGCGCTTCGAGTCCAATCTGGATGCGGCAATAGATACGATCATGACGCCGAGAGACCGTTTGGTTACTGTGACGGAAGACTTTAACCTTGCTGAGGTGAAAGCGCTGCTTCACCGACACCGGATCGAAAAAATTCTGGTGGTAAATGATGGCTTTGAGCTTAAAGGCCTCATCACACTGAAGGATATTCTCAAGTCAGAAGATTTTCCCAACGCCTGCAAAGATGAACAGGGCAGGCTGAGATCAGCTGCGGCCGTCGGCACATCTGCGGACACCGATGACAGAGTGGCGGCGCTGGTTGAGGCAGGCGTCGATGTGATTATTGTTGATACCGCGCACGGGCACCATCAGGGTGTGATTGACAAGGTGGCCAGTATCAAGAAGCGCTATGGTGAGGTATCAGTAGTCGGTGGCAACATCGGAACCGCGCAGGCTGCCCGGGATCTGGCTGCGGCGGGCGCTGATGCGGTCAAGGTCGGCATCGGGCCGGGCTCGATCTGCACGACCCGTATTGTCACCGGCGTTGGTGTTCCGCAGATTTCCGCTGTTGCCAATGTAGTGGACTCCCTTAAGGACACCGATGTCTGTGTGATTTCAGACGGTGGTGTCCGTTACTCAGGCGATATCGCCAAAGTTATTGCTGCTGGCGCCAATGTCGTGATGGTAGGCAGCCTGCTGGCCGGTTCAGAGGAGGCTCCGGGCGAGGTAGAGCTTTATCAGGGGCGCAGCTACAAGTCCTATCGCGGTATGGGCAGTCTTGGCGCCATGTCCCACTCTCAGGGGTCGAGCGATCGTTACTTTCAGGATGGCAAGGCCGGCCAGGAAAAATTGGTGCCGGAAGGGATTGAGGGAAGGGTTCCCTATAAAGGCCCGATGGCAGCCATTGTGCATCAGTTGATGGGAGGGCTACGGTCTAGCATGGGCTATACTGGTTGCGCAGACATCGAGCAAATGCGCACGAAGACTCAGTTTGTAAAGATCACCGGTGCCGGCATGTCGGAGTCCCACGTGCACGATGTATCTATTACCAAAGAAGCGCCGAACTACCGAGTATCCTAAACTTCAGGGTCCGCAGCTTTCAGCCAGTAGTGGCGTAAATAGGCAGGTCTGGGCCAAGTGGCGGATGGCGGTCAGCCGCGGACAACAAGCCAAATTCTCTAATCCGTGCCGGGAGCTTTCTGTTACTAATGGCTAGCACCAACATTCACAGCCAAAAAATTCTGATTCTCGACTTCGGGTCACAGTATACGCAGCTCATCGCTCGCAGAATTCGTGAAGCGGGTGTGTACTGTGAAATCTGGGACTATGACGTTTCAGAGGACGACTTTACCGCCTTCGCGCCCCAGGGCATCGTTTTTTCCGGCAGCCCTGAATCTGCGAACACCGCAGTATCGCCGAGACCGCCAGCGTTCCTTTATGAGTCCGGGTTGCCGATTCTTGGCATCTGCTACGGCATGCAGACCATGGCCGAGGAATTTGGCGGCAGGGTTGAGGCCTCCGACAAATCCGAATTTGGCTTTGCGCAGGTCAATGTCGTCTCTGACAGTGCGTTGCTGGACGGTATTGAAGATCGTCGTCTGGACAGCGGAGTCTCTCAGCTCGATGTCTGGATGAGCCATGGCGACAAAGTGACCGCGGTACCTCCGGATTTTGAGATTATAGCGGCGACCGACAGCGCGCCTATTTCTGCGATGCGCCATCGCGATAAGCCGTTTTTCGGCCTCCAATTCCATCCGGAAGTCACGCACTCGTTGCAGGGAATACGCATCATTGAGAGATTCGCTCTCGAAATTTGCGGCTGCGACAGGCTGTGGACAGCTGCCAGCATCATTGAGGACGCGATTGCCACGGTACAGACACGAGTCGGCAAAGACCAGGTGCTGTTGGGGCTCTCAGGGGGAGTGGATTCTTCGGTGGTGGCTGCTCTGCTGCACAGGGCTATCGGCGACCAGTTGACCTGCGTGTTTGTCGACAATGGCCTGCTGCGTCTGAATGAAGGCGATCAGGTGATGGCAACCTTTGCCGAGAATATGGGCATCCGAGTCATCCGCGCAGATGCCGAGGAAAAATTTCTTGGCAAGCTTGTCGGTGTCGAGGATCCTGAAACCAAGCGCAAGATCATTGGCAATACCTTCATTGAGGTTTTTGAAGAAGAAGCTGCGAAACTGGGTGAAGTGAAATGGCTGGCACAAGGGACTATCTACCCTGACGTGATTGAATCTGCCGGTTCAAAGACCGGTAAGGCTCATGTAATCAAGTCTCACCATAACGTCGGTGGTCTGCCGGAAGATATGGCCATGGAACTGGTAGAGCCACTTCGGGAATTATTTAAAGATGAGGTCCGGCAAATCGGTCTGGAACTTGGTCTGCCTTACGATATGGTTTACCGACATCCGTTCCCGGGACCCGGTCTCGGCGTCAGGGTGCTGGGTGAAGTGCGCAAGGAATACTGCGATATCCTGCGACAGGCAGATGCGATTTTCATTGAAGAGCTACACCGCGCCGGAAAATATCACGAGGTAAGTCAAGCCTTCGCGGTATTTTTGCCGGTTAGATCCGTCGGAGTGGTGGGCGATGCCCGCCGCTATGCCTATGTAGTCAGCCTGCGAGCGGTGGAAACGATCGACTTCATGACGGCCCGCTGGGCCCGGCTCGATCCGGAACTGCTGGAACACGTTTCGAACCGGATTATGAACGAAATACCTGACGCGTCACGCGTTGCCTACGATATCTCGAGTAAGCCGCCCGCAACCATTGAGTGGGAGTAAGCACAACTTTATAAATTATTGATTTAATTGGATACTGTTTTAAAAATTTACTACAAATTATAGTGGTACCTGATATTTTTCAGTGATTTAAAAATCAGTACTACAAACTCACTACAAAGTTCTAGTGTCTACTGGAAAAAAACTGCATCTGTTTGTAGTTGAATCGGAAAACATATTGGTAAAAGCAGTTGAATCGAGAGAAAAGAGATAAAGATTCTGCTGATGGAAATCTTGGCGCGGCGGAAATAAGCCCACCTCTGGAACTACTCAATAGCCTTAGAGTGCACTACCAGAATGGACAGCTCATCGCCGCAGAAAAGCTTGCTATGCGCATCACGCAAGAGTTTCCTGAGCATCAATTTACCTGGAAAGTTTTAGGCGCAGTATTAGGCGAAGCAGGCAGACAGTCTGAAGCCATAAAGGCTAATCAGATAGCAGTCACATTGTCCCCTAAAGATGCCGAAGCCCATTGTAACTTGGGTGTGGCCCTCACAGGGGTCGGAAGGTTAGACGATGCTCTTGCAAGTTTTGATCAAGCGACAGCGCTGGAAACTGACTTTGTTGAAGCCCACAACAATAAGGGTATTACGCTTCAGGGACTGGGAAGATTACACGAAGCTCTGGTCAGCTTTAACCAGGCAATATCCTTGCAGCCTGACTTTACCGAAGCCCACTACAATTTGGGTATCACGCTCAAAGCGCTTGGAAGACTGCACGATGCTGAAGCAAGCTATAGACAAGCGATAGCGTTGAAACCTACCTACGCCGAAGCTCACAATAATCTGGGCGTCACGCTAAAACAGCTCGGACGATTGGACGAAGCTGTGGCTAGCTTTTGCCAAGCGATGGCGTTGAAGCCCGACTTTTCCGAAGCATATGTTAGCCTCGGGGTCGCCCTTGGAAACGTTCGGTTCAAATCTGCAAACCCCAACCTTTACGCTCCATTAATCCGACTCTTAACTTATGGAAATTTTACTCGCCCGAAAGACGTAGCCAAAAGCATACTAAGCCTCTTAAAGCAAGATGTTCAAATCAAAGATTTACCGTTTAAGAGAAACTCTACTGTGAGTCTTGATGAGGTAGCCCCCATAATTGGGAGTCTAAATAAACTTCCATTGCTACATCACCTGATGCGCTTATGCCCACTTCCCGAGCTTCAGTTAGAAGAACTCTTCGTGATGATACGAAACTTGCTTCTCAAAAATCTGGATAAAATGGAAGTATCATCTGAACTCATTTATTTTTTATCGACACTTTCTATTCACTGCTTCACCAATGAATATGTTTACAGTGAGAGTGATGAAGAGAGTTATTTGATTGACGAACTACAAGTTAAGATTCCTCGAGTTCTGGCGCAATCAAAGCAGCCGGAAGCTATAGAAATTTTGTGCTTAGCGGCTTACCGTCCTTTACACCGATATGCTTGGTGTCAAAAGCTAGAATCTCTTGATAATTTAGAAGAGGTGAAGAAAAGACTTATAGAAGAACCTCTTCTCGAGAAAACTCTAGCAAAAGACATCCCTGTGTTGGGAGCAATATCCAACCACGTGTCACTTAAAGTGAGGGAACAATATGAAGAGAATCCATACCCAAGATGGATAAAACTTGGAATTCCCATAAAGGCACAATCAATCGCTGCGGTTTGCGCTGAGTTAAAGCTTCAGCTCCATTCCGATGATATTAGAAACGCGGATTCTCCCACTATACTCATTGCTGGTTGTGGTACAGGGCAGCATTCGATAGAAACTGCTTCTCGCTTTTCAAATTGTCATGTGACTGCCGTGGATTTAAGCCTTTCAAGTCTTGCTTATGCTAAAAGAAAGACTAATGAACTTGGTTTCACCAATGTAGATTATTTGCAAGCCGACATTTTACATCTCCATCAAATAGGAATGGAATTCGACATCATTGAAAGTGGGGGAGTTCTTCACCATATGCATGACCCAATGGCTGGATGGGAAGTCCTCGTGGATTTATTAAAGCCTGGTGGTTTGATGAAGATAGGGCTGTATAGTCAGTTGGCACGACAACATATTTCAGAAATTCGAGATGAGATTACAGCGCTGAGGGTAGGGAGATCGGAAGCTGACATCAGAAAATTTAGGAAATCACTCGCAGCGTCGCATGATGAGAATCATCAGCGATTAACAAAGTCGAGTGATTTTTTTAGTCTCAGTATGTTAAGGGACTTAATATTTCACGTGCAAGAGCATTGCTTTACTATCCCGAAGATGAAAAATTGCCTCGACGAACTGGGGCTGCAGTTCTGCGGATTTGAAAATGAAGACGTCATCTCAAATTTCAGGGCATTTTATGGTAACGAACCAGACATCTATGATTTAGAGCTATGGCATCAGTACGAGTACAGTCATCCTCGCACTTTCGCTGGGATGTATCAGTTTTGGTGTCAGAAGACACTGTCCTATCATTCAGTATCTTAAATAATCAATTTTATGAAACATCTCGTCTCAGTCATAAATATCTTAAAACATCCGGGAATCAGTTTCAGCATGAAGGCTCAAAGAATAGGGAATTAGAAATGATTATCGCTTGTTATAACGGTCTAATTCCCACTAAAGATCTTATCTTTTTCAGATTTTTGGAAGCAACTTTTAAGGCCTTGGTTTCACCTTCAAGTAAAAGATCTTCTACATGCCTTGGATTATTGATCAAATTAAAATATTTCTCTCTTGCCGGCGCCAGTTCTGTGTTAATCAATTTAAATAGTTCTTTTTTTAGATCTCCCCAGCCCATGCCTTCCTCAAAATAATGATCTATGATTTCGATATTTTCTACGCTGGTAAAGCATTTGAAATACTTATAAATTGTCGAGTCTGTTGGCTTTCTGACCCCAGGCTCCAAAGAGTCAGTTTTAATTTTATTAATCTGCTTTTGGAGTTTTTTTTCCTCGGCAAAAAGATCAATGCAATTGGAATAGCTTTTTGACATTTTGTTCCCGTCTAAGCCAGGAAGGTACGATGATGTTTCATTAATTAAAGGTTGAGGCAAATTGAAGAAAGACCCGTAGGTCAAATTAAATTTGTTGGCAATGTCTCTTGTCATCTCGATATGCTGTTTTTGATCACTACCAACGGGAATTAAATCTGCATTAAAAATCAAGATATCAGAGGACATCAAAATTGGGTAGTTGAATAAGCCCATCTGTACATTTTTGTCTTTATCTTGTCCGTCAGTTGAATCCTGTATTGCTTTATAGGCATGAGCTCTATTCATTAACCCTTTTGGGGTAATGGAAGTGAGAATCCAGTTTAATTCCATGATTTGAGGAATACTCGATTGTCTATAGAAAATTGTATTTTCTAGATCTAAACCACAAGCAATCCAAGCAGCTGCTATCGAAAGGGTAGATTGATGAGTGAGCTCGGGGCTTTGCTGTTTTATCAACGAATGGTAATCAGCTAAGAAAATGTAAGATTTAGATCTCTTTGATAACTCTATAGCAGGGCGCATCGCTCCAACATAGTTTCCTAAATGTGGCGAGCCATTAGTGGTAATACCGGTTAAGACGGAAGACATGCTTTAGTATTCAAAACACCATTTAGTGGTGTTACGTGACGAAAACTGAGCACTAAGCCTTACACAACGAGATAAATTTGTAAATTGAGATTTCTGCATTATCAGATTCAAGCTATGGCAATAAATTAAAAGATCGAAAGGTCCACTGTAGATAGTGATAACAACTCTCAGCGCCTTTCTTAGACGTTTGAGACGTAAATCGACTGATTAGACATGCTTTCGGTTTATTTTCAGTAGAGGGATTTTCAGGATTTATTTGAAAAGAATAATTGATAAAATTTCATAGTCGAGAGAGATTAGTTGTATGTGAAAAATAGATGGACAATACTGGGTGGAAAAATATAAGTTTGACACCTTAGTTGAAGAAAGCAAGGGAAGAGCAAGAGCATTTACGTTAACAGAAGACGATAGAGAGTCTGCTGGGCGAGATTTTAAGTTCACAACAGCAGAAGAATTCATAAAACAATAATCAGATTGTATTTATATCAGGATATGAAAACCAAAACACTTTACTCCATGCCGCTGACATTATATGAGATAGATTTGTTGCACTACACGAGCGTTGGTGGCGACAAAGAGTATTTCGCAGATGCTCTGATTTTAAAGGCTCTAGACTATGAGGGTGAGAAACAATTTACTAAGACGGATAAACCAAAATTACTCGGTTTACGAAGAGAAACTTTGGAATCAATGTATCTCGAAATGTTTAACAACGACCTGACTTTGAAACCTGTATTACATTGATGCAACCTGATCACGAGGAAAAGCGAGCATTAACGTAAAATCGGAGAAAATAGAGACAGATTCTGCTGAAAAGGACTTGAAGTGGTGTTTGATTAATGGGACGTTCAAAAAGAAGGCGAGGTAAACTAAGTATCAGCTTTCACATATCATACGCCGTACCTCGCGTTCCCCCTTAGGGCAAAATATAGACCACCGACGTATAAACTAACATGCAAGTAATCTCCCCAAATCACGTCCAATAAACTTGCGGGTCTCATTAGCCAGATAACTCCCGTGACCACACAGGTCATCGTGATACCACTAAATCGTGTAATCAAGTCTCCTATGTTCCATGTGACCGCCTGATAGAACTCGCTGAACCACTTGTGCCATGGAATTATGCCGACTACGCCCCCAAAGATAAGTCCAATGGCAGAACCAATCTCGCCGTAGGTCACAAACCACCATACTATGTATGGCAAGTTCCACATATCTGCCACTGCGCCATCCACTGGAAACTTACTAAGTCCTTGCTGTAGGAACATTACACTAAGAGGTATCCTTAGCAGAAAAGTGGCGAGTGGCGCTTCTACTTTGGGTATATACTTCATATTTTTTCTGTTTGTTTTGCGTTAAGGCTGAAAAGTTGCTGTCAGTCAATAGCGAAGTTTCAGCCCCACTTGCATCGATTTTTGCTCTTAAAGTCTTCGCTTTACCACAACCAGTTTTGTCAAAAGCCAAAGGCAGCGCGGGAAAAGATGGATAGTAGGTATTTGTCTTCAAAGTGATCAGATCTCTGGTATTGTAAGGTGAAACAATAGTCTTTTGCCAATCGAAAATTCGAGTTCAGCAAGTAAATACCTAAACTAGGAGATGAAAATGACTTGGGATGCAGTAGGTGCGATCGCGGAATTATTAGGAGCTCTTGGAGTTATCTTGACTCTCTTATATCTATCTAGGCAGATAGAAAATAACAGTAAGCAGCTAGAGGGGAGCGCTCTGGTCGCTATCGCTGAGTATGAGAGGTCAATGCTGGAGGATATATTTGCAAATGAAAAATTATGGGATGTCATAAAGCGTGGAAACGGTGATTGGGATTCATTAGATGAAGAGGATCAGTCTTTGTACGCAGTATGGTGTATCAAGGAATCTGGGTATTGGGAACTTCTTTATCGGTTGCATCGACAAGAAGCTATAAGCAAGGAGATCTATAGTACAAAAGAGAACTATTACCTTGAGTTATATCAGACCCAAGGTCGGCGGAAGTGGTGGGATGAACACAATACCTTACTTCTGGGTCGAGATTTCGTTAAGCAAATGACGGAAAAGTTGAATGGTAATTTGACGAGCTCATCGGATTTCGAGAAAAAGCACGCTTTTTGGGTGAAATCATAAAGATATTTTAAAGCTGCTCACTTCTGACTAAATCGACCGTCGCCAATGCAGAAACAACAATGCAACGCATCATCCGAATGAAATCGAATCGATGATCCACGAAGGGGTGGTGGTCGGTAACCATGAATACAACCTCACATGCCGAGAATTTCGGATTTAAAGTAAGCGCACTCGACGATAAAAGAGGAAAAATGCTTATAAGACTGTAATTTCTCGGGTATCACTACAGTAAGAGTATGTTTAAGATTCTGATGGAAGGAGGGGTAAAAGTGAAAAATTCTGGAAAATCGCTTTCTATATGGTTAATTTCCAACATAACTAATTTCTGGGCATGCTAGGCATCATGGCATTATTAATTTTTGTGGGTTTAGAAATGAGACAATCGTACCGTATTGGTTAGGCAGCTCAGCAGCAAGAGTGGGCATCTATGCTGGCAGAAAAAATTAATGTATGTCTAGAAGCTGGGCTTGATTGGCAATCGATACATTTTAAGCAGATCTATGATCATACTCACAGCGAGGCGACTACAACCATGAGAAACAGTGCGCATCAAAGCTGGACGCTATATGAAACCGATTATGAGCAATTTGCCTGGAGTCTCTTCAGTTCGGACGTATGGGCAGCAAAAATTAAAGGGATGCAGCGGGTATATAATATCTGTGCAGTTGGAACTGTCTTTCTCTCTAGATTACCAATGTTTTCATACGGATTTTCAAACAAAAGCTGGTTTTGAGAATACGTGTGAAGGATAGAAGCGCGGAGTTTATCTTATGAACGAAAGTGATGAGCTCTTAATGGAGTCACTTGCGCTGATTCTTACTGACACAGGATTCTTAGAATATGTGAGGGAAGGAACGATTGCGTTTGTGGATAAAAAACTGGACGACACGAATGAGAGTCAAGCAACTCTTAATTACTTACTCAAGCAGCAAAAAGAGTACAAATATTTACAAGAACTCGCTTATCAGATAGGCCCCGAGTCAATTGATAGTGATTCGACATATCAAGACTTCGTGGATAACGAAAAAAATCTTTTTGAGATGATCGCTTTTATTCGGGAAGATAAGGACGTCATTGATTTTATGATGGGTGACGCAAGTGTTGATGGTGATAATTACACGGAAGTGGTTATTGAACTTGCAAACTTCATCAAAGCTACTCAAAGTACCGACGCAGACTAAGAAAAAACTGACTCAGTAATTTCTCAACTTCTCGCTCAAGTATTGTCGCCATCCGCATATTTCATCTTAGATTTATCAAGCAACTTAGTACCAAAGGTGTCTAATGCGCGCGATAGAAGCATTCCGAAAAGAACTGATGAGCAATAAATCGAAATCCACATAACCACAAGCACTGAAGCGTCAAATATTTTTTCCATTATCAAATACCATTCCTTCAATTAGGCTAATATCGTATAACGATGGTTCGAAACTTTTGGTTCTTCTCAAAGCACTATTATTTTCTATACAACTAATACTCTAGTTTGTAGTTGAATCGAAAAACACTGATATTTCGCGACATCGGTGTTTTTTTTGGATGGAATTTAAGAGAAATTAGTTAAACACATATGCTATTTCGGTATGTGTGATTACTGTTTGGTCTCAGAATTGATCTAATAAGACTTTAAGAGCGAGTGATATGAAAAAGCGACAAAACAACTGGATGTCGGATGTCCATGAAGTGGTTTAATAGGTATGCTGTCAGGCTAAATTCATACAAGAACGTTGGGGTCCAATGATGGATATTTCTAATCCAGACAGCACGGGAAAATTAAGAGTTACCAGATTTACTTTAGATGAAGGGTCGATTTCTTGCGATTTTGAGGGTCAAGTTGAAGGATATGGTTCAGTGTTCGTTACGCACGAATATGTTTACACGTCCCAGGACCAATCAGGAGGCATTGTCACTGGGGAGGCACGCACTTTTCTAGAAGATGGCACTCAGTTGACTACCCCACACGGTGGGACATTCACTCAAGAGCAATCCGTGATTCGTCTCTATCACACAGATCTAGTCAGTGATGGTTCCATAAACTTTATAATTACTGAAATAAACATACTCACTAAGGATGTGAACGCTCGCCTGTGGACAGCACGTCCCGCAGGCTGAGACGCAAGGGTTAGCACAAGGTCGGGCACTGGTTAATGGTTGACGCCCAAGATATCAGGAAGACGAAACTCCAGTAAACGCTTCCTGATCTTTACCCATAAGAATCTAATATCGAAGGATCAAGATTTAGCTCACCAGAAGTTTTAAGTTAATTACACCCTTTCAATATAAAAGTTGATGATGAATAAATCAGAAGTAGATTTTATTCACTCTTTCAGAAAGCTAAAGCGGTTATTTATTTGCATAACTTAATTAAGTGGTGCTTCGAAAATCCCAAGTTATTCTGGACGACCGTCATTATTGGGGGGATATGTGACTTGATATTTTTTAGCTGGTTCTGTTCCTAAAAAAATCCTGAGTTAAAATAATTCCAAAATAAGTTCACACAATCCCTTAGCATCCCTCTAACAAACACTCCCCCACCCAAACAAAAATTTACTATACAGTTAGTATTAAACTGTGAAAGGGTGAATTAGCACTTCCCACTAAAACTATAGGAAATACATATCAAACCAAGGAATTGATGAGAAAGATATTTTAGTGAACAAGGAAGCCTCAGCTTCTGACTGACACAGGGATGCTCACATTTGAGTAGTTAAAATTACTCGAAACTGAGAGCAAAATTACGATCGCCGTTATTGATTAAAATAGTGCCATCATGTCTATCGTCTTCGAGAATGTCTAACTTGCCATCTGAATTTACGTCAGCAATTTTTAGCCATGGAATCCATTTCGGAAATGTTCTATCAATTGGTCCTTTTCGATTGGGGTCTTGATAAACGATTTGATTGCCTGATTGTTCTAAATTTTCATCAAAGTAAATGATTTCAATATAAGCGCCTCCATACCAATTACCATCACCGCCCGTGGTGGATTGGATAATTTCTTTTATTCCGTCAGCATCTAAATCAGCAAACTGGATATCATTGACAACATGGTCTTTTGTCATGTTGCTATTCTCTACCTCTATACCAGTGATAAATCCTGGGCCGAATACGATCTCTGTTTTTCTTTGCCAGTAATGTCCAGTTGTAATTATGTCTAGATGCGAGTCGTTATTGAAATCAAAAATTTCTAGATTAAAAATGCCCGAGGGGTTTTCGAAGTAGTTAATCTTTGACTTTGAAAATTCTCCAATACCATTATTTTTATAAAGCAGTATTCCATCAAAGCTTACCGCAACAATATCACTGTCTCCGTCTGAATCGATGTCCCCTGATGCGGCACCGTGCATGAAATGAGCTTGATCATCTATTTCTTTGGCTTGATATCTGCCTTCTTTGTTTGAAATTATGAGTGTCGGTGTTGCGCCTGGGAATGGACTCCCATCAAAACCAGTTTCAGCTAGAAAAATGTCTGGGAAGATGTCACCGTTAAAATCTGCTGTAATTGCCTTGCGTGTATTGCTCGCAAGAGGTGGTGCGCCCACAAGTAAATCTTCAGTGTAGATAAAATTTCCAAGCCCGTCGTTAAGGTACATCTCCACAGGAACACTTCTATAGTTTTCAGGCGTATAGTCGGAAAGGTCCCCTTTGCCCCACCATACAGTTGAAACCAGTAAATCGTCATCACCATCGAGGTCAAAATCAGCATATACAACGCCATAGTACTCGCAAATACAGGACTCATAATTCTTGGAAATCTCCTCGGATATGCCTTTATCCCGTACACTCACATAGTCAATCCAAATATCTGTTTTTCGATTCTCGAATGAGCTGCTACTTGTCATAAGCGGGACATCCGCTGAAACAAAAGAGAACTCAAGCTCATCCTCATATTTCAGAATCAGATTTGAATAAATGAGTTCTTGGTGTTTTAGAGTTCTGATCGATAATTCGTTGCCGCTGAACTCCGCCAAGGCTGGATCAGAGGTTTTAATTGCTCCATCTGAGCCATTTACTTTGAATTTTAAACCTTCTGAAAGCTCTAAGGACACGTTGCTGTAGACATACTCTCCAACTTTGACAGATGGAATATTCACAAATGTTCCATCGAACGTGGATATGTCGTTTTGAGCGTGAACGTCTGCTGTAAGAAGCAGAGATAGTATGAGGGATTGTTTTTTCATAGATTCATTAAAGATAGCTTGTTATAAACCTCTCCGCTGATCGTATCACAAGCTCTCGGCAACTGAATCTAGTCACTTGTGACGCATTTTTACTGTTTTAGTAGTGTTCAAACACTCGAATCTCGTAGAAGCGAACCTTGGAGCTCTTTGGAAATACTCTTATCGTCTTCGTTCTCACACAGACGCTGATAGAAACAGCATTGAAAGACGATAGAAGAGGTAAGGAAAAGACTACAGTAGCACTTCAATAAGATAGAAATACAGAAATCAAAGGAGAACTCATGAAGATTTCAACAATTAATGAAAGTGTTTCACTTATAGCAAATATTGGTGTAATTGCGTCCATCATATTTCTTGGTTTAGAGATGCAACAAAACACTGAGATGATGCAATCGCAGACAAGGAACTCAATTGTTGAAAATCAGTTGTCATTCTACGAGAGAGGAATCGAGAGCCCTGAACTTGCTGATATACGGTTAAGACTTGGGAATGGGGAGATTCCTGAGTCTTCCGCTTTATCCCTTGGGGTAGATGAGAACGACTACCCATTAGTTCCAGTTGAAGAGACTGAACGGTTTCAATACACATTTTTCTTGCTGTCGGAACTGAGAATGTGGGAAAACGAATTTTATCAATTTCAAATAGGACTTTTTGATTCCGCTGAATTCGAAGCAAGGACGAACGCATGGAGAGGACAGATGAGTTGGGCTGCAAACATAGTTATCTGGAGACGCACAGAAAATGCGTTCGCTGAAGACTTTAGGGTTTATTTGAATGGAATAATTGATGAGATTTCATAGAGGATAGTAAGAATCATGAACGACGGAAAAGACATTCACAAAACTGGGTGGAAGAATATAGATTTGCCACCTCATTTAAAGAAAGCGAGAGAAGAGCAAGAGCGATTAAATCAAGAGAAAAGAGATAAAGATGCTGCTGAGAAGGATTTGAAGTTTACGACTGCGGGAGAATATATGAGTCAAGAGTCAGATGAGTCGGATTAAAATTATATAGGGGGATTACGTATGACTTCTTCAAATTTAGATATAAATACTGTTCTCGCAAAAGCGTTCGGATTTTTGAACTCAATTGCTGCGCTTACGGTGTTCGTTATCGGTAGCATTGCAATATTCACGATTGGATCAGCTGAAATTGATGGGTTCGTAAATGAAATAGGTGCCGCTCTGGCTCTAGTTATACTCGCCGCCTTAGTTTCTTTCCTTTTTGGATTCACAGCGACTGTCATCAGTATTGGGAACGAACTGCGAGATATTAAGTCGCTTCTTGCAAAGCAGTTACAAGAGACATCAGAATTAACAAAAGTACTTAAAGACACTGAAAGAGCGACGTCTACTGGTGAGTCTTTCAGTGCGCTCGAGTAAGTTAAGTCGCATTATTAAATGAAATAAGTTACAGACATGTCACTATCGAGTGGGAGTAGTTCCTAGCTCGTAAAGTGTTGATTAAAAGGAATAGATACTTAAAAACTAGCTCCAGTCACTATTAGTCTTTAACATTTGAGCGAGCCCTTTATCCAAATACTATTTGATGCATTAATCTCCCGGGCATTAGGGTGAATGCTCCAGCAACTATAAGTGCTCCAACATATGTTGATACCATCCCGCGGATGTGTGCATTTTTATGCTTTTCCAATCTTGTTTGCTGGAATTGCCGAATGTTCCAAATCGAATGTATCAATGAGCCAATTGTGAAGGGAATAAAGAGGTGTATCCAAGAAAACCCCGCAGGATATAAAAATTTGTCCGTCATAGGTGAAGTAATAAATAACGCTGAAAAAGCGATGATCAGCATTAAAGAAACCCAAATACGTCCAATGAGTCTATGCTGCTTAGTTCCCTTTTTTGTGAAGAAAATATACATCCCAACTGGGATTGCTGATAGTGCGAAAAAAGCATGTGTATATATTATTGACATGGTCATAAGCCCCTTTGAACTCTTTAAATGTATCAATGGCAAAGGCTGCAGCTTCAAATTTTGGAATGCCAAAGCCTTAGTATTATTAGATAATCCGTACTGTTCCTTAGGTATGCCAAAAAAGTTTGTATCAAGCTTTCCATTGTCATTTTCGTCAATATATACGCCAATTGCATAGGTGCCAGGAGGAATCTCAAAAGAACCTCTATAAGCGCCTTTGCCAATTTTTTCTGCAATACCTTCCTCTATTCCAAGTTGTGAACTAGGCTTGTCACCTCGATCCGATTCAAAAACCTCCTCAGAACTATAGATTGCTAAATGGAGTACGCCTCCTTCTGTGATGACTTAAATTTCAACATCCAAAGTGGCTGCCCTTAAATGAAAAGAACACAAAATCAATGAAAGACAACCAAAATATTTCATCATTATATTTACAAATCCTGTTATTATGTTTACAAAGTCAACATAGCATAAAGTAAATGTACACTTAGTCAACATAAATCTTATATGAGCTATCACAAAGAAAATCTGAAAGAGCAATTTGCTGAAATTGCATGGGACATCTGCAAAACAGAGTCTTGGCAGAAAGTTAATATGCGAAGGGTTGCTCAGAAAGCTGGGGTTTCAAATAATGCCTTTTATAGACATTTTAAAGACAAAAATGATCTTAAAGCAGGATTGATGCGGAAGGGTTTCGAAATTCTTCATGAAGGCATGAAGGATGTAACTAATAAATTCTCAAGTTATGGAGCTCATTACATAAGATTTGGATTGGACTACCCGCATATTTACGATTTGATGTTTGTGAATACGGATTTAGATATGTCTCTTTATCCTGATTTAGAAGCTCTGTCCGATGCATCCTTTAGTGGGATAGTTGAAGGACTGAGAGCTTTTATGCCTGATGAGTCAGATAACGACATCATGATAAAAGCATACAATGTTTGGGCATCTGTTCATGGGATAGTGCTAATTTTAAGGCGATCGAAATGGGAAGGAAAACGAACCGAAACTCTTGAATGGATTGAGAATAACTTAGAAGAATATTTAGAAATGACAACTTTTGCTTAACTTGATTAACGACCAAGCTAATGCCGCGCCGTTTCGATCAATAGTTTCCATTGGAGAAAATTATGAGATATTTAGCAGGGTTTATATTCCTAGCTCTAGCTACAACTACCGCTTTCGCAGATCATCACGCATTGAACTTGGAGGCAAGACAACCGCGCGCAGAGTTGGATATTACCTCTATCCAAATTGGCGAAGACTTAAGCATTGTCTCAGCCGAGGGCGCGACTGGTGAGTATGGTCGGGTTTATGTTACTTACCACCTAACGTACAACAGAGATGGATCTGGTGGTTCGTTTACAATGCAAGGCCGAGGCTACGTAGATGCTGATACTGTCGCTCAGGATCGGGAGCAGGTATGTGGACTAGGGACGGGCACTTAATCAGAATGAGCCAAGTAACAACGATTTCAGATGGAACAAAAAATTTGGATGTTATTGTCATAGACCCTCTTAACCGAACGCTTATTGCCGATGTATATGCATTACAATATTGACGCCTAGCGCTGGAGGCAGTCCATTTCCTTATTGTGGACTGCCACCGGCCTGTAATTTATTTAAAAGGGAGGAAATGCGTCACTGTCAGGATAGATGGTTCTCTACACAGAGCAGTAGGCGAATAGATTCAAAGTAATAGGAGTTATTCAACGATATGAACTACATGTTTTGTAATAATATCGGATGTAAGTATTCGATGTTCGGTTATCAGTAAAAACAATACAAACGGAATATGTTGTAACTGCATAGCTACGACGTAGTGACTAAAAACAATAAGTTACACACGTATCATTATCGAGTGGGAGCAATAGGGCAGTGACGAGTGGGTTATTTTTTAGCAAAGACAGGACAGCCCAGGGAGTAGCGAAACAACGCTTGATAGAATCACTGGCTCAACCTGACAAGCGCATCATAAACGACCCATATGCTGGGGAGTTTGTCCTGGGCGCCGGGTTCATCAAGCTTTTGGGGCACAAACTCAATGTCTGGCTGGCTCAAAGCCTCTTGCCGGGGTTTCACGAACATCTCATTGCCCGAACTCGGCTCGTTGATGACTTTGTCGAGCAAAGTGTATTCGATGGGGTTGAGCAGTATGTTATTTTGGGGGCAGGCTATGACTCTCGAGCCCATCGACTTAGATTGCCCACTTCGCTGAGGGTTTTTGAAATAGACCAGCAGGAAGTGCAGGCGAGAAAACGCGCTAAGCTTCGCAACGAATTCCCCAACTTAAAGGATGTCACCTATGTGGCGGTAGATTTCACTCACCAGTCGATAGCCGACCAGCTAATTAAATCAGGTTTCGACCAAAGCAAATCTACGGTTGTTACGCTCGAAGGTGTCTCGCAATACATTACGAAAGAGGCTCTCACTGCAACAATTGAAGAAGTCGCCATGCTTGTTAGAAATGCGAGGTCGGTATTTTTCCTCTCTTACGCCAGCGACCTGCTCAGTACAGACCCTGTGGCTTGCTTCGGAAAGGGTTATCCACGAGCTGAAATGCGCGCAAGATTGATAACCTATCTATCGGCAAAGGTAGGAGAGCCTTGGGTAGCTTTCTACAGAGCTGACGAAATAGAAAATACGCTGTCGCAAAATGGTTATCGGGTAAAAGAAAATTTGACGCTGAAGGATCTCAACTCTCGATACTTCGCTCCGGTTGGAAGGACTCTGGCAGAAAATCAATTACTTCAACTCGAGCACCTTGTGATGGCGCAATCTCATGGTGGGTCTAACGACTAGCCATACTAAGCTTCATGTGAATACGCTGAGTCATCGACAGTGCGGCGGGCCGCTAGTAGACAATGAATCTCGGGTAACACCCTTATGTCTTACCTAGGCTCAACTTTACTCAACGCACAGTGGTGTCATAATTTAGAGATCATTATTATTCGGAGGGGCTTGCCCTAAGTTTTGGCTTGGTTGAGTAACACTATGAAAAAAACATTCCCAGTTGAAGGTATGTCTGTGATCGTTTCTGACGACATGTGTGATATGAATGGGCATATGAATGTAAGGCACTACCAAACTATTCCAATGGACTATGATGGTAACTTTTATCACAGCCTTGGCTTTGGGGAGGATTACGTCGCCAAGGGGTTTTCGTCTTTTACGGCTGAACAAAATATCAGATATCTAAAAGAATGCTTAAAAGGCGAAAAACTTACCCCTAGATTCAGAATGCTTAACGTGAATAAAAAGCTTTATCACTCTGTGTGTGCAATTTGTAAAGAATCAGGTGAACTGGCTGCCTTGGTTGAAACGGTTGAAATTCACATCGATATGTCCATTAGAAAATCCGCAGAGATGTCAGATGAAATCTTTGAGATGATGGTAAGGATAAAAAGGGAGCATGAGGCTTCTGGTGACTATCCTTTCGAATTGAAATTAAAAATAAAGTAAGCGGTTATAGGGCGAAAATTGACATCAATAACATGTGATTGAATCAGTTTTTTTGGATTAAAAGGGGTATCTACAGCTGAATGAGGGTAGTGCGGTATTTTTAATTTACTAAAGAGGGAAGCAGGCTCTTGTTGCCCTCCGGATTTTTGGTTTTTAGCCGTCCCGGCCCCATTTCTGATTTACCTGGGTAATCCCGCAGCGTCGCTGATTATTGGTGCAGCGATTTCTCTTCTGCTCAATCGCCGAGGATCACCCGCGGCGCACCTGTTCGGTCAGCGCGCGCTGCAAATCGCTATTGTCTTGATAGGGCTTAATCTGGATACCAGACAGCTGATCGAAAGCAGTGTTGAGTACAGTACTCTAGTCTCCACTTGCGTGATTATGACGCTCGTAACCGGATTTGGATTAGGGGGTCTGATTCACGATAACCATAAACTTAATCTCTTAGTGAGTTCAGGTACGGCGATTTGTGGTGGGACTGCGGTCGCCAGCCTGTCGCCTACGATTGATGCCCGACCGGAGCAGACCGGCGTAGTACTGACTCTTCTATTTTGCCTGAACGCGATTGCGTTGCTCATCTTTCCGTTGATCGGTGGATGGTTGGAAATGTCGCAGGAGCAGTTCGGAGTTTGGTGCGCGGTAGCCATCCATGATACCTCTTCGGTGATTGCGACTGCAGCACGCTTTGGTGACGACTCCGCGCAGATCGCAACTATACTGAAGTTGCAGCGAACTCTGTGGCTATTTCCCTTGCTGATTCTTGCTGGTCCGGTTAAGAAGCGTCAGCATTCTCGGCCCGGTGTGCCGTGGTTTGTCGTTCTATTCCTATCCGCTGCAACTCTTGGAACAGTGCTGAGCATCCCTAATTTCCTGCTATCTTCGTCCAGCTGGCTTAGTCAGGCTCTCCTCGTAATAGCACTCTACTCAATTGGTATGGAGATCACCCGAGCCCGTGTTCACAGCGTCAGAGGGACGGTAGTGCTACACGGCACGGTGCTTTGGATGCTTATCGCTACAGGAAGTTTGTTGTTTATCACTGAAACGATTTAGGCGACAGCTAGGTCAAGATAGCAAAGCGCTTATCTTTCCGCTTCTGGAGCATAAGTCTGTGAAGCTAGTTGTTGGATTGGCCCGATGATTGTGGCGTGCGCTTGTTAACAATCTTCTAAATAGTTGAAATGCCATTGACGGTCCCGTCCTGCTTTAAAAATTCAACGAGTTTGCCTTCGCTGTCAGGAGCATAGAGGGGAAAAGCATCAAGGCTCCGGCTGGGTCTCCTTGTTCCATGTGTGCATCAGAAAAAATAGAAATGCCGGAGTCTGCTTAAACGTTCTGGCCACGAGGTCTTAACGGGCCTATCTGAGGAGCGTTGAGATAGCCGGTTGGGTTGCCGACTAGAGGTTGGCTGTTCAGCTCTAGTGGTTGATGTCTGGAATTTTTGTGTTCCGCCAGATTTTTATTGAATTTCTGTGAGAAAAAGTAAGCGCTCCGGAGAGCGCTTACTTTGTGTTCTGAGTTCGGTTTCTACTGATTGACGAACTCGGGGTAGGCTTCCATACCGCAGTCAATGATGTCGAGACCTTCTTCCTCTTCTTCAGCGCTGACTCGAATGCCCATCACAGCTTTGATGGCCATCCAAGCAACGAAGCTTGTTCCGAAGACCCATCCGAAGATGGTCAGCATGCCGACCAGCTGGCCCATGAAAGTGGCATCAGGGTCTGACAGCAGGACTGCGAAGATGCCGAATATGCCGACGGTTCCGTGAACTGAAATAGCACCGACTGGGTCGTCAATTCTCAGCTTGTCCAGAGTGACAATACTAAACACCACGATTACCCCGCCAACAGCGCCAATGATTGTAGACAGAAGAGGGGTCGGGTCAGCAGGTTCTGCTGTAATGGCTACCAAGCCGGCCAGCGCGCCGTTGAGACACATGGTCAGGTCGGTTTTCCCGAACAGCAGCCTTGCTGTAATCATGGCAGCGATGAGTCCGCCCGCCGCGGCCGCATTGGTGTTCAGGAAGACGTTCGCAACTTCATTGGCTACGCCGATACCGCCGAGCTTGAGCGTTGAGCCGCCGTTGAATCCGAACCAGCCCATCCAGAGAATAAAAGTGCCCAGCGTAGCAAGCGGCAAGTTAGCGCCGGGTATCGCTTTCACTGCACCGGATTCCTGGTATTTGTCCTTTCGCGGGCCGAGCAGGAGCACACCGGCCAGAGCGGCTGCCGCGCCGGCAAGGTGCACAATGCCGGAGCCGGCATAGTCGCTGTAGCTCAGTTCATAGAGATCGAACACGGACTTTCCGCCCCATGTCCAGCCGCCCTCGATGGGGTATATGAAACCGGTCATTACGACGGCAAAAAGCAGGAAGGCCCATAATTTCATGCGCTCTGCTACGGCACCAGAGACGATCGACATCGCGGTTGCTACAAACACGACTTGGAAGAAAAAGTCGGAGGCGCCGGCGTATTCTCCCATGTCACCGAATCCTGATTCATTCGATGCATCGAGCACCGCCTGGATAGCCGCATCGTCCATTCCGGCGACGGTGGTGACCCCCGAAAGGAATAAACCGCCGTCGTACATGAAATTGTAACCGCAGACCAAGTACATGGTGCAGGCGATTGCGAACAGTGCGACGTTCTTGGTTAAGATTTCTGTGGTGTTTTTGGTGCGGACCAGTCCGGCTTCCAGCATGGCAAATCCTGCTGCCATCCACATCACCAAGGCGCCACAAATCAGGAAGTAAAAAGTATCCATGGCGTACTGTAATTCAAAAATTTGATCTTGCATTGTTACGTTCTCCAAAAATTGGCTCGCAAGGAAGCGTTTGATGAAAGTAGACTAGACACTGTTATAGAGCGTCGTCTCCACTCTCGCCGGTTCGAATTCGGATGGACTGAAGCAGGTCGGAGACGAAGATCTTGCCGTCTCCGATGTGGCCGGTTTTTGCAGCGCCGGTAATGGCTTCGATGGCGCTTTCCAGCAAGTTATCTTTGACTGCCACTTCAATCTTGATCTTCGGCAGGAAATCCACTGAATACTCCGCCCCCCGGTACATCTCGGTATGGCCCTTCTGACGGCCGAAGCCTTTTACCTCAGTAACCGTTGCGCCCTGAATGCCTATCTCCGAAAGTGCCTCACGGACATCATCGAGTTTGAACGGTTTGATAATTGTGGTGATCAGTTTCATAGATTTGTCTCCGTTGGAGTGGGGCGGTGCGGCCGCCCGTGCTGATAATTAGAGTTCAAAATCCAACGCATAGCCCACTACAAATTTGACTGAGTCGTTGTCCCTTGCCGCCATGCTGGCGTAATCTTCGATGCCGTCACCATCATCATCGTCGCCCAAGGTGGTGGTCGAAACCATTGCAGAGAAGCCGTCTTTGGCGATGCTGATGTTGAAATCCCAGTAATCATCGGTGGCGCCGTTAAATGAATACATGAAATCGCCCTCGTGAAAACCGGCATGCAGACCGATCTCCGCGCCGCTATCAAGCGGAATCGTATAGTCAAGAGATGTATAGCTGGCTTTAGCGAAACCGAAGTCCTCACCCGGCCCTTCGTCCGGCTCGGCATTTGAGAGCAGAGAAAGCTTTGCGGTGAAGTTGCCGACGCTGACAGAGCCGTAGACTTCACCGAAGTCGTATCCGGCGTTGGCGTCATAGTTGTAGTAGAGGTAGCCGATGTCGTAGGAGAAACCCTCAGCTTCTCCGGCATAGCCGAAATATACGTCGTGTTCGTACGAGTAGGCGTCATCAGAGTCATAAGAAACATTGGAAGCCCAGGTGCCTATGTAGAAGCCGCTGTCGTCGGCGTAGTCGATGCCGCCTTGTATCGCAGCCTCGTTGATGGACTGCGTCAGGCCTCTCCACAGATAGTTGTTTGTCATGGCGGCGTTGGCCGACCACTCTGCATGGGCGGATCCGGCTGCTGCGGTCAAAGTTGCAGCGATTAGAGGGCGATAAAGATGTTTTACGGTTATGGCCATGATGCCTCCTCAGGCTTTCAAGAAATAAAGTTTTAGTGTCGAAACTTCTTTGATCCGATCGCGGGATCTACAGCAAAGACTGGGCCAAGGCCAAAAAACCTAGTAAAAACAGAACAGTGAGCCAGTCAGGGAGCAGACTGCCCGTGAATCCAAAAGCAAAGTTTCGATTTCATGCACTGAATAAGGGCAATTTTGATTTTTCGCCCTAACATTGCGCTTACTCCCGCTTCGATTGCCGATCGGGTTGTGCTGGTCCAGTGCGATGCGGAGGATTTAGATCAACGAATTGCCACAAGCACAGACGCGTTGCGAGCGACTACGAAGAGATAATCAGGTCCGAATAACAGGGTGCGATCGGGGCATTGGATCGGATTTAAGTGGCCGCTACCGTGACCGCCCGCAATCGTAAGGTCTGACTCTCCGGCGCTTTTGATAGCAGGGCCCGGAGTTTGCTGTAAGCGCTGGGCAGCTCCTGCACCAAAAATGTGCGATTAATCTGCGTGCCCAATAATGGGGTTTTGGACTTGATTTCTTCGCTTAATTTGCCGGACTGCCCAGCCAAAGCCCGAAACGACAGAGCCTGCTATCGGCGGTTAGCTTGCGTGCAGCGACGTAACCCTGAAGATTGTCTTTTTAAATATGCGTGATGGTTCCGCCGACTGATCTCACGTAATCACAGCACCAGTTTCTGATGGAATTCGAGCCTTACACACAACACGAGTTGGCCGCTTGTCTTAGACTGTTTGATCTGAACTGTCCCCGGTTTTTCCAGGAGAAGAGTGATCAGGCTATTCGCATTTCTTACAGCAGCCGCCAGGTTCAGGATCCACGCACACTTTCCTATTCGCTCGGTTGATCTGGATCATGGTTCATCCCGAATAGCAGCGCCAAGGTTGCTGGGAGTAAATGATGGCGCATCTCTCCACTCTGGCAGGGGCAGCGGACTTTCCTAAAGTGGTTGTCTCTACCAGTCAGCATGCAGATCAGTTTTTGCCCGGTTCGGAGCCATTATCCTGCATTCGCAAAACGACGGCTGGGTACCGGGCATGCATCGGGTTGATATAAAATAATTCTGCCGTCGATGAATACAGTGACTGACCCGCACAAACCTCGTCAGCAGATTTTCCGCTCAAGGGTCCGACATTACTCTATACTTGCGATCGATACTTATCGCGCTGTTCGCTGCAGTGCATGGCTGACTCACTATGAAGTTCCTCAAGCTTAAAACAGTGCCAGTGGCTCCCTGGAGTTCGCCGCAGCCTTTGAACCTGCATCCCAGGCTCAGCACGTTTTTTTACCTGTGTGTCGGGCTCAGTGTATTTGGTTTGGGGGAAGCAGCGCTGGTGTCTGCCAATGCCGGAGTGAGTCCTTGGACGGTGTTGGCTCAAGGAGTGGGTCGAGTGGCAAATGTGAATCTGGGTTTGGCTACCCTGTTGGTAAGCGTCTGCGTGTTGTTGTTCTGGATTCCGTTGAGGCAGACACCCGGCATCGGCACCGTGGCCAATGTGCTGATTGTGTCTCTGGTCATCGAACTGTCTCTCAGAGTTTTGCCGCAGCCTGAGGCTATTTCTTTTCAAGTGGCGCAGGCTGTCGCCGGTGTTTTGCTGGTCGGGTTAGGAAGCGGGATTTACCTTGTCGCCAATCTGGGCCCCGGCCCCCGCGATGGCCTCATGACCGGGCTGGCCAGGAGGACTGATCTTCCGATTGCCGGGGTGAGAACCACACTGGAAATCGCCGCGGTCGCTGTTGGATGGAGTTTGGGTGGGAACATCGGTCTGGGTACAGTGCTGTTCGCTTTTGGTATTGGTCCGGCTGTCTCTCTGGGACTTCACGCTGTGGGTTTAACCTTTACCGGTGCGGATGCAGACTGATTGTTGCAAAGGCAGCTTCTGCCGACAACGGCGACGAGGCAGTTTCGGTCTGATGCGGCGGCGTTTTGTCAGAAACTGGGTCAACGCTAGCGCAGTGTGCCGTGTGGCTGACTGGTGAGCAGACATCGTAAGCCAAGCGAGTGCAAAGTTAAGGGCTGCAGGTAAAACAGCTAAAGAAAAAGCGAAAGGAAAAGCGGAACGCAAAATGAAAGACAAAGAAAGAAAATAGGGAGCGTCCGTTGAGTCAGGATTTAGATACTCACGAGCGGTGGATGGCCTTGGCCCTTCAGCAAGCGAAAGCGGCCGCGCAGGCCGGTGAAGTGCCGGTCGGAGCGGTGCTGATTGCAGAGGGCGAGGTCCTTGCGCAAGCGCATAACCGGCCCATCAGCGCTCAAGACCCCACGGCTCACGCGGAAATCCTGGCCCTAAGGGCTGCTGCCATTCGTCAGCAGAACTACCGCCTTCCCGAAACCACGCTCTATGTTACCATCGAGCCCTGCATAATGTGCGTTGGCGCCCTGGTTCACGCCCGAATTGATCAGCTGGTGTTCGGCGCCCGGGAGCCTCGTTCGGGAGCCGTTGTCAGTCAACAGAATTTGCTGGACAGTGCCAGTTTGAACCACAAGGTGCGCTATCAGGAAGGGGTGCTGGCGGAAGAGTGTGGCAAGATCATGCAGGCTTTTTTTCAATCCAGACGCTGAGTGTTGCGCAATATGCTGGGCTTTCTCAGGCAGTTTTGGGTTGTAAGTAATCTTACAGCGATCCTTAATGTAAGAATGAATCCGGGCACAGGTGTCAGATCTCACGCAATAGTGGAATCGCTCGTGCCCGGTTCGTGCTGTTGTTGTCGGCCGTTGTCATTGGCTGTGGCGCGGTCGGTACTTACCAGGCTTACAGCGGAGATCGCCTTACTGCCAACGCGGTGGCGATCCTCGAGGGTTCGCAGTACCTGCGTCAGGATTGGCTTAACCGCTACATTGATGCCGTTCGCTTTGCGCAGGTCGACGGCGAGGTCATAGTCAATAGTGTTGAACATAAGCGTGTTGAGATCAAACCGGGCGCTCACGAAATTGCCGTTTACTTTTGCTGGGACATGGACAACGCCCCGGGGGCTGGCTCCTGGTCTGGTCAGCTACGCGGTAGCCAGAGAATCCCTGTCGTTGATCCCTCGCTTTGAGGCCGCGGCAGGAGGGGTTTACCGGGTAGTGGCGCAACCGTAGTTTCCCGTGCCCGGGGAAGTTATCAATTGCCCACCCGCTGAGTTTCGTCCTGAATTTTACCGTGAATTCGATTATCATTTCGGTCACCAGCTATTGGGCGGTTTCGCCCGGGTTCATCGCCTAAGAGAGAGTAGCCTGTTACATGCAATTTCTGCCCGGAACCAGTGCGCTTTCTGTGTTCAAGCAAGCGAAACTGCTCGTCTCGCTCCAGACAATCTGCCCCGAGCTGCTCGCCATCTCTGCGCGCTATATCCACCTATTCGATGTGGCAGAATCTCTGTCTGTCTCAGATCAGCATACGCTGAGCCGACTGATGGAGTACGGCGAGCCTTACGTAGAGGAGGAAGCCAGTGATGAGACTTCTCATTTTGAATGTCTGGTGGTTCCCAGATTGGGGACTATCTCTCCCTGGTCCAGTAAAGCCACTGATATTCTGCAAAATTGCGGGCTGACTCAGGTCAGGCGGGTAGAGCGGGGAAGTTTATTCAAACTTTGCTTTGCCGGCACTGTGGATGAGACTGTAGTCAGTGCACTTCAAAGCCAGTTGCATGACCGGATGACACAAACGGTTCTGCCCGGAGTTGAACACGCCGCGGCGATGTTTGTCATTAGCGAGCCTAAGCCGCTGAAATCAGTTGACCTGCTCGGGGCAGGAGAGGCGGCACTGCGCCGGGCCAACGCTGAGTGGGGACTGGCTCTGGCTGAAGATGAGCTGGATTATCTGGCGGCGCGCTTCACAGAGCTCAACCGGAATCCGAATGACGTTGAATTGATGATGTTCGCGCAGGCGAATTCCGAGCATTGCCGGCACAAAATATTCAATGCTGACTGGACGATTGACGGACAGGCGCAGAAACGGTCGCTGTTCGGCATGATTCGGGTCAGTCATGAAAAGTCCCCTGATCGCGTGCTGTCCGCCTATTCGGACAATGCAGCCGTGATCGAGGGCCACACGACCGAGCGATTTTTCCCCAGTGGGGATTCTCAGAGCTATGGATTTCATCAGGAACCGGTCCATATTCTGATGAAGGTCGAAACACACAACCACCCGACCGCAATTGCACCGTTTCCCGGCGCCTCGACCGGGGCCGGTGGCGAAATCCGGGACGAAGGAGCGACCGGGAAGGGTGCGAAGCCTAAAGCCGGGCTGACCGGCTTCAGCGTTTCGAATCTCAGGATTCCGAATCTGCCGCAACCGTGGGAAAACGTTGAGAGCAAGCCGGCTCACATTGCGTCACCGCTAGACATCATGCTGGAGGGGCCGATCGGCGGGGCGGCATTCAATAATGAGTATGGACGTCCAAATCTCTGTGGCTATTTTCGCACCTACGAAGCGGCAGTCGGCAATGAGTCCGGCCTTATGGAAATGCGTGGCTATCACAAGCCGATCATGATTGCCGGCGGACTCGGCAACATTCGCGAGTCGCACGTGCTCAAAGGGGATATCCCGGTTGGTGCGAAGCTGATCGTTCTCGGCGGTCCGGCAATGCTGATTGGGCTGGGCGGCGGTGCCGCTTCCTCGATGGCTTCGGGCAGTGGCAGTGAAGATCTGGATTTTGCGTCGGTGCAGCGCGAAAACGCAGAAATGGAACGGCGCTGCCAGGAGGTCATTGACCGCTGCTGGCAGCTGGGTGACAGGAATCCGATTCTGTTTATCCACGATGTGGGTGCCGGGGGTCTGTCCAATGCGTTGCCAGAGCTGGTGAAGGATGGAGGCGCCGGTGGGCGCTTTCAGCTGCGAACCATTCCCAGTGCTGAGCCGCAAATGTCGCCGCTGGAGATCTGGTGCAATGAAGCTCAGGAGCGTTACGTCCTGGCTGTTGCGGAAGCGGAAATTGCCCAGTTTGAAGCCATTTGTGCCAGAGAGCGCTGCCCCTTCGCGGTGGTCGGAGAGTCTACTGAAGACAAGCACATCGAGCTGAACGACCACCACTTTGACAATAAGCCGATTGATCTGCCCATGGATGTCCTGTTCGGCAAGCCTCCCAAAATGCATCGAAACGTCCAGTCAGCGGTGGCGCCCCCTGTCAATGAGAGGCTTGAGGGAATTGAACTGAGTGAGGCGATACACCGCGTTCTCGCCTTGCCAGCGGTTGCGAGCAAAGGTTTTCTGATTACGATCGGAGACCGGACGATAACCGGGCAAGTATGCCGCGATCAGATGGCCGGCCCGTGGCAGGTTCCCGTGGCAGACTGTGCGGTTACGGCAACGTCCTACAAGGATTACGTGGGTGAGGCGATGGCAATGGGAGAGCGGTCACCGCTTGCCCTGTTCGATGCGCCCGCTTCTGGACGTATGGCCATTGCAGAGACGGTGACCAACCTGCTGGGCGCCGATGTGCCGACGCTGCGGCACATCAAGCTGTCCGCGAACTGGATGGTTGCGGCAGGACATGGCGCTGAGGACGCCAAGCTCTATGCCACCGTGAAAGCGGTCGCTGAGGACTTGTGTCCCGAATTGGGGATTTGTATTCCGGTCGGCAAGGATTCGATGTCCATGCGCACGGTCTGGGAAGAGCAGGGTGAAGCCAGGAGTAATACCGCGCCGTTGTCTCTTATTGTCTCCGGATTCGCGCCTGTCGCGGATATCCGCCAGTCAATAACGCCTGAACTCGCGCGGAACGCGGGCTCTTTGCTGGTCTTGATCAGCTTGAGCGCTGATCGTTTCAGGCTGGGCGGATCTGCTCTGGCGCAGGTCTTTGGTAGAACTCTGGGTGCAGTTCCGGACCTTGATAATGCCCAAGCGCTAAAAGGCTTTTTTGAGCTCATCAAGCAATCAAAGGCAGAAGCCTTGCTCACCGCATATCATGACCGGTCTGACGGCGGGCTGCTCGCCTGTGTTGCTGAAATGTGTTTCGCAGGGCACTGCGGCGTCGATCTCGATCTAGATCATTTTTCAGGCGCGGCAGAGCCGGTCGAGGTTTTGTTCAACGAAGAGCTGGGTGCCGTCGTCCAGCTCGCCGAGCATGACCTGCCCCGCCTCTGCGAGTTGGCGGTTCAGCATGATCTGAAAGCCTGTGTCACCGCGATTGGGAGAGTGAACGACCGGGATGAACTTGCCATCCGGCTTTCAGGTCAGCTGCTATTCTCGGAAGCGCGTCACACACTGCAGCGATGCTGGTCAGAGACGAGCTACCACATGCAGGCGTTGCGGGATAATTCAGACTGCGCCCAAGAGGAATTCGAGGGCCTGCTCGATGTCGCTGATCCGGGTCTGCACGCTGAGCTCACGTTTGACCCGGACGATGATATATGCGCGCCGTTTATCCATCTCGATGTCAAACCCAAGGTCGCTGTTCTACGGGAGCAGGGGGTGAACGGTCAGATTGAAATGGCGGCGGCATTTGTACGCGCCGGTTTTGAAGCGATTGATGTGCACATGACCGATCTGATCGAGTCACGTGTGTCTCTTGAGCAGTTTAACGTGATGGTGGCGTGCGGCGGATTTTCCTATGGCGATGTGCTTGGTGCCGGCGGGGGCTGGGCTAAATCTGTCCTGTTTAATGAACGATTGAGCCGGCAATTCCGGGCCTTCTTCGAGCGTGAGGCGACGCTCAGCCTTGGCGTCTGCAATGGCTGCCAGATGATTTCGCTGCTGCACCCACTGATTCCCGGTGCTGAGCACTGGCCGCGCTTTATGCGAAACCGGTCGGAACAGTTTGAAGGCAGGCTGGTCATGGCCGCTGTGTCAGAAAGTCCGTCGGTCCTGCTGAGGAATATGCAGGGTTCTCGTTTTCCGATCGCCGTAGCGCATGGTGAGGGGCTGGCGCACTTTGAGGGTGAAGCGCAATATCGGTCACTGGTCTCGTCGGGCGGTGTTGCTATGCGCTATGTAGACGGCTACGGCGCCCCGACTGAGCGCTATCCCGCAAACCCTAATGGGTCGCCTGGGGGCGTCACGGGCATCACCTCGATGGATGGCCGGGCGCTGATCATGATGCCTCATCCGGAGCGCGTCTTTCGGACGGTACAGAATTCCTGGCACCCCTCGCATTGGGGTGAAGATGCACCGGCCATGCGGATGTTCAGAAATGCCCGTAGCTGGCTCGGCTAGCCGTGTCGCCCGCACTTTATAAAATTGAACTTTATGTGCCTGAATCGCATCTAACTGCGGTAAAAACGGCTATGTTCGAGGCAGGTGCCGGCAGGGTCGGTAATTACGACTGCTGTGCCTGGCAAACCAGAGGTGAGGGGCAATTCCGACCACTGGATGGCAGTACGCCTTTTCTTGGCAATAAAGGCCAGATCGAAACAGTGATTGAGTACAAGCTTGAGTTGGTGTGTGAAGAGCCATGCCTGAAAGCCGTGATCGCTGCGCTCAAGCGGGCGCATCCCTACGAGGAAGTGGCTTATACGGCGATCCGGACCGAAACCTGAGCGGGCTCTTGAAACACTGGTTGGGCCGCGCCGCGCGGCCATTAAGCCAGTCCGGTATGCTGTGACAAGATCTCTCTGTGAATCAGAATCAATTTCGCGCAGACGACAGACTCTGGCTGATCAAATGGGTAGAAATGCTGCGGTCTGTCCCATGCTGGACGTCAAACATCCGCACGGGGAAACTGCCTCGCGGCCGGTCTTCCAGAAAGCATTCAATCGTGGTCCTGACGACGGGAAACGCAATCTCGCTCCAGGGGATCTGCGATTCAGAGAATAGGGCGACTTCGAGAGACTCTGCGCCCGCCTCAAACTCCGGAGTCGCCAACTCGGCTCGAAAGAAGAGGTATACCTGATTTATCGACGGCAGATTGAACAGGGTATACAGACTGTCGTCATGAATCCTGACGGTAGCCCCTGCTTCCTCCGCGGTTTCGCGGACGGCACCTTCAAGGCTGGTTTCTCCATTTTCCATAAATCCAGCAGGAAGAGTCCACTTACCAAGGCGGGGTTGTATCGCGCGTTTGCACAAGAGAATCTTATCTTCGTAAAAGGGTAGTGTGCCGACAACATTCTTCGGGTTTTCATAAAACACGCTGTCGCAGTTCTTGCAGCAGTGGCGGACCTTGTTATCGCCGTCGGGGATTCGAAGAACGATAGGTGAAGCGCAGTGGTGGCAGAATTTCATGACGCTCGATTGGCTGAATTAGGAGAGCCCAGCGCTCAGTGTACTGCCTAATAGTGAAAAGAGGGAGTGCTAAGTGTGCTTTGGCGGTTGGCGTAAAGCCTTCGACCTGAATTCGCTTGATTTCACATTGCAGGCGGATATGAAATCGCCCTGTTACGCCGGGCGCTGGAACAGTATCAATTCAATCAGAAAATGGCTGCCGAGACTCTCAGCCTAAGCTATCACGAGCCCCGCGGTTATCTCAGGAAATTTGACCTACTGGGCTAGTCTCGCATGGCCTCGTAGACCATCCGCTGCGCGACATTATTGTTGAACGGGGCTCTGGGTCCCCCGCGCTTCTGTTCCATGTAGATCATATAGAAACCGTTCTCTTCATCGACCAGAAACAAGGTGCCCCCAATTCCGCGCCAGCCGAAATTGTGCGGCCCGTCCGGATCCTCCGTAGTGGGTTGCAGATGAAAACCCAGTCCCCAATCGCCGGTCTCACCATAGAAAAAGAACTCTCGGGAGACCTCACTGCCGATACGTTTTTCACGCATTAGATCCAGCGTGCTTTCTTCAATGATTCTCGTGCCACGGTATTCGCCGCCCCGGAGCAGCATCTCTGCGAATCTCACATAGTCTTCTGTCGTTGAATTGAGTCCGCCGCCTCCGGAGAGCATTGCCCGGACTTGCGTGTTGTCAGCCATGGCGCCGAAGTTCGGCTCTGCAACGCGCTCGGACATGTCGCCTGACAGGTAGAATGATGTTTCATCCATGCCGAGCGGCTCAAATATTCGTTCATCAAGCACCTGATCGAGAGCTTTTCCTGCTGCCACCTCGAGCACGGCACCGAGCACATCGGTCGAGTGGCCATAATGCCAAGCACTGCCCGGTTCAAAATACACGGGGAGCTTGCCGATCCGGCCAGCGAGGTCTCGTGCTGTGATGTCGGAATAGTCCGGAAAATTCTGCTGGTACATCTTGCCCAATTCACTGTCGGGAGAAAAAATCGCCTGTATCAGACCTGACTCATGAGTTAACAGGTTCTCTACGGTAATCGAGGTTTGCGCAGCGCGGACTTCGCCGCTATCCCGGTCTATCACTTGCAGGTTGCTGAACTCAGGAATGTATTTCTCGATTGGGTCATCCAGAGCGAGCAAGCCATCCTCAATCAGGGACATGGCAGCCACACTGACGATTGGCTTGGTCATCGAATAGATTCGGAAGATCGTCTGGCTGTTCACCGGATTGCGGCCCGCAGATGTCTGAAATCCTGCCGTTTCGAGCAGCCCGACTCCGTCGGAATTGCCAACCAGAATCAGAGCGCCCGGAATAAATCCCCCATCGACTGCTTCCTGCATGCGCTGTCTGATGTTGTCTATATCCGCCTGATCGAGCCTGAAAACCGAGGGCTCAATCATTTTGATGGCCTCTTCTTCATAACGGTCGGCGCTTGCGCAATGCGAGATGACGCTGAGACTGACAAGGGCAGTGGTACAAAGGGAGTGAGCAAATTTCATGAATCGGACCCCGAGGCAAGTGCACCGCCGTGGGCGCAGACGCAAGCTATTCTAGATTTGTTGGCAGTCTATCGGAACAAAAAAGCCCCCTCAACGATTATTCACTGAGGGGTCTTTTCAGACGCACGGGTTGAATGCTAGGCGAAATCTCTAAGCAGGGATTCGGCGATTTCAGGCGCTACGGGTTCAGTGGCGTGCTGGTAGTTGAGATGTTCTGATCGAATGCTCCAGGAGGCGCCATTTTTTGCCGCTTCGATCATGTCATCCGTGAATTCGAAGCGCAGGAAATGAACGGCTGAAGTTTTGTCTTCCGTGGAGCGCGGAAGATCTTCATTGGCGATTGGATACACCGGGTCGAAGCCCGCGATCTGAATCGAAATCAACTCTTCAATGCCGGTAAGCTGTCGCAACCTTTCCTTTCGCTCGGCCTCTTCAGGATATTCGAGCATGAAGGTAACCTTCAGGTTCTTGCCGTCCGGGATGAGCGGATTGTAGGCTTCCAGTTCGCCTTCTAGGTCCTCGTCAGCGGTGATCTTTTCAGCTCGGATCAATTCCATAATCTGATAACGCATCACCATATAATCTTCAAAGTGTAGTGTCGCGTTAGGGCCCAGCGGCACCCTACGGGTCTTTTTGTGATCCAAAATGGCCTGGCGGATTACGGGCCGTTGGGCTTCATAGGCTTCGAGAGAAAGCAGGTCAGCCAAAGCGATTTTCTTCATGGCAATCTTTACCTCAGAGTTCATAAAATGGTCTCGTGTTGAGTGTGAATTACAGGCCGTATGCGAGCCTGAGTAAGTCAATGGGGTGCACAGTTTCCTGGTCTGTCTGTAGGTTGTTTTCGATGTGTTTGCCGGCCACTGGGCAGTCGCTGCCATAGTAGTTGGGTTCTTGCTGAGTGATCTGCCGGACAATAGGTTTGGCGATTTTGTTAGCGAATTTAAGTGTTTCGCTTTTTACGCCATAGGTGCCGTCGTGGCCTGAGCAGCGCTCAATGTTATTGACGCTGGTGTCTTCGATCAGCTCGAGAATCTGTTTGGTCTTCGGCCCAATATTCTGTACCCGCTGGTGGCAGGCAACGTGATAGCTGACATTGCCGAGTTTCTGTTTGAAGTCGGTTTTGAGTCTGCCGGCCTTGTGCAATTTGTGCAGGAATTCGAACGGATCGTGGAAGGCGGCGGCAACCGCTTTGACTTTCTCGTCATCCGGAAACATCAGTGGTAGCTCCTGCTTGAACATCAGAACACAGGATGGAACGGCAGCGATGATGCTGTAGCCCCGGGACACGAGTTCATAAAGGGCCGGAACATTGATCTCCTTGAGCCTGCGTACGGTCGTCAGGTCGCCCAGTTCCAGTTTCGGCATGCCGCAGCAATGCTCCTTGGCGGGCAGGCTGACTTCTACCTCATTGTAGGCGAGGATCTTGATGACGCTGTCGGCGATGTCCGGCTCGTTGTAGTTGCAATAGCAGGTTGTGAAGAGCGCTACACGGCTGAGGGGGTCGCCTTCAGTGCCGGCCGCGTTGTTCCCAGAGTCCGAGTTGGCCTGCGGGATGTATATTTTCACCGCATTTTGCTTGCGGGCGGTTTTGCGGTGGTATTCCGGCAGCTTGGCGTCTTTGTGAATGCCCAGACCGCTGTCCAGTGCGGCTCGCATCGCGCTGTTTTTGTTTCCGCTGTTGACAAGTGTGTTGACTAGCGGCATGGACGCCATTTTACCAACCATGTCAGTGCTGGTGATGATGTTGTCCCTGAATTTGGTGTCACCCTTTTTGAATTTGATGGCTTTCGCTCTCAGCATCAGATGAGGGAAGTCCAGGTTCCACTCATGGGGCGGTACGTAGGGACATTTTGTTAGATAGCAAAGATCGCAGAGATAGCAATGATCGACGACCTTGGTGTAGTCCGCGACAGCGACTCCGTCCACTTCCATAGTGTCGCTGTCGTCAATAAGGTCGAATAGGGTTGGAAAAGCATTACACAAGCTGACGCATCGCCGGCATGTGTGGCAGATGTCATAAACCCGTTCTAGCTCAGTATTGAGGTCATCCTCATCCCAAAACTTTGGATCGTCCTGGTTGAGTGGGTGTCTGGTAGGCGCGTCGAGGCCGCCTTCTCTGCCATGCTCTGCCATGGAAGGTCTCCTGAATGCAAAGACAGTAAATTAAGATTGGCTCCTGCAGGGGAACCTGCAGGAGCCGCAGTAGGTCAGTCTTCCAGCGAGTCTAATGCTTTCTGAAAGCGATTGGCGTGAGAGCGTTCAGCTTTCGCGAGAGTTTCCATCCAGTCCGCGATTTCCTCGAAGCCCTCATCGCGTGCGTCCTTGGCCATGCCGGGATACATGTCGGTGTACTCGTGAGTTTCTCCGGCGACGGCTGATTTCAAATTGTCTTCTGTCCCACCCATAGGCATACCGGTGGCGGGATCGCCGACTGCCTCGAGATATTCGAGATGTCCGTGAGCGTGTCCGGTTTCGCCTTCCGCGGTGGAGCGGAACAGGGCGGATACGTCGTTGTAGCCCTCTACGTCAGCCTTCTGTGCGAAGTAAAGGTAGCGTCGGTTGGCTTGAGACTCGCCAGCGAAGGCGGCCTTGAGGTTTTCTTCGGTCTTGGAACCTTTCAGCGACATGATAATTCTCCCGTCGAATTGAGTAGTTGCGTTGGTTCTAACGCATCGATTAGTCAGTTGGATTACTGAAACTGACGCTAAAATAAGGGTATTTACTTATCAATTCCAATTGATTTAATTGATGTATTGATCGGTTTTATCGATTAGTATTCTGTCCCATGCTGCCGTCAACAAAACAGCTGCGCTACATCTGCGCGGTCGCCGAGTACAAACACTTCAGCAAGGCTGCAGAGGCCTGCCATGTCACACAGTCGACACTGAGTGCCGCTATACAGGAGCTTGAATCACAGCTGGGGGTGGTAATCTTCGAACGGAATAAGAAGTCCGTTCTGATTACGCCGCTGGGCGAAAAGCTGCTGCATCAGGCGCGCCTGATTCTCGGTAACGTGGAAAATTTTGTCGGGCTCGCGAAATCTCATGACGAAGCCCTGACCGGAGAAATACGCCTTGGTGTGATTCCGACCATAGGCCCCTTCATGCTGCCGCAGCTGCTTGCGCAGTTGCGGCAGCACTATCCGAAGCTCAAACTTTTTCTCAAGGAGGATCTCAGTGCGAACCTGCTGCAGCAATTGCAGGAAGGGAAACTCGACCTGGCGATTCTGGCGTTTCCGTACTCGATGCCGGACATGGAGACACTAACCCTGTTCAGGGATGATTTCGTGCTGTGCCTGCCGCCCGGACACCAGCTTGAGGGCAGCAAGCTGGTCAAGCAGAAACAGCTATATGGTGAAAGCCTGCTGCTGCTGGAAGAGGGCCACTGCCTGCGCGACCATGCGCTTGAAGCATGCAAGCTTCAGAGTAGTGCAACTGATGTAGTCTATCAGGGCACCAGTCTGCACACGCTCGTTCAGATGGTCGCGAATGGCTTGGGGGTGACGTTGCTGCCATCCATTTCTGTCGCAGCAGATGTGCTGGGGGACACCGATCTGCAGATTAGGAAATTTGGCAACGAGAATGTGTTCAGAAAGATCGGCATGGCCTGGCGAAAATCAGATCCGCGCCGCGAAGAATATCTGCTGCTGTCTGAATTTATCAAAGCCAACACCTCGGGCGCGATTCCAATCAGCTAACTGGCCCGCTCGGGCAGCCGCAGCGGGAGGACCGGTCAGCCTCGGTTATGACGTCCGTGCCGAGATCATGCACCTGAATAAGGTGGCGGCCCATGATGAGAGCCGCCAATGACATTCTCTGTTACTCAGGTATAGTCATATCCCCTATGAAGGTGTTTGCGGTCTCTGATTTGCACGTTGACTACCGGGAGAATCTCGACTGGATCGATAGTCTGTCCCGGGAGGGATACCAAGAAGACGTGCTGCTGTTGGCGGGCGATGTCACTGATGATTTGAGCTTGCTCGGCTCGTCATTGCGCGCGCTGAAGTCGCGCTTCTCCGAAGTCCTTTTCGTGCCCGGCAACCATGAGCTCTGGATCGATGGTGGGGAGTTTTCCTGTTCGCTTGAGAAATTTGATGCCGTGATGCGGCTTTGTTCGCATGAAGGGATAAGAACCGGCGTGTACACACAAGGATATGTCAGTATTGTCCCGCTGCTGGGCTGGTATGACTTCAGCTTTGGGCAGCCTGACGCGTTCCTGCAACGGGCATGGCGTGATTTCAGGGCGTGTCGGTGGCCGGCAGAGTTCGATTCGCAGGCAAAGATCTGCGATTTCTTTCTGCGGCAGAACGATCGGTACCTGTCGACGGACAATACGCATGTGATCAGTTTTTCCCATTTTCTGCCCAGGCTCGACATCATGCCAGCAGCGATTCCCAAACACCGGCAGAAGGTCTATCCGGTACTTGGCAGTGCGCGACTTGATCACCAGATCAGGAAACTTCAGCCAACGGTTCATGTTTACGGCCACAGCCACGTCAATCAGACGATCAAGATTGATGGCATATGCTATATGAATAATGCTTTCGCTACGCCTAAAGAAGCTCTCATTGCGCGTAAGAAATTAGTTTGCATATTTGATTCTGAAGCTGTGCCAAGCGTTCTGGCAGGAGAGAATCGCCGTGAATCTGCCTGAGAATGAAATTCACATCTGGCAAGTAGCGCTTTCGGATGTCGATCCCGCTGCGCTGACACAACAAGCGCTGGCCTGGCTGCAAGCTAAAGAAATCGTGCGTTACGAAAGGTTGATTCAGCATCGGCATCGCCTTGAATTTCTGCTCGGAAAATGGCTGACCAGAATCTGCCTCAGTGAATATACGGGCCTTGCCATGGGTGACTGGCAGTTCACCTATAATGCCTATGGCAAGCCGCAGCCGCGGGAAGGATTGGGCGTGCAAGCCCCCTTTTTTAATCTCTCGCACAGCCACGGCCGCGCGGTGCTGGCGGTAAGCCGGACACCTGAGCTCGGTATTGATATTGAATTCACCGGCAGAAAGCGGCGGGTGACCCAAATTGCCCATCGCTACTTTGCGGAGCAAGAACTTCAGGCACTGCTTGCTCTGCCGCACTCAGATCAGCCGTTGTGTTTTTATGAGCTCTGGTCACTGAAAGAAGCGTACATCAAGGCTAGAGGATTGGGTCTCTCCATTCCGCTGAGAAGTTTCGCGTATTCACTCTCGCCAGACAGGCTTGAGTTGAATGAAATGAGCATACCGTCAGCCGCGCAAGGGCGCTGGCAAACTTGGCAGCTGCACACCGGACAACTGTATGCCCTAGCACTTGCGGTGCAGTTGCGGGCCGGAGATGCCAGCAGAAGTCTCAGAGCCTTTAGGTATCACAACATGACTCAGCACTCGGAAGAGGCGGTAGCGGTGTTACGGTCGTCTGCTTAAAGCGCTGGCGTGGACTGCCGGCTTGTCTTTAATCGGTAAACGGCAGTTTCTCCTGTGGCGTGGCTTCCCACATCTTAACTGTTCTGAATACATTGTCTTTCACCTGAATAATTTCGGCGTAGTAGCCGTCGAGCTTGACGCCGACGCTAGAGTCAGGAATCGACTGGAGGACCTCCATCAACATGCCGTTCAAAGTGTTGGCTGATTCGCTGCCCAGCTGCCAGGAAAGGGTGCGGTTGATGTCGCGAATACTCGCACTGCCATCGATCAGATAGCTGCCATCCTCCTGCGCAAAGATATCTCTGTTGCTGTCGGCCAAATCAGTAGTGAATTCGCCGACAATCTCTTCCAGAATGTCTTCCAGCGTAACGATCCCCTTGACCGCGCCGAATTCATCGACCACTACCGCCAGTCGCAGTTTTTTACTCTGGAAATTGAACAACTGGGTATGTAATGGCGTGCTGTCCGGAATAAAGTAAGGCTCCGTAGTTTCCTGAACTATGGCTGCCTTGTTGAGGTTTTCGGTTTTGATCAGCCGGCCGGCACTGCGCATGTGCAGCACGCCAACTATATTGTCGATATCTTTGCGATAAACCGGCAGTCTGGTGTGCTGCGTACTGGCGATCTGGCTGAGCATTTCTTCCATGTCATCTTCTATATCAATTCCTGTTACTTCATTGCGCGGTACCATAATCTGGTCTACCTGCACTTTTTCGAGGTCGAGGATGTTCAGCAGCATGCCTTGTCGTTTTTTCGGCAGTCGGCTTTCTGATTCGTGCACTACGGTGCGTAGCTCTTCCTGATTAAGTTGCTGGTCACTACCATCCGCCTGAGTGTGGAATCCAAGGGCGCGCACCAGCATGTTCGACACGAAGTTGACCATCCACACCATGGGATAAAGCACTTTGAGAAGTGCTCCCAGCACGATACTTGAAGGGTAGGCAATTCTTTCCGGATAAAGCGCAGCTATTGTTTTAGGGGTGACTTCAGCAAAAATGAGTACAACAAGGGTAAGCGTAATTGCGGTAGCAACGGGTGCCGGTTCGCCCAGTATTAAAATGGCTATGGAGGAGGCGATTGAGGCAGCTAGAAAGTTGACGAAGTTGTTGCCGATAAGAATCACGCCAATCAGTTTATCTGGCTTTTCCAGTAGTTTGCTCGCGCGCGTAGCGCCTGCATGCTGACTCCGGCGCAGATGGTTCATGCGGTACCTGTTCAGGCTCATCATGCCGGTCTCCGAGCTGGAAAAATATGCTGAGGCCAAAATCAGAGCCAGAAAAGACAGGATCAGGACGCCCAGTGAAGCTTCGTCGGCTGCCATGATTCAGGGCGTATCAAGATGAGACAAGTGAAAAGGTTGGTTCACCGCGTGGTCCGATTAGCTGACCAGGAATTCAAGGGCAAATTTGGAACCGTAGAAACCGACCAGCAACAGAACAAACCCGGACAATGTGCCGCGGATTGCGGTGGCTCCGCGCCATCCGAGTTGATGGCGACCCCAAAGCAGAACAGCGAACACGACCCAGGCCAGCAAGGAAAAGAAGCTTTTGTGAATAACGCCGTCACGGCCCCAAATATCGCTGATGAACACAAATCCGGCGACAATCCCGAGGGAAAGGAGCAGCTGTCCGACCCAGAGCAACTCAAACAGAAGGACCTCCATATCCTGAAGCGAAGGGAAGCGTTTTAAAAATCCGCCCGCGTGTCCATGCTTCAGCTGGTAGTTTTGGTAGGCAAGAAAGCCGGCTTGAACTGCAGCTATAGTGATGAAGCTGTAGGCAAGAATTGAGATCAGCACGTGACTTGCCATGCCAGCACTCAGCTCGGTAGGAGGGTAATCACTGGACACGGTGAGTGACAGAATAATGGCCACTACAGCGAGGGGAAACAGACCCAGAAAGAGGTTGTCCAGCGGCTTGCGTAAACTGCTGGTGAGTACCAGCAGTGAAATCGAAGCGGCGATGAGTGTGCTGATCTCGGCTATTCCGAAGTGGTACCCGGTGCTTGTGTAAATTACGCCGGAAGCGCTGGCGACATGTGCAAGCACGGCTAATCCGCCGGCCACAAAAACGGGCAGGCGGTTGATGGCTGCGAGGCCTCCAGTTCCGCCGTTTGCCAGTCTGGATAGCTGGAGCGCAAAACCGGTCGAATAAAGCGCGATGGCAAAAATGCCCGCAATAAGAGTTAGTTGCATTCGTAACGTAATGGCTTTCAACGGATAAAGTGTCGCACATGTATCAGAGCGGTAGAAGCCCTTTTTCACGGTCGCGATGAATAGAGCTATAATCCCGGGTAGGCGGCGATGGCTTGCTGCCGGTTCTTATGTGAATGAGCAGGTGATTTTGTGTTTGAGAATTTAACTGAGCGTCTCAGTGGGACTTTTCGGAAGCTGACGGGCAAAGCGACCTTGACGGAGAGCAACATCCAAGAAGCCCTGCGAGAGGTTCGTCGTGCGCTGCTTGAAGCTGATGTCGCGCTGCCGGTGGTCAAAGACTTCATTGATCGGGTCAGTGCGCGGGCCGTCGGGCAAGAGGTGTCGAAAAGTCTGACGCCCGGGCAAGCTTTTATCAAACTGGTCCAGGCCGAGATGCAAACTATAATGGGCTCTGCCAATGCAGAGTTGAATCTTAAGTCTGTGCCGCCCGCGGTAGTGCTCATGGCGGGTCTGCAGGGCGCAGGTAAGACCACCACGGCAGCCAAGCTCGCCAGGCTGCTCAAGACCAAATCGCAGAAAAAAGTCATGCTGGTCAGCGCAGATATCTACCGGCCGGCTGCGATTCAGCAGCTTCAGACGCTGGCGGGTGAAATAGACGTCGAGTTTTACGGGTCTGACGTCAGCCAGGCCCCTCTTACTATTGTCGATGCAGCGCTGCGGGAGGCGAAGAAAAAATTTGTCGACGTGCTGCTAGTCGATACCGCAGGACGACTGGGCATTGATCAACAGATGATGGATGAAATATCTGCGTTGCACCGCCACTTAAATCCGGTGGAGACTCTGTTCGTAGTGGATGCCATGACCGGTCAAGACGCTGCTAACACCGCGAAGGCCTTTAATGAGGTATTGCCACTGACGGGCGTAGTCCTTACCAAGGCAGACGGTGACGCTAGGGGTGGTGCCGCGCTGTCGGTTCGGCATATCATCGGCAAGCCAATCAAATTTATTGGTACCGGGGAAAAAATTGATGGGCTTGAGCCGTTCTTTCCGGACCGTATTGCCTCCCGCATTCTTGGTATGGGGGATGTGCTCTCGCTGATTGAAGAAGCCGAGCAGAAAGTTGACAAGAAGCAGGCTGAGCGCCTTGCCCGCAAGATAAAAAAAGGCAAAGGCTTTGATTTGGAAGATTTCAAGGAGCAGCTCAAGCAGATGCAAAACATGGGCGGCGTTGCGAGCATCATGGAAAAGATGCCGGGTATGGGTGCGCTGCCGCCGGGCGCTGCTGGCCGAGTTGACGATTCTCAATTCCGCCGGATGGAGGCGATCATCAACTCGATGACGCTTCGCGAGCGTCTGAACCCCGATCTTCTGAATGGTTCCAGAAAACGGCGGATCACGCAGGGTTCAGGCACTCAGATTCAGGATTTGAACCGCTTGCTGAAACAACATAAGCAAATGCAAAAGATGATGAAAAAGATGAAGGGCGGCGGCATGGCCAACATGATGCGAGGACTCGGTGGCATGCAGGGCAAGAATGGCCCCGGGGGGATGCCCGGAATGCCTCCCGGTGGAAAATTTCCGCGATTTTAAGGTCGGCGCGGGATGGAGAAGCCCCACACTGCGGTTGGCTCAGCGCTTCCAATACTTACGCATTTGGCATAGAATACCGGCCTTTTTGTGCAGGGGGGGTTGTGCGGCCCGGCTTTGTTGTCGCTAACCATCTGAATTATTGAGTAATTTATCGATTAGGAAAATAATATGGTCACGATACGACTAGCTCGCGGTGGCGCAAAGAAAAAGCCTTTCTACCATATCACGGTGAGCGACAGTCGTAGCGCTCGCGATGGCCGTTTCATTGAAAGGATCGGATTCTTTAACCCAGTAGCGCGTGGTCAGGAAGAGCGATTCCGCCTTGACCTAGATCGGATGGCTTACTGGCGATCCAAAGGTGCGCAGGTCAGCGACAGGGTGTCGAGCCTTGCAAAGGACGCAACTGCCGCATCGGCCTGAGCGCCTCAGGTGACTGGCCGTTGTGAGCAACCCGGAGGCGGGCAATAAGAAGGTAGTGCTTGGCAAGGTAGGCCGGGTTCAAGGC
>Ga0163109_10000174_pt1 | contig 51554 bp, 44 predicted proteins | sample CRUFie1St13metaG_FD_108704 | JGI IMG/M metagenome (GOLD analysis project Ga0163109, IMG submission 108704) | Marine microbial communities from the Costa Rica Dome - CRUD Field 142mm St13 metaG | ecosystem: Environmental > Aquatic > Marine > Oceanic > Photic zone | place: Costa Rica: the Eastern...
TATGACATCACACAACTCGACGGAAGGCAGGTAAGGGGTCTGACTTCTGGTGTTGTAGCAACTGTTGTGTCTTCTGCAATTGCTACTGATACTGCTTCTGATGTTTTATTTGTAAACTACACAACTAGTGGTGACGCTGGTAATGAAGAAACATTCAGACAAGGTGAAACTGTAGAGGTTGTAGACGGCATCAATACACCTCTGATGGTTGTTGGAACTGACGGAAGTGTCCTACCAACTAGTATCACAATTGAGAATCCTGATACAGGTGAGACTTCTTCAATAGAAAGTCCTGCTATGGGATTTGCTTCTGCTGTTAAAGTAGAAGAAGGTATCTATTTTGTCAATGGTTATTTCGTTAGAAACGATGCACAACTATTAATTGTTGACAAGTATTACAACAAACCATCTGCAAAAGTTGGTTTTAAAATTTCAGAGAGCATTGTAACTCCAGAAGAGGATGCTTCTCTATATGATAATTCAATTGGATCATCCAATTATTCAGCACCTGGAGCACATAGACTTAGTATTAAACTGAGTCTCATTTCATACGCATTAGACCAAAAGACTGATAGTAACTTCATCAAACTTTTGTCTGTAAGAAGTGGTGTTATCCAATCACAAGTATCTCAGACTGACTACAATCTACTAGAGCAAACTCTAGCTAGAAGAACATTTGACGAGTCTGGAGACTATGTTGTTGACAATTTCTCTCTTAATGTAAGAGAATACTACCAGAGAGATAACAATCAAGGCATCTATCCATTAGAAGCAGATGGCACAGTAAATGGTCTATCTCCAGATGATGCAGATTCTAAACTACTTGCTAGTGTTGGTCCTGGTAAGGCATATGTAAAAGGTTTTGAAATTGTAAACAAAGAAACCAAATACATTCCTATTGATAAAGCGAGAGAAACTCTTAACAGAGAAGATATTCGTATTAAGACTAAAGGTCTTCCTACTTACAGAATTACAAACACATTCAATAGTGTACCTCTAAATGCAGAGGGAAGCGAACTAACTGCATATCCAGATCTATATCTATCTGCATCATTTAATGATGGTTCTCTAGGTCTAAACGATACAGAGGCATCTAGTGCAGTAAAACAGACTCTTTCCAGAAGAGGAACTTTCTTTGATATCAATCAAGGTATCAAGACCATCTATATTGCAGTTGAGAACAACTATGCAACAGTGGTTGCTGGATTGACAGGTGATAATTTTGTCAATGAAATTGGAACTCTATGGTTTGTTCAGGCAAGAAATACATCTGGAACACCATCTGTTGTCAATACAGTTTCTGTAATTTCTTACGCAAAAGTTCCTAGAATTGAAATTAACTCTGACCCTACAGTTACTTTCTTAGAAGTTACTATTACAGCACAGAAAGATTTCCTTGATAACTTCATGCTTGAGTATGATGAAGGAGATCCTAATAAAATTAGATACCTATATTATAGCAAATCTGACGCAGAAACTTCAGGATCAATTCCATTCGGTCAAATCGTTGACTACAACGAAACTATCACACCAGTAATCGGTATTGCAAAACCAAGTAACTTTACTCTGTTAGAAAAAGGATCTGGTTTCAATACAGACACAGATGTTGTTTCCTCGAAAGGACGCCTACCAAATGGAGATCCAACGTACAACTCTACCTTTAGTCTGTCTTATTTTGATCCAACTTTCTTTACTAAGATTCTACTTGATGAACCAATCACTGCAGCAGGAAGTTTCACGCCAGGGCAATATGTTTATGGATTGAGTTCTGGAGCATATGGTGTTGTAGAAGGAACCTCTACTGGTGTATATACATCAAACAAAACCCTCATGGTTAAAGGGTTGTTTGGTAATTTTGTCAGTGGTGAGGTTATTGTTGACGAAGGAAATAACTCCCTAAGAATTGCAAAAGACAATACCATTTCACACTTCATCACCAATGATAAGGGTGCGAACTATGTACAAGGAACTATTCTGAGAATTGATGGTGTTGAGTATGACTCAGCAAAAATTAAAGTAAATCTTAGTGGTAGTGGCAGTATCTTTAAAGTTCAGGTTATCAACAGAGATGCTGTAAATGTTGAATATTCACAACCACCTTTGGTAGAAGTTATTCAAGGTTTTGGTGGTGGTAATCCAAGTGCTGCAGTAATCACACCTGTATTGGTGAGAGACGCTGTAACTACATACACACCACAAAATGTTAAGTCATTCTACGCAGAATTTGGTTCTGGTAATAACAATGTATTTACTTCTGATATTGAAATTAATGAGGCAAAATACTCTGAAGTTATTTCTGTAACTGACTTCACATTTACTGGATACAAAGGAAGAAAATATATTGAGTGTACTGGTTTTGGTGGAGATGCTTCCACATTTCTACAGCAAGGTGATCTAGTTCAATTTACAGATGATTCTGGAGAACTTCTGAGAGCAGTTGTACAGAGAGCAACTACACCTGCTGGTGTTCTGAAATCTAGAGTTTATTTTGATAGATCCCTACCAGAAAACCTCACAAACGGTACGGTAGTTAGAGTTCGTCCTGCTATTGATAACTTTAATCAAGGTTCATTACTATACAAAACTGGATCTTCACAGGTCAGTTCTATTGTAGCAAGCAGCGAAGATTCTAAGATCAAGTATTTCTCCAGAAGAGATTTTGTAAGTACAGGTGCTGGTGGTCAAGGTGTAATTACCTTTGCTGCTCAACTACCATTTGGAACACAAAGATTTGTTTCTTTCAGTGAAAGTAATTTTGTTGTTACTGTTCTGGATGCAGGTGATGCTCCAGACATTGTAGATGGTGATATTGTTTACATCAAATCAAGTCAAGTTGAGATCAAGGCATCTACAGATGCTGCTAGTGGTCTAACTTCTGGTAGTGTTAAACTAAGTCTACCTAATAATTACTTTGGAACTATTCCTATTGGAGGAACTTATCCTACATTAAAACTAACTGCTACATTAGAAGTATCTAAAGCAAAACCAAGACTTAAGACTGCTAATGTTAATAAGAGAATTATTATTGAGTCTACTGGTGATAGAGTAATTCCATTTAGAGGAAGAGATTATGATACAGATTCTCTAGATGTATACAGTTACTCTGATGCGTATAAACTAAGATATGTTTATGAAGGTTCACCTACAGAACCACCAGTTGTTGATAGAAATGGTAATTTAGTCAATGGTATTGACATTACCAATAGATTTACATTTGACGATGGTCAAAGAGATACCATCTATGATATTTCTAGAATTGTAATCAAACCAGGATTTGAACCACCTGCAGGTCAACTTGTAGTTGCATTTGATTACTTTGAGCACACCAATGGAGATTTTGTAACTGTAGACTCCTACTTACATGAAGCTGGTGTTGGTGCTGGTGAGATTCCTTCTTTCAACTCTCCAACTCTAGGTAAAGTAAATCTTAAAGATGTATTAGACTTCAGACCAAAGATTGATAACGATGCAATCGTCAGTGGTTTCCAGAACAAGTCTATTCTTTCTGCACCAAACAGCAGATCTTATACAGGAACGGGTGGTATTGTTTCGAGCACTCCTGCTCCAGATAAGAATCTAGAATTTACATTCTCATTCACACAAACACAATATCTTGACAGAATTGATGGTGTGTTCCTAAATCAAAAGGGACAGTTTATCATCAAAGAAGGTAACTCTTCACTTAACCCATCTAAACCAGATCCTATTAGTGATGCTATTGCTCTGTACTACATGTACATCCCAGCATTTACACAGACTAGTAAGGATGTAAGAATTACTTCTGTAGATAACCGTCGTTACACAATGCGTGACATCGGCAAACTAGAGAAGCGTATTGAGCGTCTTGAGTATTATACCACTCTTAGTATTCTAGAGCAACAAGCTCTTAACATGCAGGTAACTGATTCTGCAGGTTTCAACAGATTTAAGAGCGGTTTCCTTGTAGACAATTTTGAGTCTCATAAGATTGGTTCTCTAAGATCTCTTGACTATAGATGTTCTATCGACACACAGCAGTCTGTATTGCGTCCACAGTCTAGAGAAGATTCTATCAATCTAGAAGAAGTATTCAGCAGAGATGACGAAAGATCTGTTGCTGGTTATCAAAGAACATCTGATGTAGTAACACTTCCATATAGTGAACTGGAGTTACTAGGAAATGGTTTTGCAACTAAGACTGTAAATCCAAATCCATTTGTTGTTCTCAGTTATGTTGGTGACTCGTTTGTAGCACCTTCTGTAGATACATGGTATGACACATCTGTTGCTCCTCTAGTTACGGATGACAACACTAATGTTAATACCATCTTCCTTGCTAAGGAAGAACTACAGGATGCATTCTCCAGTCTACACAACTCATATCAAATTAACTGGATCGGTGCAAATCAGTCATTCTTTAATATCAATTCGTTTGCTGATGTAAACTCCAATGTTGCAGACTCTTCTGTCACAACAGCAGCGGTTGGTAGTTCTTCTAATATCAGTCCACAGAACAACGAAATTGGTAAAGGTCTTGCTACTAAGGGTGTAGGTTCTAGTGTTATCTCAACTGCACTATCTTTCTACGCTAGAAGTATTCCAGTACAATATAAGATTAACAGACTAAAACCAAATACTAGAATTCATGTCTTCATGGAAGGACAGAATATTGCTAGATGGGTCAACCCTGACCTGAAGTATACTGGTATTGCTGGTAACTCTCTATCTGCATTTAATGGAGAGATTACCACAGATGCTAATGGTAATGCTAGTGGTATCATTCTGGTTCCTGCTGGTAAACCACCTAGAGAAAATGCTATTTGGACAGGTAGTGTTGATACAGTTTCTTATGATTCAGATGCGAGTGAAGTAAGATTTACAACTGGTGTTAAGACTATTAGATTTACATCCAGTGATGTGGATGCTGATAAAGACACTGTAGATACCTATGCAGAAGTTAAGTTCTATGCGACAGGTATTGTTCCAGAAAATCCATCTGGGATTGTTTCTACTAGACCTGCATTCTTCAAAGCAAATGAAGGACTACAGGAAGTCAAGAGTAATACTGATGAAAAAGTCAGACCAAATCCATTTGCACAAACATTCAAGGTAGAAAACTTTGATGGTGGTGTATTTGCAACCAGTGTTGATCTGTTCTTTAGCAAGAAAGATACTAATATTCCTCTCAGAGTTTATCTAACAGATGTTGTTACTGGTAAACCTGGAAAGAATATTATTCCTGGCACACAGAAAGTTCTAGAACCAGAAACATTCTTGAAGGTTGTTGCTAATGATACACTGACCCTCAACAAAGATGAAATTGTAACAGGTGCTACATCTAATGCATCTGGTCCTGTTTCCAGATTGATTGACAAGAATAACATTGAAGTTGTACCTAGTGCAACTGGAATCTTTACTCTAACTAATGATCAGTGCTACACATTGGTTCTAAGCAACAACAATGGCACAGCATTTGTACAAGATGAGACACTCAATGTTACTAGTATCACAGAGGCAAATAATCTAAACAACACACAACTATCACTCAAGATTGCTAAGGACTCTGGCAGATTGACTGGAATGAAAGTTACCAATACTGGTAGCAACTATGATTCTGCAATCATTACTGTAGAAAGTCCACAACTTCCTGGTGGAAGTAACGCAACTGCTACAGTGAGAGTATCTGGTGGTAGAGTATATCATTCTGAAATTACTCTGCAAGGTTCTGGTTATACTGAACCACCTGCTGTTGTTCTCAGAGGAACTGGATCTGGTAATGCTGGTGCAGTAATTGAGTCTGAAATTACAATTGACACACCTGCTGTAAGAATGGGTGTTGCAATTGATGTGGCAGGAAATACAGCATCAATCACACCTACTAAGTTTGTGTTTGATTATCCAGTATACCTGGAGAATGATACTGAGTATGCACTCGCTATCGAGACAGATTCTATTGACTATGAACTATGGGCATCTAGATTGTCTGAGACTGATGTTGCTACGAGTCAGATCGTAACAACTCAACCACTATTGGGATCACTATTTAAGTCTCAAAATGCAGATGACTGGAAAGAAGATTTGTTTGAAGATATTAAATTTGTTCTAAACAGAGCAGAGTTTGATATTTCTAGAACTGCAAGTCTACTTCTCACCAACGAAGATCTAGGATATGAGGCACTAGAGTCTCATCCTATTGAAACTAATGCAGAATCTAATACAACTGCAACTTCAGATCTATTCAAGAACAACAATAATGTTGTTAAAATCTCACATAGAGATAATGGATTTGATTCTGGTAATTCTTATGTGTTCTTCAAGAATGCTGAGAATGTTGGTGGCATCACTGGATCCCAACTCAACACAGAACTATATCAAGTCAGCAACAACGGTGTAGACTATTACAACATTACATCTAATGCAAAGGCATCCGCAAATGCATTTGGTGGTGGTGATTCTGTACTAGCAACATACAACAGAAAGTTTGAAAAACTATATGCTGCAATTCCAAATCTAACATTTGGTCAAACTAAGATCGATAGTTTTATTAAGACAACAAACCTATCTCCTGTTGATGATAATGTACAAACATTTGCATCATATTCCCAGACCGACTATGAAAAAACTTTCTTGAATGAAGATTTCTTCTTCATCAATCAAAAAATAGTCGCATCTAAGATTAATGAGACTATTAATAATATTGATAATTCATTGGTGTATAAGTTAGATCTGTCCAGTACAGTCTCTTACCTATCGCCACTAGTTGATCTGTCCAGAGCATCTGTCAAGACTATCACAAATAGAGTAGAAAATCCAAGCGGTAAAGAATCTAGATTTGGTAGAAGAGATCAAATTCTATCTTTCTTCCCTGTATTTTCTATGACTGTTGCTGGAGTTGATCCTTCTGAAGTTATCAGTCTTGATCAAAGAGTCACTGGTGGTACAACTAAGGCAGAAGGTATTGTTGTCAAGGTAGATGGATCTACAGTGTTCATCAAACTAGTATCTGTAAACACATTCATTCCTCGTGAGGAACTATCATTCAGTAGTGATACATTCCAAAATACAATTACAGTTGGAGACACTGGTGTAACTAAGTTCTTATTTGAAATTCCTAATACTGTAGCACCACCAACATATGTAACAGCAAGAAACCCATCTGTTCCTGCACAAACTTATGACAATACTATTGCTGGTAAGATTGTTCTATGGAATGCAAATCTAGAGAAGTTGACTATTGTCAATGACAAACAACCACTCAACAATGATTATACTGGAAGAATTATTGATAGTCAATCATTTACTAGAAATGCTAGTGTTGATGCTCAATTAGATGACATCTTTAGAGTTGGTGATCTTCTATCTTATCCAAATCAACCTGATGATGAGTCTAGATTTATTGAAGTGTCTAGTATTGAATACACAGATGGTGTTGACTTTATCTCTGAGATTCAGTCTAAGAATAGTTCTGGTATTTCCAAGTATGTAACTAAGGAAGTTGCTATTGAGAATCCAGCAACATCTGTCAATGTAAAACTAACTGCAAATGTTAGTGACATTGAGAATCTAAAAGTTCTATTTAAAATCAAGAAGTCTTCCTCTCAGGAAAACTTCGAGGATATTGAGTGGGCATACTTCAATGGTACAGGTGTACCAGATGTAGACTTAATTGCAACATCTGAGAATGCTATCAGTGGTATTACTGAGAAGCAAGCATCATACCAAGAATTGTCATACAGTGTTGAGAATCTACCAGAATTCTCTTCATTCGCAGTGAAGATCGTTATGAAGTCTAGCAACCCAGCATTCGTTCCTAAGATTCAAGACATGAGAGCAGTTGCATCTTATTGATATGAAACACATTAAGGTGAAGAACGAAGATGGTCTGTATCGCGACTCTGATACAGGCGCAATCATAAATACCGATAGGTCTGCTTTTGAGAAATATAAAAAGTCCAGAGGAAAGTTTCAGAACATGGAGCAAGAACTGGATCATGTGAAGAGTGAACTTAATGAAATAAAATCTTTACTACAAGAATTGCTGAAGTCCAATGGTACTTAGAAACGTTCCCTCAACCGCAACATTTGAAGAGCAAAGAGTTGAAATCAACGAACTTGCTACTGATGTAGATACTCTTGCCTCTTCTGTATTAACAGCAGAATCAGATACCCTTCAAACGGTTACTGGTAGAGGATTTACCACAACCAACCCTATCAAAATTGAAAACAACGCAGCAACTGCTTTCGTTGTTGAAGATGGATCCAGCAACGAAAAATTTGTTGTAGATAGTGTTAACGGTAAAATTAATGTTGGTTCTAGTGCAGGTGGTGCTAGTGGAATCTATCTTTTCCACAACAATGCTGGTGCTACACCTGCTATTACTCTAGATGGCGCAACTGGTACTGTTACTGGTGATCTAACTGGTAATGTTACTGGTGATCTAACTGGTAATGTTACTGGTGATCTAACTGGTGATGTCACAGGTAACGCAGATACAGCAACTGCACTTGAAACAGCAAGAAACATTGGTGGAGTATCATTTGATGGTACTGCTAATATTAACCTACCAGGCGTTAATACAGGAGGTAATCAGGACACCTCTGGAAATGCTGCAACTGCAACTGCACTTCAGACTGCTAGAAACATTGGTGGAGTTTCCTTCAATGGTTCTGCCGATATCAACCTGCCTGGCGTCAATGCTGCAGGTAACCAAGATACCTCTGGAACTGCTGCTCTTGCTCAAGGATTAACGGGATCCCCAAATATCACCGTCACCGACATCACTGGTGGTGCCGCTAGTTTCAGCGATACTTTAACTATTGGTAGTGGATCTGCAGCTCCTAACGACTATGGTTTGATTGCTTATGCGGACGCAGATACTCTTTCAAACAAGTCTGCTGTATATGCTAGAAACCTTTCTGATGGTCGTAATTTTACTGGTGATAATGCTGCTGGTGCCACTACATTTGAACTTTACGCTAGTGGTTTAGGAAATTTTGGATCTGCTTCAAACTCCACGGGAAATAATGGTATAGCAGTTGGTGGTAATAACGGTTCCTTAAATGTCTACACTGACAGATATACGACAGACTGTTTCCAAATTCTTAACACATCTGGTAGTGGTACAAACATTGCACTACAAGCTTTTGGTAACGGAAAACTTAATGTTGCTGCTGGAAATCTGAGGATTGAAGATGTTGGTGATGGTACTAATTCAGTCAAAATTACAACTGACCCTGGTTCAGGAGGATCAGGATCTAAACTGATTTTTAACCTGGATAGCAGTCAAGACGCTGTTACCATTTACAATGCTGGTTTGAAAGTTGGTAGCGGTGGAACAGACAAAATTAATTTGAATGGATCTGATGGATCTATTGCAGCAGATGGCACCATCAGTGACTCAAAAGGTGATCTAAGAAAGATACCTTTTAAACAAGAAGGTAGTGCATATACTTTAGTTGCTGCTGATGCTGGTAAAGCAATTGAAGCACAAGGTAATATTACTGTACCAAATGGAGTTTTTGGTTCTGGTGATGCCATAACTATCATTAACGATACTGCTTCGGATCTATCTATTTCAATGGGATCGGGTTTAGGTAATATGTTTAATGTTGCTACTGGCACTAGTGGAAATCTAACTTTTGGTGGTAGAGGAATGGCAACAATATATTTTGTCAATAACACCACTTGTTACATTTCAGGTTCTCAATTGAGTTAAGAACATGCCTATACAACAAATGTTTCTTGGCATGGGTGGTGCAGGTCAGCAAGAAGTGACCGAAACACTCACAGCTAATTCTACTAGTGGTGGTAGTTGGACAGCTCCTGCTGGTGTAACATCAGTAAACGCTGTGTTAAATGGAGCTGATGATATACCTCAAAGCAATTTTGGTGTGACTTTGGCAGCAAGTGGCAACTATACCAGTATTGGTAATGCTCCTTCACAGGCTAGCATGAATAATGCAGTTCAATCATGGTTAAATGCTCACGCATCAACAATTAACGCTGGTGCTCCAGGTTCAAGAACTCTTACTGGACCGTTTGAAGTTTCAGTTTCTCTTGACAATGGAGATACTGTGACTATGCAAGAGTCACAAGTTTTTTATAATTCTGGTCAAAGTGGAACTGTAATTGGCACAATGGGAACCAGTTTTACTAACGCGACTCACCAAGCAAATTTTGGAAGAATTTTCCATTATTTCTATGGATTGCAAGCAACCGCTGCTGGTGTAGCTGGAAACGATGCAACAATGTTTGGATTCACTGCTGCAGGAGCACCTGTTGGGGGATCGCCAACAACCGTTACTCAAACCAATATTAGTGTTACACCTGGGCAAAGTTATAATTTTAATAGTGGTTATGTTTCACGCTCAGGTGGCGCTCCTTCTACTAGAAACGGAAGCATCGTATTGACATATTATGTGTAAACCTAAATAATATTTTAGCATGAATTTACCATGGATCCAGCAAAACTGAGAACTGAGTTTCAAAAACAGATTGCAGATGCAGAACTGAGACTCAAGAAGGCAGAAGAGGAAGTTGTCTCTATCAAGGAGTATAAACTCAAACTGCAAGGTGGTCTTGAAACATTAGATTTACTTGAGTCACCCGAACCTCCTGAGGTTGACAAACCTGCTAAATCTAAGTAAACTAACTCTGTTAAGGGTTCAAAGATAAATAGTAGAGCTTTATAAGATATAACTGATGGCAGCGATACCTGTAAATATTGTAGTTGATCGTCATGCCAACTTTGATGTGACTTTCTTCATTACAAATAAGGATGGCACTCCATTAAACATGGTGGGTTATACTGGAGAAGCTCATTTCAAGAAGAGTTATAGTGCTACATCTAGCATCCAAGTTCCCCTAGTGTTTGTGAATAGAACATCAGGTGAAATTGGTATCTCTATGACTGGCGCTGAAACGGGAGTGCTTGACCGTAGAAGATATGTCTATGACATTCTTCTAGAATCACCCCAAGGATATAAGACGAGAGTCATTGAGGGCATTGTAGAAGTCAATCCTGGAGTATCCTCCTGATGGCAGAGTATAATGTAAGAGTTGGTTCAAATACACATCGTGTTGCTCTGAGACAAAATCCTCAGTTCAACTTAGATGTTAACTACCAAATTCCAACAAAGTCAACACAGTTCACCAATCTAATCCTGGATGATATTTCAGCATCCTTTGATTGTGTGAGTAGTCCTGCTGTTGATACATTTAACCTCTCTGTTAATGGTGAGGCATATTACCCAATCAATGAACAACAACTTATTATTTCTATTAATGATGTTGTTCTAAAACCTGCGGTTGATTATATCGTTTCTAACAATCAAATTGTTTTTTCATCCGCCCCATGCGCTGGTAATAAATTCTCTGGTGTTGCACTTGTAACTACCGCAGATTTAACCAGAACACTTAACTTCGTAATTGACTCTGGATCATTCTCTATGGCGACTGGTCCAAAAGGAGATATGACCCTAGATGTCACAGGCACAATTGAGTCATGGACTATTTTTTCAGATACTCCTGGCAATATTGAGATGGACATTTTGAAAGCATCATTTGCTGACTTTCCTAATTTCACATCTATCTGTGGCACAGAACTTCCTACTCTAGGTGTTATAAATCAATTAAAGGAGGACAAGAAAAAGGACGACAACCTCTCCACATGGAATACCACTATCGATGCTGGAGACATCCTAAGGTTTGTCGTAAACTATGTTCACGACATAACTAAAGTCACTGTATCACTTAGGATCAAATTATAAATAATTAGTGGTATAAATAATCTTACAGATAGCAACGTAATCGACAGAGGACACACATGGCACTCTTAGTAACCGACAACGGCGAAATTGATTCTCTAAGAAATCTGCTGAACTATTCGCAGAACATTCCTAGGAATCTAATTCTAAAACTGTTTAGCACAGACACATATCCTGCAGAGAGTGACACTCCCTCTCAGACTAGATATTTTGAACCATACACCGATAACAACACGATCGGTTACGGTTCTGGTCCTACTACTGGATATCCTCAGGTCATTAACAACAGAACTGACCAGGACTATGTTCAGCAGTATGGTATCCTCTTGAATGGTAACCGTTGGACCATTGAAACTGAACCATCTGCAGTTACTACCGTCAATGGTGATGGTGTCTCTGGCGAATACCTGATTACTGTTGCTAGCAATACTGGTATTAAGAAGGGCGATTATGTCACTGGTGGTTCTGTCGGAACTGGTGCATATGTTGTCGATATCGACGGCACAACCCTCAACTTGAGTGTCAAAAACAGCGGTAACTTCACTGCACAACCTCTTGCTTTCGGTAAGGGTAGAACAACTGCTTCTTATCCTGAGCAGACTTTCACCTTTGATGGTCCTGCAGGTAACATCTACGGTTACTATCTGTCCCGTGCCAACAACATGCCTACCACTATTCACGGTGTGGCAGACGCAGCAACTATTGCTGCTGGTACTCAGATTTCTAAGTCTGGTGTCAGAGGAACGATTGGTAACAACTATCTAACTCTTGCTGCTGTATCTGCAGTTACTGCTGCTACTGGTACTGCTGGTGAGTTCGAGATCAGCGTTGCTTCCACTACTGGCGTTGTTGTTAACCAGCGCGTAACTGGAACTAACATCGCTCTTAACGCTCGCGTTGCTGGTATCGTTGGTACTACTGTATACCTAGACAAGCCTAACGCTGGTGCAGTTTCTGGTGATGCTACATTCAAGGCGAATGTTGCTGAAGACCTAGCACTCGGCATGAGAGTTTCTCAGAGTTCTACTCCAAACGGTATTGATGCTAACACCATCATCACTGGTATTGACTTCGAGACAGAAGACACTGACGGAACTGTAACAGTTTACTTGAACAACCTACTGATTGAAAACATTCAGGCATCTAACGGTAACGACACTGTTCTCTTTGACTTCAGCAAAGTTACTGCAACTGGTCATGGTCTAGTTGTTGGTGATGCAGTCTACATCGATCAGGGTACTGGTAACAGCACAACTACTGCTGGTACATACATTGTTCACACTGTACCTGATGCAAATACTTTCACCACTACCAAAGCAATTGATGGTACTGGTGCAGCGACTCTCTATGATGCGATCTTCTTCGCTGAGAGATTCACAAATGGTCCATACGCGATTCAAAACGCGGGTGACCAAATCAAAGTCACACTGAATGTCAGCCTCGACTGATTGGTTCAAATTGAATTCATTATTATGTGTGAGGGGATTCATTGTTGGATCCCCTTTTTTGTTTTAGTGGAGGGAATCTGAATCTATGGCAACGCATGTCTATACAACTGGTATAGATGGACCTTCTGGGTCTAGTTTTGCGCTGCGTATTTTTAGTGGTGAGAGACATTCATATTCATGGAATCCTTCGTCTATTGAACCGTTCATTGAGATTGACTACGGTTTAAATTCACTAGCATTAACACCAACTGCTTTTGTTGATGGTGGGTCCGTTAGAGACACCGAAGCAGTTGCAGTGGATGATTGGGGAAGAATCATCTACACAGACACTAACTTCCCATTCGGAACACTTAGACCTGTCAGTAATACAACTTGGACAGTTGTACATGCATGGGTTGGTACAGGTACTGTATTTGAAAGAGGCGATACTTACTATCGTCTGGTCGCTCCGTATATCGTTACGGGTACACTGCATGTTACTGGTAACACCGTTACGCACTGGGTGCCAAGCATCAAGACCGATGGTCTCTTTGGCATCCAGTCGCTTACGGATATTGCATTCTCCAAGCAAGAACTTGGAAGTGGAAATCTATTCAATATTGGTAATGGATTCTCCCTTCGTAGCAGAGCATACGAAACGCAAGGAGTTATTGAAGTTAGTGGAAATGCAGATGTTGCATTCCAGCCTAACTGGGTCGGTAGTGGTACTGTCGAAGTTGATGGTTCTGCACCTATACTTAGAACCTTCGGATACGAAGCTTCTGGAACTCTACCAGCACTCAACAGTAAGGACGAAAGAAGAACTTATTCGTACAACACATCTTCTGTTGTACCATTCGGGTATCTGGATTTTGGAACTGTTCCACTCCAGACATACCAACATATTACAAGCAACCAGACACTATCGGGAGTCAGTTCTGAGTCGATAGTTCTGGTTGATCCTGGTGTAACGGCGAGTGTTTCACCACAGTACCAAGTTGCACTGCCTATTGGTACTCCACAAAATACAATTGAATACGCTCCTATTTCTATTGGTAAGACTACCAATGAGGATTGGGGATTCATTAATGTTACTGGAACTAAATTCCCATTCGGTGTCAGCAGACTCAAGTCTGAGACACTCATCAACTTTGTTCCTAATTATGTTGTTCAGGGTGACATCTCTGTCTTTGGTGTTGCGATTGCTAAAACCAATCCAATCTGGAAAGGATTCATCATCAACAAAGTTAGTGGTGTTGCCAAAACTAACTTCAGTCTTCTACATCCTGGTTCTGGTAACCTATTCAGTATTGGTGGCGGCGAAGAAACCAGAGCATATGCATACGCAGGTTCTGGAGACCTATTCAACTTCGTCTCTACAGAAGAGAGAGTTGCTACTGATTATGTTGGATCTGGTGGTATTGAATTCAGCAATGCTGCACATGTCAGCTTCGCACCTAACTGGATCTCTGAAGGTGTCATTGATGTAACAGGTGCTGTATCTGACATCAAGAGAACATTTGCTCAGGATGAAGTTGGTAATCTATTCGTCTTTACTGGTGATGCATACCACGAAAGACGCACTTACGATTACAACGATTCTTCTATCTCGTTCTTCAGATACGAGAACTTTGGATTCATTCCATCCAGTGCATCTATACAGACTATTTCTGGTCCTCAGACTATATCAGGAGAGTCTACAGATCCAGTTGTAAGAATCGAGAATACTGTAACGGTCAATCCAACATTCAGGCTCGTCTTGAATGCAAATACCGTTCCAACTACGGTATACGATCACGGTACTATTACCGAAGGTTACTCTGGAAACATCGACTGGGGCTTCATCAGTCAGACAGTTACCAACTATCCATTCGGTAAGTTCCTTTACAACGGTGCTGCTCACACTAACTTCTCCCTCAGACACATTGGTGACGGTGAAGTCATACTTAGTGGTGAGGGTAGAGCAAGAGTCAATCCTCAATGGTTTGCTGAGATTCAAATCGAAGTCTTCGGTGGTGAGGAGTACAGTCTCACTAAGACTTATGTTGGACGCGGTGACCTGTTCAACTTTGTATCTACAACAGACAGCAGAGCATTTGCATACCAAGGCGAAGGTCAGATCTTTGCAATCAATGGTGCTGCAGAATCTGCAACCTTCAGCGAACTCAAGGATGGTCTATTCGAGTTTGTTGGTGCTGCTCATGTATCCTTCTCTCCCAACTGGATTGTCGAGGGATCCATCAAAGTCGATGGTACACCATCTTCTGTTCTCAGAACATTTGCTCAGAACGAAGTCAGCAATCTGTTTGTATTCGAGGGAGATGCTTATCACGAGCGTCGTACCTACAGCTACAACGATTCTTCTATTGGGTTCTTCGATTACGAGAACTTCGGATTCCTTCCATCTACAGCATCGCTTGGAAGTATTACAACTCCAACTATTCTCTCTGGAACTTCTTCGGATCCAGTTATCAGAATCGAGAATGGTGTCACTGCGGTAGTAGATCCTCAGTATCAGATTATCCTAACTGCAAATGCAGTTCCAACACTAACTCTAGATCATGGAGTTATTACAACTGGACACTCTGGTACAATCGATTGGGGATTCATCACCCAGACTGTTACGAACTATCCGTTTGGCAAGTTCCTACTCAACAGTGCAACTCGTACCAATTTTGCTCTCAGACATATTGGTTCTGGTGGACTCAAGATATTTGTCGATGGTCGCGCAAGAGTCAATCCTCAGTGGGTTGCAGAGATCCAGATCGAAGTCAATGGTTCTGCACACAGCAGTCTTTCCAAGGTATTTACTGGAGAAGGAAGAATTCCTTCGTTTGTTGGAAAAGACGAGCGCAGAACATTTGCATACGAAGGCGAAGGTCAACTATTTGGTCTTGGCGGTCTTGTCGAAAGCGTCAGCTTCAATCCAGACGAGAAGCAGATGCTCTTCTCCTTCTTTGGAGACGCAGGCGAATCGTTCGTACCAAACTGGAATGGTACTGCTCGCGCAGAAATTTTTGGTACTGCAGAACCAGTCCTCAGAACATTTGGTTATCAGACAGAAGGAAGTCTGTTTGCAGTCAGTGGCAGCGCAGAAAGAAGGACCTACCACTACAACGATTCTTCTATCAACTTCTACCAGAAGAGAGACTATCAGGGTCTTCCTGCTTCTGGTCAAATTACCAACATTGCAACCAGTCAAGTTCTTACTGGAAGTGCTCCAACTTCAATCATTCAGATTGGATCTCCTGGAGCAGGTGTTGTTGCAACAGTTCAAAATACATTCTCCATCAATCCTACTATTGGTTCTGTTGTTACAAGCAGTGTCGATTGTGGATTTATCACAAGCGAAAACAACGAAAGAACTGTCAGGGAAGACTACGGATTTACTTCCTACCCTGCTTCTCTACTCAGCAAAGTATCCGAATACCCATTCGGAAGAATCTCCAATCTTACCAGCGACTTCAGACAAGTCAAGACAAACTTCAGTCTGTTGCACATTGGTTCTGGATCTCTATTCACTCTTGTATCTACCACTACCAGACTTGCACCAGTATACATTGGTTCTGGAAGACTATTTGGATTTGGTGGAGCAGTCGAGTCTGTTGGAGCAACACCACCAGCAGAGACATTCACTTACAAGTTTACTGGCACAGCAGACGAGGCATTTGCTCTCGGATACACTGGTCATGTCGATCTCAGGGTTTTTGGTACAGCAGACGAGAGAGCAGCAACCGACACTCTCAGACAAGTCGATGTCGAAATCAGAGGTGGAGCGAAATTCAGATTTGCACCAAATTGGAATGGTTCTGGTCTACTATTCTCTATCGGAGCAAGTTCCGAAGCAATTACAATCGATATTCCAGCGTTCCAGGCAGATCTGGAACTCAAGGGAACCGCTGGAATCAGATCCACAATTGTCGAATCCTTCACTGCACACACCAAACTATCTGGTATCGCAGTCGAGAAACAGACAGACAACTATGTCGGTCAAGCAGATCTTCGTGTATTCAACGAATCTGTTGTACCAATTATTACTCTGTCTCACTTTGGCGAAGGTCGCATCTTCGCACTCAGTGGAGCAGCAGAGTCCTTCACTGCAAATCCAGAAGAGAAGACTGCACTATTCTCTCCAGTTGGTGCAGCAGATGTACGAGTTGCTCGTGCAGAATCCTTCACTGCAAACATCAAACTATCTGGAACAACTGCACCAGAAATCCTCACATTTGCAGAGCAACCATTTGGTACAGTATCTGTATTTGGAGCAGCATCTTACAGAATCGTCGATGTTCACCTTGGCGAAGGTACTCTATTCAGTATCGGTCAAAGTGCGGAAGCAATCACAATCAGAATCCCTGCATTCCAGGCAGATCTGGAACTCAAGGGTGCTGTTGCTCAAAGACGCACATTTGGCGGCAATATTGGGTTCGGAAATCTATTTGTTTCTGGAACAACTGCACCAGAACTACTTACATTTGCAGAGCAACCAGAAGTACAAGTCGAAGTATTTGGAGTTGCAGAAACTCCAAGAGCTCGTGCTTACTCTGTCGAAGGTTCTATCTTCACAGTTGGATTTACCAACGAAGCAATTACCAGAAAACTACCTGCATTCCAGGTAGACATTGCATTCCGTCCAGACAAAGCAGGTCTTCGTGCTGGTTACAGAGAAGTCAGTCAGGGTGGAACCATCCTGTTCTCTGGAGAAGTATCAGAACCAATCCTCACATTTGCAGAGCAACCAACAGTATTCGTCGATATCACAGGTGTTGGCGGAACAACCAGAGCTCGTGCATACGAAGCTGATGTCTTTATTGGTCACTTTGGTGGTGCTGCTGAGAGTATTACTCTCAAACTACCAGAGTTCCAGTCAGATATTGTATTCCGTCCAGAAGCAGCTGTACTCAAAGCAACATTCGCAGAAACTGTATTTGCAGATTCTATTGTACGCGGCGAAGCAAGCATCAAGTACATTCCAAACTGGATTGGTTCTGGTGCTGTCAATCTATTTGTTTCTACAGAAACAAGTCTCACCAAGATCTACATTGGTACTGGTTCACTCAAGAAATTCTCTGGTGCAGCAGAATCTGTCACATTCAATCCAGAAGAAAAACAACTACTGTTCTCCTTCTCTGGTCAGAGAATCGCAGAGAAAGTTACCTTCAATCCACCAGAAGAAGGAGCACTTCTCGACCTCACTGGAGATGTATTCGAGAGATTTACACCAAACAATATTGGTACTGGTACAGTATTCACATCTGGTGTATCTACAAATTCTCTTACCAAGATTTACATTGGCGACGGTCAACTATTTGGTCTTGGTGGTGCAGCAGAATCTGTCACATTCAACCCAGACGAGAAAGAAGCACTCTTCGATTTTACTGGTGTTGGATTTATCAGATCTACAAGATCTTACATTGGAGATGGTTCTCTATTCGCAGTCAACGGTGCTGCAGAATCTACTGTTGTCCTACCACCAGCAGAAGGACTATTCAAATTCAGCGGTCTTGCTACAGAAAGAACATCCGCAGTCGAGACGGGCGGTGGTATTCTATTCAACTTCGTTACCAGCATCGAGCGTCGTACATTTGCACACAGCACGACAGGCGCACTTGATATTTCTGGTATCGCTGACATTGCAAGAGCAATTGATTACACTGGATTTGGTAATCTGTTTGCAGTTAATGGTGCTGCTGAGTCTACAACAAATAGAATCACTGTTGAAGGTGACATTGCATTCAGTGGCGATGCTAAGGTTGTCGCTACTAGAAGATTCATTGGATCTGGAAATCTATTCGGATTCGACAGTGCAACTGAGTCTAGAACAATCGCTGTTTCTGCGAGAGCAATCTACGACTTTGTTGGTGCTGCTCGCCAGAGATTCACGAGAACTGTTACATCTGATATCAATCTTGAGATCTCTGGTTCCGCAGTTGAAAGATTCAGCAGAGGTGCATGGATCACTACTGGTCAAGTTACGATTGTTGGAGATACTCAACACAGCTTTACTCGTGTCGTATCTACATTCGGAACTGCGAGGGTACTCAACAAAGATGTTGTTCCTGTACTCACCAGAAATTACTTCACTACTGATGGGAACATTGATGTTAATGTTCTCACGACATACAAGAGAATTATCAGATACTTCGGTCATACAAATATCGAAGTCGATATTTCTACTAAGTATGTTGCTCCATTCCAATTCTACACAGGTAGCACCGACGCAATTGTATTTGGTGAATCGAGAATTAAGTTTGTCCAGGTAACACCTCCAAGATCTTATGGATGGATTATCTAATCCTATAAATACAAATGATATCTAAAAAACACTGATGACAACTCAGGTTCAATTTAGAAGGGGTACTACAGCCGAACACGCACTGTTTACTGGTGCTGAAGGTGAGCTTACAATTGATACCGATAAGAATATGGCCGTCATTCATGACGGTAGTACGACTGGCGGTTTTGATGTTTTTAGAGCTAGATGGGAATTAATTAATTCTAGTCAAGTTCTCGGAACCTCACTCAGATATCTTGTAGACTCCTCAAGCGGTCCCCTAACACTTACGCTCCCTCTCTATAATAATCAACTTGTCCCAAAAGCAGGTGATGTTATAGAGTTTATCGACGTAAAGTTCACATGGGATATAAATAATATTACTATTGTGGACCCTATCGGCAGACAGTTTCAAAATACTTTTGGAGTAGTTGATTCTCCTCTAGTTTTTGATCTGAAAGGCGCAAGTGTTCAGTTAATATGGGAAGGCAGTTACTGGAGGGTAATCGTATCATGACGATGTATATCAGCGATAGTTACAGAACTTCTGGCGGCGGCAGTGGAGGCACTGGCGGTGGTGGAGGTTTCTCTGGTAATAGCTATGATTTGGGTAATGACTTTACTATTCACGCTCTTCGCAGAGATGAAGATGGTATGCTTCGCTACACCAAAATCAGAAGTATTGATGATGAGGTTATTGATTTCCACAGACTTGATGGAACTCCTTACCTAGATATTGCGACTGGATTGTATGATTACGTAGAAGAAACTACGGAAGACAAATCATATGTCAATGATCCACAGGATAAATATCAACAGTATAGATTTGATAGTAGGAAAATTACCTACTACATCGATGATGATGGATATTTTGTTATCCGCTTTAACGAAGCATACGATTATACCACCGAAGGACCTAAGTAAAGGAAAACACAAATGGCAGATTTTAGACTTGGAAGACTAAAATTTAACTGGCGCGGTGATTGGGCGGCTGATACTGCCTATGTCATCGACGACATTGTTAAATTTGGTGCTAACACTTATGTTGCAACCGCGAACCATACTTCGGTCTCAACGGCGGCACAATGGTACTCCACTGATGTAGGCAACTGGTCGTTGCACACAGAGGGTATCTACAATACTGGTGACTGGGCAACAGCCACTTTCTATAGATTGAACGATATTGCCAAGTATGGTAATGTTCTCTATAGATGTACTGTTCCTCACACCGCTGGAGCTAACTTTGATCCTGCAAAGTTTGCTGATTATCTTGATGGTCTAAAGTTTGAAGATACTTGGGACGCAAGCACTGAATATCAAAAAGGTGATATTGTAACTTACGGTGGTTACTCATACATCGCACTATCGACATCCACAGGTATTCAACCCAACAATGGTCTTGGCACCACTTGGGAAATCCTAACAACTGGTTTCAAGGTTGTTGGTAACTGGGATGCAACTACAACATACAAGCCTGGTGATGTTGTCCTTCTAGGTGGTAACTCGTATGTTGCAAAAACTACTAATGTAAACTCTTCTCCTGCTGCTCCTGGTCAGACTGATTGGGACTTCATCGTCGGTGGTTTCACATGGAGAGGAACTTGGGATACAAGCACAGTTTACTTCCCAGGTGACGCAGTTTCTAGAAACAGCAACTCCTATATTTGTGTTGCTCAATCTCAAGGTAATACACCAGAAACTGACACCACTGGTCAATATTGGAATTCCCTAGCACAAGGTGCTCAGGCGAATGTTCTAACCACTGCTGGTGATATCCTATATCAATCTGGTGCTGGTCCTGCAAGACTACCTATCGGTAACGACGGTACAGTTCTAACAGTTGACGCTGATACTGGATTCCCTGCATGGAAAAAGAATCAGGTAACTCAAAAAGTTTATTATGTTACTCAAGAGGGTAGCGATAGCAATACTGGTGAGAACATCACAGAAGCATTCGGAACTCTTCGTCACGCTGTTGACAGCGTAAGTGGTCCTGCAACAATCTATGTTAAGGCAGGTACTTACAATGAAATTCTTCCAATGCGTGTTCCTGAGGAAGTATCCATTGTTGGTGATAACCTCAGAACCACTCGCATTACACCTAGACAGGGTGAACCTTCTACAACGATTGAACTAGATCTTGCACAGGTTCCTGATGCTCAGTATAAAGTTCTTGGTTCTACCGTAAACTCTGGTGACGGTTCAAAAACTGGTGAAGTTATTGATGTTAAGGATGGTGGTTCTACTATCGTTCTTAAGATTCAAGGATTTGTTGGTCACAGAAATGGTGACGCATACAACCTACTCAAAGCAAATACATCTTTCCTTGTAAAGGAAACACTTGCTAAGGCAGCTGCTGGTGGTGTTTCACTTTCATATCCACCTGGATCTGATCAAACTCAGTTTGAAAATGACCTAACTCTAATCATTCAGGACATTTATAGTAACCTTGGTTATGGTGGTAACGATATAATCTATGACAGAGTTGATACTCAACTAACTAACAACTACTGGAATGGTGGTGAAGCTGAGGTCATTTCGATTCTCGGTTACATGAACCAGATCGCATATGACATCATCAACAATGTTCCTGTCACTGTAACTGGATCCCATGGTATTACACAGGTAATTGATAACACAATTACTAGCGATCCTAATGGTTGTGCTGCAATCGAAGCAGCAATCGCTGCATTGATCCAAGTAGTTACTGATGGTCTTACTGCTGGTAACCTCAGTGGCGTAACTAGAACTGCTAACAGCAGTCTCTGGACAACTTCTGACACCTATGAAGCTGGTGCAACTGACATTGCTATCAATGGTGTTTCAATTGTTAATAACGAGCACGCAACAATGTTCTTGCTCGGTAACAAGACAATGTTGAAGGATCTTGTTATGGATGGAATGAGCGGTTTCGTTCCTTCCACTTCTGATCCTAAGGACATGAACACCGCAACTGTTAAGGGTGTTTATGTAAGACTTGATCCTAATTCACCAATTACCAAGTCTCCTTATGTTTCTCAGTGTTCCTCCTTCGGTGGTACTGCAACTGGTGCAATTATCGATGGTGATGTTCACGCTAAGTGGGACGGCACTGCAACTCCTTCTAACAAGTCAATTGTGTTTGACTCATGGACTCAAATCTATGAGGAAGGTGGTGTTGGTTTCTGGGTAACAAATAACGGTGCATCTGAAATCGTTTCTTGCTTTACCTACTACGCACACATCTCTTACACTGCTACTAGAGGCGGTAGAATTAGATCTCTTGCAGGTAACTCTTCTTGGGGTGTATATGCTATCGTTTCTTCTGGTTTCAACCAGAACGAAGCAACACTTCAAGGACAGATCGATGGTCTACAACTACAGTATGATGTAGCAACCATTACTGCTGGTCCTGGCGGTGATACTATTTGGTCGAATGATGAGAGAATCGTCGGTCTAACTTCTGGAGCAATTGGTGAGATTGTTTCTGTTCAGGCAGGTGTTTACAAGATCCTTTACAGACCACTTAAGGGAACTTTCGTACAGGGTGAAGTTATTAGTGGTCAAACAACTAATGTTTCAGCAAACTTAGACAGTAATGCAGATGCAGTTGGCGGACAAAACGGATTCGTTCTTGTTCTAACTGGTCTAACTGAGGCACCAAAGCCAGGTGGTTCTATTGAATTCATCACTGGTCCTGGTGGACTTGGTGAAGAACCATTCACCTTTGTTGTTTCTAACTCCTCTTACAATGCACCTCTAGGGTATGGTACTCTAACGGTTGCTAGAGGACTACTTGGTTCTGCAGCTGCAACTCATGATGGTTTGGAGAGCATCACCAGATATCAGTATGGTGATCCAACTACATTGAGTGCTGCAATTAACAACCCAACTGAAACTACAATCTTTGTTTCTTCGATTAGTGGATTCTCTATTGGTGCATTCCTAGTTGTAGAAGATGAGATGATGAGCATTACCTCCTTCCCAACTGCAACTTCTATGGAAGTTGTCCGTGGAGTTGAAGGAACAAATGCTATCGCTCACAACTCTGGTTTAACAGTTCGTTCTATTGAAATTAAAGTCGTTGGTCAAACAGATACTCGTAGAGATCTTGATAGCAGTCAGCAAGACATCAGAGTTACTGATGCTTCTGGTTTCAACCTCAATGACTTTATCAAGATTGATAACGAATTCATGCAGGTCAGCAATGCTCAGACAGATACCACTGGTACTGTTCTAGTTGTTCTTGCTGCTGAAAAACCAACCAGAACATATGATGGTCAGGGATATAAGATTAGATATTCCTACTCTCAGGTGCGTCTAACTGGTCATGACTTCCTGAACATCGGTAGTGGAACCAAGACACAAGTTAACTGGCCAGGTGAACCACTCGTACCACCTGCTCCAGGTAACGAAGTTACTGAAGACTTCCCAGGTCGCGTATTCTTTGTTTCTACTGACCAAGACGGCAACTTCACTGTTGGTCGTTACTTCAGAGTTAACCAGGCAACTGGTAGCACAACCCTGAACGCTTCTTCCTTCGACCTATCTGGTCTATCGTCCTTGAGACTGGGTTCCATTGGTGCTCAACTTGGTGAAAGTATCACAGAATTCTCTTCTGATGTTACTCTCTCCGCTAACAGCAACCAAAAGGTCCCAACTCAGCGTGCTGTTAAGACATATGTTGATAGCACGAGAACCACCAAGGGATATGTGTTCTGGGCAGGATCGATTTGATCCCCATTTTATAAATATTATCGAACTTACTTTCTTTTAGACACACCACAAGGAGAAAACAATGGCTTCTGGAATTCTGGGGACTCAATCTTCCCTAGCTGCGGCAACATTAACAACTGTATATACCGTTCCTGGTTCTACAGTTTCGTACCTCAACCTTAATATGGTCAACACAAATGCTACACCTGTTAGCGTTCGTATTGCTTTAGCTGCAACCGACACACCCGTACCTGGCGAGTACATTGAGTACAACGCTGAGATTGGTGGTTACGGCGTTTTGGAGAGAACTGGTATTGCACTTGATGCAACCAAAAAAGTTGTAGCATTTGCTGATACAACTGGCGTCAGTATCTCCGTTTACGGTGTTGAAGAAACCGCTTAATTTTTTCAATAAATAAACACATAGGAGTATAAAGACCCATGGGACGAGTATTAACACCACCATCTGATACTAGAGAGACTCTCGCAGTGACCTCTAATCATAATGTCTTAGCAGGACAGATCCTGCTACTTGACACAACTTCAGCAGTTTTTGATTTGACTTTGCCAGCTAACCCAAGAGTAGGTGACAGAATCAATCTAATTGACGCTGCTGGAAACTGCGGAAATAATAAAGTAAATGTCTTACGCAACGGTCATAAGATCGCTAACTTAGCAGAGGACCTTGACTTTGATATCAAGAATGCATCACTAGAGCTAATCTACACAGGTTCTGCTTTTGGTTGGTCGATTCTATCTAACTGATAAACTAACAGAGGGAACACTAGAATGTCAAGTTTAAGAGATCTTCTAGATGTGCCATCACTGGATAACTTACCCGTCCAGACGTATTTGGGTCCAGGAGCACATCAGTATCTATTCAGAGGAAACCACTGTTGGTCCTACGGTAGCAGTCATGACTATGACTACAACCGTTACAGGTGGTGCGTCCCAAATGAATGCATTTGTCGCATCAAATGGGAACTTTGGGGTGGCGGCGGTGGCGGCTCAGGTACATGCTGCTGCTCTATCGCATGGTCTGGACACTCGGGACAGTATATGTCTTGCACACTGTGTGCTGAAGATATGGGCGTGTCTCAATTGGATGGTTGCTGCTACGATATTTGCGTAGCATCTGGTACATGTCGTCACCCATCTAGAGGTGGTTTCGACGGTTGTAAGTCCTATGTCCAGGGTCCTGGATTATCTGACTTCTGTGCTTGTGGTGGATGTCACGGATTTAACTGCTGTCACTGGGTTAATTCTTACTTCTCTTGTAGAACAAGGAAGAACGAAATCGGTCCTGCATGTAACAGATGGCAGACTGATCACTATCCTGCTAATAATGGTGAAGTCTATAGAGGGTGTGAAGCTAAAGGTAAGTTCTTCTGGGGTAACCTAGATTCCTATATTCATTATGATTGTAACCCAGGTTGTGGTAACTGGTGTCATAAGAAAGACTACCACCCAGTTGCTCCTATGTTCGGTGCTAGATATGGTATTCACCATGTCCTTCGTCGTCCAGAGATGCACTCCTGTGGTAGAAGAGCTACATTATGGTTGACTGGTAATAATGGTGGTTTCTCCAGTTCCTGCCATAGAAACGGTCCTCCTGGTTCTGGTGGTGTTTCTGCTCAGGTATACGGTGGCGGTTGCTGCTGTTCTTCTGAGGGTGCTCACGGACTCATTAGAGTCACACTTTTCTGCAAATCTTAATCACGGGGAGTAATGGCAAATCTTAGAAGTTTAATTGGTCGAGAGTACGCAAGTACATTGGACAACACCATTGGTGAAGTCGGTGCTCTCGACATGAATAACGAAGGAAGAGTATTCCTTTTCCGTGGTTATTGTGGTGAAGGTAACTGTGATAACAGCTATTGGAACTACTGCTTGCAGCACTGGTGCGTTCCTTGTGGTACTACCCAAGTAACTTTCGAGTTATGGGGTGGTGGCGGATCTGGTGGTGGCGGTTGCTGCTGTCAGCAAGGTTTCCCTGGTGGTGCTGGATCTTATGTAAGAAAGACTCTAGAGTATCCACTAGTACAAGGTGGTTGGTGTTATTCACTCTGTGCAGCGCCTCCTACATGCTGCTCACGCTGCTGCTGTGGTATCACAGGTTGTAAGACATGGGTCCAAGGTTGTAACTTAAGTAACCTTTGTGCAGACGGTGGTCTTCCTGGTAAGACTTGCTGCTATGCATTCTGGAGCAATGAGTTTAGATGTAAGGATAAAGTTTCCTTTGATGGTTGTGGTGGATGGAGTCTACATAACTGCTGTGCTTGTGCATACGGTGGAGACTTTATGGCAGGCGGCAAACCTAGTTGGTTTAGAACCTCCAACTCCTCTAGTAACTGCTGGGCAAAGGCAGGATTCGCAATTCCTTACGGTCTAGTTGCTAACGGTCCAACTTATCAGACTGTTAACTATTCTGGTGAAGCATGTCACCATGAATACATGATGTGCCGTGGTACTACACCATACGCATTCAATGTCAACTGTGGTGGTAGATCAGGTATCCCTGGTAAGGGTGGTCCTTCTGCAACTTCTTGTGGTGGCGGTTGCTGCTACGGTAGAGGTGGTGCATCTGGAATGATCAAAATCACATATTGCTCTTGCTGGATTCACGGTTCTGACCGTAGATCTGACGGCAACCAAGCATGTTCCTGTTTCTTCTACAACTGATAAATACTGGAGGATAGTAAAGCACAATGTCAAACCTTAGAGACTTACTCGGTATTGTATCAGAGGAAACCCTGAAAGCATCAGCGGCACCTGACGATACAACGAAGATCGCAAGACTTCCATCCGAAGGATACTGCGTCCAATATATCACTGCATATTGTGGTGCTACATGTTCGGAGTATAGTACAAATTACTACTACATGCAGTACCCTAACTGGTGCGTTCCTAATGGTGTCTGTGACATCATCTTTGAACTCTGGGGCGGCGGTGGCGGCGGCGGTTCTTCCTGCTGCTGTTCACGAGGCGTTCCCGCTGGATCTGGTGCATATGCATACAAGCGTCTAGTCGGTAGTCAGTATGCTGGTTGCGCTTACCAAATCGAGGTTGGAGAACCTGGATGTGGTAGAATGGGATGGCAGTGTGGAGATCCTGGAAACTATACATCGATCTCTGGTCCTGGTTTGTCAAACTTCTGTGCAGATGGTGGTCCAGCAGGATGCTCTTGCTGCTTCCTCTGCTGCTGCACCTCTAATTACATCAGTCTATCTAACTGCCCTTATGGATGCTGTGCTTGCTACTATGGAGCAGACGGCGGTTCTAGAGGAGTCCCTGGATACACATACATGTGGTGTTATAACAATCACTGCTGGAACAAGCAGATGATTGCTTACCCAGGCGGTCTAGTCAACGGTAAAGGCGGTTGGTTGCCTGGTAACCAATGCGAAAACAGTGGTTGTGGTTATTGCCTAATGCATTGGGCGGTAGACCAGCTAAACTGGGGCGGTGGACATAGTGAAACTAACTATGTACCTGGCGTCGGTGGTGCTTCTGGTTGGACTTGTGGCGGTTGCTGCCATGGTCAGAACGGTAACCCAGGTATGGTTCGCATCAGTTACAAGTACGACGAGAACTTGTAATCATATAAATACATTCAGCATAGGTCAAAGTCACTTTCCTTATTAGATATGGCATTCACAAAAGCATTTACATACAAACTCCCAGATGAGTATCTGGCGCAGACTGATAATCTCGGGTTGACAGCGGATTGGACCTACGAAGGTCCTAGATTCCTCTTTGTTTTTGTTAGCCGCGAGACTAACAGATGGAACCCATCTCAGTCATGCATTCCTTTCACCCGCACACCAACTGCGGAAGAAACTGAGCAGGCAAATGTTCGCGCTGGTCAAGACCAGAGAGCAGTTCTGATTGACATGCAAACTGCGGATGACGCAGAAGCAGTAATCGGATCAATCCTGTTTGGTAAGGACACTGGAAAAGCAGGTGGTTATCCTCAGAAAGAGTATAAACTCGCTGGAGATGACACTGTATACTACGAGCGTCCTAATCCACAGTCTCCTGATCACACCTATGCCGCTGATGAGATCGAGTACGACCCAGCAACTGAAAAGTTTGTGACTCCACTTCCATGGTTCAAGCCTTGGATCACTATGGAGCAGCACAAAGCAGCGCGTGACGGTCTTCTTGCAGATGCTCAAGCAAATCTTGACGCAGAAGCAACTGAGAACGGTGGCAACGGAAACTTGACTGATGAGATGAGAGCAAAACTTCAAGCATTCATCGCTGAACTTGAAGGTCTATACACCAAGTTCTCTCCAGAAGATGGTTGGGGTCCTCACATGATTCCATTCCCAGATGATCCTAGAACTGACTGGATTGATGGTTATGACTATAGAGTTACCGACTATGATGAACTAGTCGCTTCTTCTACAGGTCTTCCTAAGGCATCAGTAGATAAAGCAGAAGCTACCGAAGAATAAGTTGATAGATACACAATAATGTGTTAATATGAGGGGCGGGAAACCGCCTCTTTTTTATTGCATAAATACTTACGAATTCAAAGAATTCTATATTATTCTGTTTGATACTGACACTATTATGAGACCCAAATCATTTTTCATAAATGGTGGAGCAGGACGTGTAATTTGCTCCATCCCTGCACTTGAAAAATACCAAGAAGAACACCCAGACGAAGATTTTGTAATTGTCTGTGAAGGTGGAACGGATTTTTTCAAAGGTCATCCTACACTCTACGACAAAGTGTTTGACCATTGGCACAAAGGATTGTTCCAAGACAAAATTAAACACACAGATATTCAGACTCCCGAACCATACAGAGTTTGGGAATACTACAACCAGAAATGCAACCTGTCTCAGGCATTTGATATTTGCATTAATGGAAAAGGAATTAGAGAACTACAGCGTCCTAAGATCAAACTCTCTCGTGAAGAAGAGATTGCTGGACTGTTTATTGTAGAAGAAGTTCGTCAGCGCACCAATAAGAAAAAGACTGTTGTCTTCCAACCTTTTGGTCGTGGTGTTAACACTGCTGGTAATATTATCGCTGATAATTCTGGTAGGAGTTTTGAGTACAGTAACACTATCAACATCATCAAAAAACTTCAGAAAAAGTATTCTGTTGTTTTGATCTCTGAGATTGAGATTGATTTTGAGAAGGAAGGTTTTACTGAAACTGTCTCGCATCCTAAGCAGATGCCTCTGAGAAATCTTGCTGGTGCTATCAAAGCAGCAGACTTGTTCCTCGGATGTGATAGTGTCGGACAACACATTGCATATGCATTCGACACACCTTCTGTCGTTGTTGTCGGATCCACCTTTGGTGAAAACATCAGTTATCCTGACTATGAGAAATTCTCTGTCATGGATATGGGTGGTGATCTCCGTGTTTATGATCCGATTCGTATTTCTATTGATGAGTATACGAGTCGCAACAATGATCGTATCATGGCGATGAATGACAAAGTTGAGAATGCTATTCTCAAAGAGGTTGATGTATACATGAATAAGTATTACAAGAAACCTACCTTTGAGGTAAAACTACCACAGGAAATGATGCAACCTCTTGGACCATCTCCAGAACAAATGGCGGAGATGCAGAAGAGTATGCCTACTCCAACCTTTAGTGGTAACGGAAAGAAATCCAACAACCCAAACCTAATTCCTGCACTAATGAGTGAGGCAGGAGTTACACCAGATCCACTGAAGAGTGTTACTGGTTTTAAATCATCTAAGAAGTGAGGTATTAAAAAATGATTATTCTTGCAGTTGCTCGTGGTCACAATGGCAGCACGACACTCATGGTTGATGGTGAGATTGTTTTTTACTTAGAAGAAGAACGCCTATCTCGCTTCAAATATGATGGTGCTCCATTGATGGGTATGCTCAAAGCATTTGAGTATGTTGATCACATTGATCACCTAGTTGTGTGTCACACCCACCGTGACGGTCCTCAACTCGATTGGACAGGCGAGGACATGTATGAGGGTCTAGTTCGTAAGATCGCTCGTAAGCGTTTTGAATTCAAGACGCACTATATTGATACTACACACCATGAAATGCACGCTGCATGTGGTTTCTATAACTCTGGTTTTGAAACTGCTGCATGTGTTATTGCTGATGGTGCTGGTAGTTTCCTCAGGATGGAAGCAGTTCCTGATACTCTGTATGAGTTTGAGACTATTTTCCAAGCATCATATCCTGATGACTTTGATACAGTCTGGAAGCACATCGGAACCAAAGCTGCTATTGGATTCCATGAACCAGAACCTAATCACTATGTGACTGAGTATCCTGGTCATACTAAGATGTATGAAGCAGTAACTCAATACTGTGGATTCCCTGCTATTGAAGCAGGTAAACTCATGGGTCTTGCTCCATACGGTAAACCAAACGACGAACTACCTTCCTTCTTTAAGGATGGTTGGGGTAACCGTGACTTGATTGTTCCTACATATCCAAACGCTGCAGCTATCAATACTGAGCGTTTCCCTATCCTCAAGCAGGATTCTCGTGAACATATTCGTGGAGAAGCAATCCCACAATATACTGACATTCAGAAAGACATCGCATATAAGATTCAGGAAGAAACTTCCGATCGTATGTGTGACTTGATCGAGAAAGCAGTTGAGATTACTGGTGAGAAAAACATTGTTGTATGTGGTGGATACGGTCTGAACTGTGTTGCTAACTACAAGTATTGGCAGCGTTTCCCTGACCTGAACATCTATTGCGAACCTATCTCTCATGATGGTGGCACATCTATTGGTGGTGCAAAATACATCTATCATCAGGTGAGTGAGAACGAAAAACCAGAACCACAGGCATCTGTCTACTATGGTCCTCAGTATGATATCAATACATACGAAAAAGAACTAGAAGGTCTAGATGTTACTGATGCATCTTATGAGTCTGTAGCACAATTGATTCGTGATGGTAATATCGTCACCATCTATCAAGGTCGCTCTGAGGGTGGTCCTCGTGCTCTTGGTAACCGTTCTATCTTGTTTGATCCTACTATCCAAGATGGTAAAGATCATGTCAATGCAGTCAAGCGTCGTGAGTGGTTCCGTCCATTTGCTTGCTCTATTAAGGCAGAGAAAGTTCATGATTGGTTTGACCTAGCAGGTCGTGAAGAGACTCCTCACATGATGTATGCAGTCAAATGTCATGATGGTGTGGAAGAGAAAATTCCTTCCGTTATTCATGTTGACAACACTTGTAGAATTCAAACAGTTACACCAGAGCAGAATGAACACTACTACAATCTCATTGATGCATTCGATAAGATTGCGGATGTACCTATTCTGTTTAACACTTCTTTTAATTTGGGTGGAGACCCGCTGGTCGAGACAATCTCAGATGCAATCGACACTCTGAGTCGTAGTCGAATCGAGTATATGTATCTTCCAGAAATTCAGAAGTTGGTGAAAGTTCCTAATGAGTGATCACTTTGATGATATCGTGGAGATTGATAATTTTATTTCTCCACGGTACGCCGAGCACTTAAAACAAACGGTGATGGATGCAAAATTTCCTTGGTATTTTAACCGAGACATCACATCACCACTGTGGTTCTGGCAACAGAATCATTTGAACGACTCCACCCTTGAGGTGGAGGAGTCTTCCTTTACTGGGTTCATGCACATCCTTTGGGGTAGAGAGGGAAAAGAATCGGATTTTTATGATATCTTCGTTCCCCTTCTATATTCAATGGAAGAAAAAATCAATATGACCATCGCGGAACTTGTTCAATTAAGATTGGGTCTCTTTACATTGAACACGAACCGTCAACCATATCATGTTCCACATGTGGATTATCAAGATGATGGATTGAAATACACGGCAATCTATTATCTAAATGATAGTGATGGTGATACTTATTTCTTTAATGAATTTCTAGATCCAAATATCAAGAGATTTATTAATGGGTATGATCCCAGTCTCTTTACTGTTGCAAAATCAGTCAAACCTAAACAGGGGAAACTGGTATTGTTTGATGGTAGAAGATATCATGCAAGCTCTTATCCAGAGAGCACTCCCGAACGAATGGTTTTGAATATTAATTTTGCTCCTGTATAATTATGGCGTGGATACTTGGTGTAAATCGATCTCACGATGGTGGTATTACTTTATTGAAAGACAATAAAGTTGTTCTTTCAATTCAAGAAGAAAGACTTACTCACATCAAATATGATAATGAGTGTTTCTATTCCTTGGATAAAGTTTTAGAGTACACAAAAGTAATCGATGTCTGTGTGTATACACATCTGTATAATCGCAGAAATGATTTTGGACCATATTTTAAATATATCAAACGCAAACTTGGACTGCATGTCAAGAATTATCTTGAAGCAAAGGATTACCACCACTCCTTACATGCAGCATGTGCATACTTTCATTCTCCTTTTGATGATGCAACTGTTCTAGTAATTGATGGAGCAGGTGCAGACCATGAATATGGTAAGGAGAATGAAAGTATCATTCATATTCCTGGTAGTGCAGCGCACGCTGAGTGTTTATATCAGAGTGTTGTTGGTTATGTCGGTGCTAAGTTAAAAGCGGATGCACCATCATATGTTGACCCAACACCTCGTATTGGTGCTGGTTATGTTTACTCTGGTATAACAAAGTATCTTGGATGGGATGGTTTGGAGTGTGGTAAGACCATGGGACTCTCTTCATATGGTAAACCAAATCCAAAAATCAAATCTGTCTTAGATGAAAATGGTGGTAGATACCAAGAGTTTGGATTAGCAGATTATAATAATCATAAAGAGGTGATGGTAGTAGTCCGTCCATATGAATATATTTGTTCTGCTAGAGATGAAGAAGAAAAGTTTCAGAGAGATGCTGATCTAGCATATAAACTTCAATCTGAGTTTGAAGATTATGTTTATATGAGAATCATGCAGGCATATCAATTATCTAAATGCCCCAACATTATTTTTACTGGTGGTTGTGCATTAAATTGTGTTGCTAATTATAGAATTAAAAAAAGACTACCACCAGAAATTAATCTATATGTTGAACCAATTTCTAGTGATTCTGGTGTTTCTCTTGGTGCTGCATACATTGGTTATAGTAAAGAAATGCCAATGCGTTATGCTAAGAAACCATTGATGCCTATTGATAATATTTACTTTGGTCAGCAACTTCAATATGAAGAAAAGTATGAGAACGAAAGACCTGCAACACCTTCTGATGTTGCAAAGTTGATTGCTGATGGAAACATTGTTGCTATGGCACAAGGTAGATCTGAAAATGGTCCTCGTGCTTTAGGAAATCGTTCTATCCTTTATGATCCTCGTGATCCTAATGGCAAAGATAAAGTCAACACTGTCAAGTTACGAGAACATTGGAGACCATTTGCTGGCACAGTCATGCTAGAATATGCACATGAGTGGTTTGATATGGCTGGATTACCAGAGTCTCCATACATGATGTATGCTATGGAAGTTCTCAGACCAGATGAAATTCCATGTATTACTCATGTAGATAATACTTGTAGGATTCAGACTCTTACAGAAAAGCAGAATCCAAACTACTATAAATTAATTAGTGAGTTTAATAATCTCACTGGGGTTCCTATTTTATTCAATACATCTTTTAATCTTGCTGGTGATACTATTGTAGAAACTATGGAAGATGCTTTCAATACTATGAATGAAAGTTTGATTGAATACCTATATCTACCTGAAGAAAATAAGTTACTATACTTCCCCAATGAAACTAACTGATTTAATTCTGGAATTGCCAGGATTCCTTCCCGAAGAAGATTGTGAAAATTTTGTAGAAAAATTCTGGAACAATACCAACAAACATCATGATGGTGGAATTGGTGATGGAGGTGTTGATTACACTCATAAGAAAGCAACTCAGTGGCATCCACAAATTGGTAATGATGTGTGGTGTCAACTTTCAATTGTAGTTAAAGATGCAATTGATGAATACTACAAGAGAAGCAAACTATTGTGGCGTGCCCCTCTTGTTTCTTATGATTATTCTTTGCGTTGTTATGTGAAGAATGATGGTTGGTTCAATGAACACATTGATGTGTCTCCGATGGATCCTTTGTTGGTGTCTAGACTGTATGCAATTATTGTGTACCTGGATGATGTTGATGAAGGTGGTGAGACAGAATTCACTGAGTTGGGTTATAAGGTAAAACCAGAAAAGGGTAAGTTGCTGATGTTCCCATGCAATCAATTGTATCCACACAAAGGAAACAAACCGATTAGTAATGGTAAGCATGTGTTCACAGCATTTGTTTGTATGGATATTGATGCTCCTCATCTAAAAGCAGCACAGCATCCAAACCAAATGCATGGTTGTCCTTATCAGAAATACTGGGGAACGAAGTGAAGATTTCTTTTGTTAATGGTTGTTTTGATGTTTTACATCCAGGACACATTGAACTTTTAAAATTTGCACGGTCTCTTGGAGATTACCTGATTGTTGCTATTGACTCTGATGAGAAGGTAGCACAGATGAAGGGTCCCGAGAGACCTATTTTTTCGCAGTATGATAGAGCATTGATGCTCAAGTCAATTAGGTATGTGGATGTAGTGCATGTCTTTGATACTAAGGAAGAGTTAGAAGAATTGCTCTATTCCATTTCACCTGATATAATGGTCGTAGGTTCCGACTGGAAAGGAAAAGAAGTAGTAGGTTCACAGTATGCCAAATCAGTTCGGTTTTTCGATAGACTCGGAGAATATTCCACAACACAAACAGTTCAGGGTATTAGTTATAGGTGATACCTGTCAGGATGTTTATGTTTATGGTAAGTGCTCTAGGTTGAGTCCTGAGGCACCAGTTCCAGTTCTAGTTGAAACACATAAAACATACAACGAAGGTATGGCGTGGAATGTTAAAAACAATCTACAATCTTTCGGTGTTGAAGTATACATGATGACTAGCATGGAACAACCTATTAAAACTAGGTATGTTGATGTTAGATCTAATCAACAAATTATGAGATGTGATCAAAATGATCAGGTGTCAGAATTCGATTATGATTTACCTAAAGAAAAATTTGATGCTCTAGTAATTTCTGATTACAATAAGGGATTCCTAACAGAAGAAAAATTATTTGAGTTGACAGAATGGTTTGATGGACCTACATTCATAGATAGTAAGAAGACTAATCTACCCAAAAACTGCTACTTGAAACTCAATGAGTTTGAATCAAATAAACTAGATGGTGACTATCCTAATCTAATTGTTACTAGAGGATCTAAGGGGGCAGAATATAAAGGCAGAATGTATCCTGGTGAGCAAGTCAATGTATTTGATGTTGCTGGTGCTGGAGATACTTTCCTGAGTAGTTTGGTTTACTTCTATCTTAGACTCGGAAAGGTGGAGTATGCAATTCCATACGCCAACAAAGCTGCTGCGTTTGCTGTTCAGCAGAGAGGTACTCATGTTCTTACGGAGGAGGAAGTCCTTGAACTATGTGATTGATATTGATGGGACTATCTGTGAGAAATTAGATCCTAGTGATGAGTATGAAGATTCGATTCCTATCGCCACCAGGATTCGTCAAATAAATAAATTATATGACCAAGGTCATAAGATTGTTTATCTTACTGCTAGAGGCATGGGTCGTTACAAAAACGACAGAAAATTAGCAGAAGAAGAATTTTACAGAGATACTTGGAACCAGTTAGTATTCTGGGGATGCAAGTTTCATGAACTCCATTTGGGTAAACCAGCTGGTGATTACTATATTGATGATAAGGGAGTGAATGCAAATGATTTCTTTGATACATGAAAACGACGCTCTTCTTGATCCGTTTACTATTGATTGGATCAACAATAGTCTTCATGAATACCCTGTTGCATACGGACACAGAGCTTCCGAAGATGGAGATACATTTTTTGGAAGAATATTTTTTTGGGACGGATGGCGTGAGCAGTTCCATCAGAAGAACATCCCCGCCAGTGTAGATTACCTAACCAATTTTGTAGTTACATGGTTGCCTGCTGTGACTGGCAAAGAGTTTGCAGGGTTGAGGAGAATTGCATTGAACGCTGCATGTCCAGGGCAGCGTGGTGGTATACATTGTGATGATGAAAGTGACACATCACTTTGGACTGTGCTATACTATATTACTGACAGTTCGGGTGATACCCTAATATACGATGGAGACGATGTTATCCACTCGTGTAAATACAAGCAAGGGAAGTTTGTTGCTTTTCCTTCCACCTATGTACATAATGCGGAGGCACCAGAATCGGGATGGAGAATGAGTTTGGCGTTCGGTATTCAAGTCCAATGAAACATGTTCCAAAGGGTTGGGGTTATGAAAAATGGATTGTCAACAACGAAAAATACTGTGGTAAGTTGTTGTATTTCAATAAAGGAAAGAAATGTTCATGGCACTACCATCTAAAAAAAGAAGAAACTTTCTATATTCACTCTGGTAAGTTACACCTCATCTATGGTTTTGAGGATGATATGAATATGGCAGATAGCGTAACATTAAACCCTGGAGATAAATTTGAAATCCCCAGGGAATTAAGACATCAAATGTATGCTATTGAAGATACTGAGATGTATGAATTTTCAACTACACACTTTGAATCTGATTCTTATAGAGTAGTCAAGGGCGATTGATATACTCTTCTACTGTAGTAAACTTATGATCTTTCCATACTAAGTTAGATCTAGTATCATATTGATACTTACCTTCTAGGTGTTTGGGGAAAGGGATCTCTTCGATCTCTGCCCCATATTTTTTTGCAATGATTTCTGCAATGTCTCTGAATGAATGCTGAGTTCCTGATCCAAGATCAAAGATACCAGAACCTGCTTTGTTGTTGGTGACAACATCAACAACATCATCAACACAAACAAAATCTCTGAACATCGTTTCAGATCCTTCAAAGATTTTAATTTTACCTGTAAGTTTTGCTTGCTCAGTGAATTTACTTACTGGACTACGCTGATCGCCTTTTGATTCTTCACCATCACCATAAACATTAAAGAATCTAAATCCCTGAATCTTACTGAACATGTCCATATGTTGTTGAACCCAGTAGTCTAATTGAACTTTAGAGATAGCATAAAAGTTCAGTGGGTTGATTGTCCCATCAGTTGTGTTTCCATATACAGATGCTGATGACGCATACTTTACTGGAATGCCCAGTTCAATTGCTTTCTTGAATAGACGAATGGAAAACTCTACATTGTAGATGGTGAGTTTACCGATGTCAGTTTCTGTGGTAGATGAGATAGCTCCCATGTGGACAATTTCAGTAATTCTATCCCACACAGGAAGATTATCTAGTAATTGGAAGCAGTTCCAATACTCCATTCCAATATACCTCTCATCCTTTTCGGCAAATTTCTTGCCAATAAATCCATTACAACCAGTGATAATCTTCATTTCAATCTACTTTATAAATAACTAGAGACTGTATAGACCCTAAACTTATGCCAGCTGCAACCTATGGTTATCTGGCGAGTATCGTACCTGCGAAAAAGACCAGGACCCTGCTCCATGTAGCCCCTACCGACAAGTTAGTCGAAGGTAGACTCTCTATCTCACACCAAAATTCGGTTCCCGTTAGAGTTCGTGTTGGTGTATCTAGTGGAGCTCTTACTTCTTTCGCCCCAAGTAACTACATCCTGTATGATCTAGTGATCGACCAGGGTGAAACTTACGAGACTGATCTTATTTATTTTGCCAACAATCAATCACTTGTAGTATATACCGACAATGAGAACACATCGTTCTTACTACATGGTGAGATTGTTGACAACCCAGTTACATCTGGATTCCTAAATTCAATCAAAGTACAGGAAGCAAGAAAAGATACTGTCTTATATACTGTACCAGGAACTGAGGAAGTTGACCTTTCTATCTTTGTTTCCAACCAAGGATCAAGTAGATCTAGATTTAGAATTGCAATTCAAGAAGTAGGTCAAGCAAAGAATAGTGCAAATTATTTAAATTATAACACAGTATTGTTCCCAAGGTCATTCTACCAAAGAACAAACATCAAAGCATCTGGTGGTCAGCAAATTGTAATCTGGGTTGAAGATGCTAACCAACTAAGTTTTGCTATATATGGTAAGTTTAACTACAATGTTGTCGCGACAGACTTCTCTGTTAACGGCAACTTTACTGTAGTTGGTGATTCGGATTTACAATCAGATGTAACTGTTGGTCAAGACTTATCTGTTGGCGGCACTTCAACACTGACTGGTGCTGTAACAACTGGATCCAGTCTTCACGCTGGCGGAACATTCAGTGTTGGTGCAGATCCTCTTGCACCTGTAGCGAGTCTCACTGATGCTGGTGTCTTTACTACAAATGGCAGTGCTTCTATTGGTGGTGGTGCATCTATCGGAGGAACCCTATCTTCTGGTAGTGGAAACTTTACTGTAGACTCTTCGGGTAATGCAACTCTAGCTGGCAACCTTGCTGCTGCTGGTGTATCGTCTGATTTGAATCTTCTAAATAATAGGGTAACAAATTTGGGTAGACCGATTGCGCCTACCGATGCGGCAAGTCGCGGTTTCGTGGACGCACAGATCACCGCATTGTCCATTGCACTTTCATAAGGGATTCGGGGTTTTTTTAAATGGCTAAAAGGCAACTTAGAGATTATGCTTTCAAACCAGGACTATCTGGTTTAGGCACCTTAAAAGTTCTGGATAAAGTCAACGCTGATCAGATTCTTCTGATTAGTAATGCGACTGCGAATCAGATTCTTTACAACTTTAGTGATGCAACTAATCAAATTAGTGTGTCATTCCAAGCAACTACGGATGGTTCTGACCCAGACTTCCCATTCGCTAACACCTTGTCGAATGGTGTTACTACAATTACTTTCTTATTTGACACATCTGCTTTCGATCTCAATGATGAGATTCAGATTTTTGTTGAGGATGAAGTTGTAAGAACTAGACCTTACGACTTTGGTACAGACGCTATTGAGAGACAGCGTGTATCAAATACCCTGTCCATGCTTGACGCTGACTTCGAGTATGGTATCCAACCAACGAAGTGGCAAACTATTGACCTCATGAGAGGTTACCCTTCTAGCTTTGAATTCCCTGGAGCAGATGTAGAAGTTAGTGCAATTGTTACCGATGCTTCACAGGGATCTGGTGGAGTTGGTCCTTCCCTTATTACTGTTGACACCATACTAGACCATGGATTTTCTGTAGGAGATCCAATCACACTCAAAGGTGTAGATGATGGTGTTACTGGTTTTGCTAAATCAGAAGGATCTTTTATTATCAGTGCTGTTCCACAAACAGATCAATTCCAATTCTATGCAAAAGGTAAAGTAGGAACTTCTCCTGCAACATCTTTGTTCTCTGGATTCATTCAACTTAGAAAAGCAGGATTCTACACAGGTGCTTCTTTAGGTTCTCCTCAGTTAACAGTTGCATCTAACGGTGCTTCTGGTCAGTTTACTACTAGAGGTATTAACACCACTGGTGTCAATAGAGTTGGTATTGCAGTTCCTGGATCTCCACCTCCAGCAGGTGCTCCTATTTCTGGAACAAACATCGCTGCTGGTACACAGATTACTGGTTATGTCGATACTGATACAACCATTGCAATCACAACTAGCTTTACAGCACCAGCATCTCAGATCACATTAAACGAAACGACTGATCTGGAAGTTGGTTCTGCACTAGACGATGGTTCTGGTAATGCAATCTTTGTTACCAACATCGAAGAAAATACTATTTCTCTATCTTCTCCTTATCAAGCAGATAGAACTGGTAACAGCTTTATCTCATCTGCAACTTCCCCACAACCAGTTAACTTTGGTTTGGGTTCTGGTGCATTTGTTGTTCTTGATAGAAATTCAGGAGCATATGAGAATGTACAAATCAACCCAATTGTATTCCACTATGAAGTAGCGGTAAGTAGCTACCCTGGTCTTGGTACTAATGCAACATTCAATGTTACACAGAATGCTGCTACTGGACTTTATACAGATGTATTTGTATCAAACATTGGTAGTGGTTACTCAGCAACCGAAACTATTATCATCTACGGTTCTGCAGTAGGTGGTGATGACACCACCCATGATATTAGTATCACAATCAACAGTGTTGATGCTAACGGTGGTATTACTGGTATCAGTGCTACTGGTACTGCAAGCAGCAACAACCCTAATGCTGGTGCTCTCTATCAAGTGGGTGAGACAGTTGTTATCTATGGTAACACACTTGGTGGTATCTCCCCAGCAAATGATCTTAGATTAATTCTTACTGGTGTTGACGGTACAACTGGTGCTATCCAGTCATTCAAGGTTCTTGGTCAAGGTATTCCTTCCAACCAAGACTATTTGAATGTTACTGGATCCACATCTGGAACTGGTATTAACTCATCTTTCTCAGTACAAAGAACTGGTAGTGGTGTCAAAACTGCTCAGGTCGATGAAATCGAAGTTGGTGGATCCATCGAGGTTGGTGATGTATTCAATGTTGATATCACAGACACAAATTCTAGTACACTTGAGAACTTCTCTGTTACTGCTATCGCAAATGATGGTGTCAATGACATTAGAAACGGTCTGATCTCTGCTATTAATGATCTATCCACAGGATCTGCATATGTATATGCTGAGGCAGGTGGCGAGGGTAAGGTAAGAATCACAGCTATTGCTCCTGGTTCTGCATTCACTGTTGCAACTTCTACATTTGAAGGTGATGCATCTGCAGCAGATTCACAGACACTCACTAGCACCAACTTTATTCCTAACGAAAATACATCCACATCACCAACATATTCCGCAACTGTTGGAAACCCAGGTTCTGGATATGCTCCTAACGATACTATCACACTACTAGGTGGTGATCTTGGTGGTAACAATATTGAGCATGACCTGACTATCACAGTTACATCTGTTGATGCATCTGGATCTATCACTGCTTTCACTCTTGGTGGTACTGCAGCATCTGGTGACGCATCTTTCGAGTCAATAACACCAACCAGCACTGCTTTCAACGCTACATTCTTCCCTAGAATTACTGGTGGTGCTTACAATCCTGACATTGACAATGCAGGTACTGGTTATCAAATTGGATATCAATTTACAATCGGTGGTGAGCAACTTGGTGGTACTTCTCCTGCCAATGATATGACCATTACAGTCACTGATGTTGACTTTACTAATGGTGCTATCCTTGCAGTTAGCGCAACTGGTACTCCAGTTTCTGGAGACTCTATTGCATTCTATCCATCTGTTGCTATCTCTGCTCCAACAACTGGTAATATTGCGAACGGAGCAACTATTGTTTACGCAGCAATTGCGAGAATTAAAGCTCAGTTCCCCAACAACCACGGACTAGTTCCAGGTAATACAATTCTAACAGCGATCACATCTGTTGGTACTGGACATGATCTAGCAGCAGGACCATTCTTCGTAGAAGAAGTTCCTGCACCAGATGAGTTTATCTACACAGTTAGATCTACAGGAACTGTTTCCACATCTCCTACTCTTGCTGGATCCATCTATGCAAGACCAGATTGCTTCTACACTCACAGACCATTTGACGGTGGTGTTCAACTAGGAACGGGTTCCCCATCACACAGTGCTCAGGCAATTCGTCAGTCTAAGAAGTATATCAGATATCAGTCAGGTAAAGGTATCATGTATACCACTGGTGCTCTGTTTGCTCCTTCATATGACCTAAGACAAGTTACTGCTAATGGTATTGCTGTTGGTAGTATCATCACTGTTACTACAGATGATGTTGACCATGGTCTACAGGTTGGTGCAGAAATTGCACTTGATGGTATCAATACTGTCGGATACAATAACCACTATATTGTTGCATCGATTGTTGATGAAATTACATTTACTGTCCTCGCAGTAGAAACTCTTGGTACTACAACTCCAACATTCGGTGAACAACCACAGGTTGCTCTCTATCAGTGGAAAGGTTCTACTGTCAGATCTGGTGCATTTGATGACCAGAACGGAATCTTCTTCCAGTATGACGGAACCAACCTTGCAGTTGGTTTGAGATCTTCTACATTCCAGATTGCTGGTACAGTTTCTGCTACTCCCGATAGCAACGCAATCACAGGTGTTAACACCAAATTTACTGAACAGTTGGTTGTTGGTGACAGAGTTGTCATCAGAGGTATGACTCATGTGGTCACATCGATTGAAACTGACACTCAGATGACAGTTAACCCTGACTTCAGAGGAGTTGTCGCAGTTAACAATACCAAGTGTGCTCTAACTAAAGATATTATTATTCCACAAACACAGTGGAACATTGACAAGTGTGATGGAACTGGTAAATCTGGTTACAACATTGCTATCAATAAGATGCAGATGATCGGATTCCAGTATTCCTGGTATGGTGCTGGTTTCATTGACTGGATGTTCAGAGGTCCATCTGGTAACTTCGTCTTCTGTCATAGACTTAAGAACAACAACAGAAACCGTGAAGCATTCATGCGTTCAGGTAACCTACCCGTCCGTTATGAAGTTATCAACGAAGGTCCTAAGTCTTTCTTGACACAGCAAATTGATGATGTAGCAATCGAACATCTAGATGTTGCTGATGTGTCCCTCTTCCCACCAACAGGTGTTGTCTATGTTGGTAATGAGTTGATTAGATATTCAACTAAGAATGCTACAACAAATAGACTTCTAGGTCTAACTAGAAATGCTAACTTGACCAACTATGTTGCAGGTGCAAACAGGACATACACTGCAGGCACTCCAACACAGCACGCCAAGAACTCTGGTGTCATTCTACTATCTAATACAGCAACTCCACAGATCAACCACTGGGGTTCTGCATTCCTAACTGATGGTGGATTTGACTCTGACCGTGGATACTTGTTCAACTATCAGGCGACTGAGGTTGAGATCTCTACGATTAAAGAAACTCTGTTCCTCATCAGACTATCACCTAGCGTTTCTAACGCATTGACTGGTGACCTAGGTGAGAGAGAACTGATCAATAGAGCACAGTTGCTACTTAAGAACTGTGAGATCACGACTCAGGGTGGTACAAGTTCTCAGGGTGTTGTTGTTGAGGGTATTCTCAACCCAATCAACTATCCAACCAATCCAGCAGACATTGAATGGTTTGGTTTGAATACATCTGGATCTGGTGGACAACCATCGTTTGCACAGATTGCATCTGGTGCAACGACAAACTGGTCTGGTGGTGGTTCTACCATCTCTGCTACCAACTCACGAACCCAGAACTACTATGCTAACTGGGTTATTTTTAACAGATCTGCTGTTAATGGCGTTGGCGTAGGTATGCAGGTGACTGGACCTAACCTACCTGGAGGAACCACGGTTACTAACATTAGATACTATACTAGTTCTGAAGTTAGAATCTTCTTCACTCAGCGTACTCGTGCAGGCACAGCTGGATCTTCTACCTATGTGTTTGAAACTCCACCATATGCTCAGCCTGGTGAGAGAGTCTTCTCCTTCGTGGCATCTCCTGGCAGTAGAGACCAGATCGATCTATCTGAACTGAAGGAACTTACCAACACTCCTATCGGTGGTAGAGGTACATTCCCGAATGGTCCCGATGTTCTAGCAATCACTGTGTATGCTACATCAGGTAACCCATTCAACGCTACGGTTAACTTGCGTTGGGCAGAAGCACAGGCATAATAGGAGGCAGTAATGGCACAACCAGCCAGTCGATCAGAACTCAGGGACTACTGCCTCAGACAACTTGGCGCACCAGTTCTTGAAATCAATGTAGATGATGACCAGATTGATGACGCTATTGATGACGCTCTCCAATACTACAGAGAGCGTCACTTTGATGGTGTCGAAAGAATGTACTTGAAGCATCAATTTACTGATGCTGATAAGACAAAGTTTGCAACTCCACAGACTCAGACTGATACTATCAACAGTACAGACTGGGAAAGAACTGATAACTATCTTGATATTCCTCCACACATTGTTGGAATCTCAAAAGTATTTGGTTTGAATAGTAATACTATTCGTAATAATCTATTTGGACTAGAGTATCAAATTTTTCTAAACGATCTATATGCGTTTGGATCACTTGATATTCTCAATTATTTTATGATCAAGCAATATCTAGAGACCATGGATATGGTTCTCAACAATGGATCGTTCATTGAGTATAGATTTAATCAGCGTCAAGATAGATTATATCTTGATGTAGATGAATCGATGATCAATCCAGATAACTATTTGATCATTGATTGTTATAGAGCTCTAGACCCTGACTCGTTTGTTCAGACTTATAACGATCCATTTGTAAAAAAGTACGCTACTTCTCTAATCAAGAAGCAGTGGGGACAAAACTTAATCAAGTTTAATGGAGTAACTCTTCCTGGTGGAGTATCCTTAAATGGTAGAGAGTTGTATCAAGATGCAATCACAGAGATAGCAGAAATGATGGCAGCATCTGCTAGCACATTTGAACTTCCCCCACTAGATATGATCGGATGAAAAGTATCTATTTTCCTCAACATGGTGGTATTGGATCTGAGCAGTCGCTCATCCAAAACCTAGTAGACGAACAGATAAAACTGTTTGGTACGGATGTGTATTATCTTCCAAGGAAGATGATCATGGACAAAACTCTAGATGACATTTTATATTCTGAGTTTAAGACTCAGTATATGATTGAGATGCTTCTAGTAAATGTTGAAGGATTTGGATCTCCATCAGAATTTGTAAGTAAGTTTGGTCTTCGCATCACAGATGAAATCACCTTTGTGGTTTCTAAAAATAGATGGAGTCATGTATTCCAAGAGTTTGCAGACATCACCACCGTTGATGGTAGACCTAATGAGGGTGATCTAATCTACTATCCACTGACTCAAGATCTATACGAAATTAAATTTGTAGAAAGAGAAGCACCATTCTATCAACTAGGTCAGACATACATCTACCAGATGACTGCAGAGATCTACGAGGTTGGTAGTGATACATTTGAAACTGGTATTCCAACCATCGATACAATTGAGGAAGAGCAATCTATCTCGATTGAGTTGCAGATGGATACCGCAGGAACTGGAGACTACCATCTAAGTGAGACTGTCACTGGTTCTACATCTGGTGTCACTGCAGAGGTTTCCTTCTGGGATCGTGATACCGATGTACTGACGCTAATAAATAGGACTGGTAACTTTGTTACTGGTGAGACATTGACTGGTGGCGAATCTGGTACTGCTAGAGCAATCACAACCGTCGATAATTTATCGATGGAGAATGAAGGATATGCACAGAACAGAGAAATAGAAGATGAAGCTGACGATCTAATTGATTGGGGCGAAGTCAATCCATTTGGTGAATTTGGTAATTTTACAACAGGTGACTTCTGATGTTGGGACCACATTTTTATAACGAGGCAATTCGTAAGACTGTAATTGCTTTCGGAACACTTTTTAATAACATAGAACTTCGTAAGAAAAATCCCGAAGACAATACTGTCATTGAGTCTACGAAGGTTCCGCTGGCATATGGACCGAAGCAGAAATTCCTAACCAGACTGGAAGAAAACCCAACCACAAGAAAGGTTGCTATCACATTACCAAGACTCTACTTTGAGTTGGTAGATGTGTCCTATGATGCAAATAGGAAGACAAGTTCTATACAAAAAACTAGAGCATCTAAACCAGCAGAAGATGATGCTAATGAAATCAGAGTACAATATGTACCAGTACCATATGATCTAACATTTGAGTTAGGTATCATTGCAAAGTCTAGCGATGACGGACTACAAATTTTAGAGCAGATTCTTCCATACTTCCAACCAGCATTTAATGTCTCAGTTAATTTCATTCCAGATATGGATGAGAAGCGTGACATTGCAGTGCAACTCAACAATGTAAACTACGAAGATGACTGGGATGATAGTTTCTTAGACAGAAGAAGTATTGTATGGACACTCAGTTTCACAGTTAAGTCTTACATCTACGGTCCTTACAGCAAGGCAGAGGTTATTCGTAAGGCGAGAATCATTGAAACTCTTGGTGATAAGAATGTCAGTAAGAGACAAGCAGAACTATCTTACTCACCAAAAGCATTGGAGGATAAGAATCAGGATGGTGTCATCGATGCAGCGGATGATGCACTAGTTGTCAGCACAGATGACTTTGGATTCAATGAAGGGTTTGAGGTATTATGAGTAGTCTAGAAGAAAACATGGAAGACATTCTCAACATTGACACCGAAGTTGTTGAGGAAAGTAAACCAATCAAACCTGTTCCTCCTAAAGTTGACAAGGATGACAAAACAAAAGATTACGAGTATACTCGGGGAGAACTATACAGTCTCATAGATCAGGGACAGGAGGCAGTCAGAGGCGCTTTAGAGGTCGCTCAGGAGTCAGGGCACCCAAGAGCGTATGAAGTCGCTGTAGCGGCAATGAAGCATGTCGCTGACATGACCGAGAAACTTCAAGACCTACATAAAAAGATGAAGGATCTTGATGCTGAAGCAAAGAAGGGTCCATCTTCTGTCACTAACAATGCAATGTTTGTCGGTAGCACGACTGAGTTACAAAAAATGCTCAAGGAAATGGGAGGCGGCAAGCGATGAAAAACTATAAAGAATTTAAAGAACTTGCGGAAGCAGCATGGACACGCAAGGAAGGTAAAAACAAATCTGGAGGATTGAATGAAAAAGGTAGAAAGTCGTATGAGCGCGAGAACCCAGGAAGCGATCTTAAGGCACCTTCAAAAAAAGTTGGGAACCCTCGTAGAGCAAGTTTTTGTGCGAGGATGAAAGGCATGAAAAAGAAATTGACTTCTAAGAAAACTGCTAACGATAAAGACAGTCGTATCAATAAGTCTCTTCGTGCTTGGAATTGCTGACAAACTTATTAAATTATTATTAAAATTCGCAAAAACTGATTGACATACCTATAATTAATTATGAGTTTTGAAGTGACGATGCGACTTAACGACGCTGACCTTTTCCGCCTTATCGAAGCCTGTAAACTCTACCAAGAGAAGACAGGTTCCGAATTTATGTGGGATCAATATGATGCTCTAATTAATAAACTCAGGGTTTATCAAGAACAATATTCGGTTGATTACGAATGAAGTTTATTTTTGCGTTTCTAGCTACACTATTTCTTGCATCTCCAGCATGGGCTGTAGATGTAATCATGGGTTCTAATGGGAACCTAGTTTTTGATCCAGCAGAGATTACTATTTCTGCAGGAGACACGGTTCATTTTGAAAACAACATGCTACCACCACACAATATTATTGTGGAGGGTCGCCCCGATCTATCCAGAGAGTCACTAATGTTTTCTCCTGGCGAATCACAAGACATCACATTTGCGGATGCTGGTGATTACGAGTATTGGTGCGGTCCACATAAAGGTGCGGGCATGATAGGCACAGTACATGTAGAATGAAAAAATTCAACACTGTTGTTTTAGACATCACTGTTGCGATACTAGACTTCCTTTATAGAGGGAGAGACTACCAGAGATTCTGGGTGCTTGAGGAAATTGCTCGGGCACCCTACTTTGCGTTTTTGAGCGTGTTACATTTTCGAGAGAGCATGGGTCTTCGCGGACCCGAACATCTCTATCTAATGAAAGAACACTTCGATCAAAGTATTAATGAAACTGAACATCTGGAATATATGGAAAGCAGGGGCGGTAATGCTTATTTTATCGATCGCTTTGTCGCCAAGCACCTCGTCCTTATCTATTATTGGGTCAATGTGGTTTATTACTGGTTGGCTCCTAAGTCTGCATACCATCTGTCGTATGAAGTAGAAATTCATGCAGCAGAAACATATGCAAAACACTTAGCATTCCACGGTCACGACGACAAGATCCTTGAAATATTGAATGACGAGTTAGATCACTCTAGGGAGTTACAAAAAGCAATGGAGATTATTAATGCATAAAGAATGGTGGTGGCGTGGAAAAAAAGTTGAACCGCCACACTTAACAACCAAAGAAGAAGTACAGGAGATGATAGATGATGCCATACGACAACATAATCGTAACGCTTCAATTATCAGTTTTTGTGTTGGTTGGGTTGTTCTTGCACTTTTTGCTGAGGGTCTACTTCGACTTATCGGAGTAATTCCACCTCTATTACCATGGTTAAAAATCACACTATAAAGTTATGAAAGTAGGTATCATCGGATTAGGTAGAATGGGTGAGGGTATGTCTCGCCGCATGATGAAGACTGGAATTGAAACAGTAGGATATCGTAGAAATTATGAGAAAGCAAAGCAGGCAGCAGAAAGTGGGTATATTACTTCAGCTGCAGATACTTTGGAAAGCCTTGTTAAAGTAGTTAAAACCACAGACAAAGGTACATATCAACCTGGCATCTTTATGATGGTTGTGCCAGCAGAAACAGTAGAGGATACAATTAATGAGCTATTATCTTTTTGTGGTGAAGGAGATATTATTATTGATCATGGCAATAGCAATTTTAAGGATACCCGTCGCAGAGCACAACGCTTGGAGAAACTGGGCATCCAGTATCTTGACTGCGGTACTAGTGGTGGTGTTTACGGTTTGGACCGTGGATACTGTCTTATGGTTGGTGGTGCAAATACTGCAGTATCCGTCTGCGCTCCTATCTTTAGGGCACTCGCCCCAGGAGTTGCCGCTGCCCAACGTACCGATCCTATGAGTCACTTCACATCAGCAGAACACGGTTGGTTGCATTGTGGGGGTCCTGGAGCAGGTCACTTTACCAAGATGGTCCATAATGGCATCGAGTATGGTATTATGCAAGCATACGCGGAGGGATTTAATATTCTACACGAAGGAAATGCTGGTGCAAAATATGTCAAGGAAGGAGATGCTGAGGTTGCTCCAATGGATAACCCAGAAGATTATTGCTATGACATTGATGTTGCTGAAGTTGCTGAGCTTTGGCGTCGTGGTAGCGTTGTTGGCAGTTGGTTACTTGACCTTACCGCTGATGTTCTACGCCGCGATAACGAGCTTAGCGGATACGATGGGGGAGTATCAGATAGTGGTGAGGGTCGTTGGACTGTCCACGCTGCTGTGGATCTCGGTGTTCCAGCCCCTGTTATTTCTTCTGCTCTATACTCCAGATTCGAGTCACGACGACTCGGACGCTTCGCAAACAAAGTCCTAAATGGTATGAGAGCTATGTTCGGTGGTCACGATGTTAGGTGAAGCACTTAGATGGTTGGCCATACCGTTTGTACTTTCCACGGTATACTTCGGGCTACGAAAAGGTGAAAATGTCTACTACGAATCAGATAATTATGACGGAAACGGAACAGCTCACTAGGGGCATCGTAATCTTCGGTGCTACTGGAGATCTATGTAAGAAGAAATTAATACCAGCACTCTACAAACTCTGGGGGAAAGGTCTTCTCCCAGAGAATTTTTTAATTACTGGTTGTGCTAGAAGACAACCAACAGCAGAACAATGGAAACAATCTCTTGGTGATTATCCTGATGAATTTCTACATCATCTAGATTACATCTCAGCGGACTTGGACAATGTTGACTCTCTTCGTCACCTTCCTAATTATCTCCACGATAATACTTACTTTTTATCTGTGCCGCCAGAAAGGTATGCTAACGCAATTATCAATCTTAAAGAGGCGGATAAACTCAATGACCCAGAACACTCCAGAGTGGTTATCGAAAAACCCTTTGGGACTGATTTTAAATCTGCTGATAGTTTACAGCGAGTGGTTGCTGGACATCTACGCGAGAAACAAGTATATCGCATTGACCATTATCTTGGTAAAGATACTGTTAATAATATCCTTGCCACTAGGTTTAGCAATATACTTCTGGAACCACTTTGGAATCGCCAATACATAGACGAGATTCAGATCTTTGCATCAGAGACTATTGGATGCGAAGGTCGCTCACAATACTATGAGACTGCTGGTGCAGTCCGTGACATGCTACAGAATCACATCCTACAAGTCCTTGCTCTCGTAGCAATGGAACCACCTAGCAAGATGAATGCTAGGGAAGTAAGACGTGAGAAGACAAAGGTGCTTGCCGCCACTAGACTAGGTACTAATCTGATTTTGGGACAGTATGATGGCTACCGTAATGAAGAGGGGGTTGATCCTCACAGTAACACTCCTACCTATTTTGCTGGTTCTCTTTTCGTCGATAACTGGCGTTGGGAGGGAGTTCCTTTTAACGTCATGACTGGTAAGAAATTACCATATCAATGCGTCGAAGTAGTCATCAAACTAAAAGCACCACCACTCAAATTATATGAGGGTGAAATTAACGATCGCATTGTCATGCGTCTTCAACCCAACCCTCACTTAGATATCCGCATGGATATTAAATCTCCTGGTTTGAATGACGACCTTGAAGAAGCAACTCTAACACATGACTATCCTCAGGATAGAGCGATTGACGGATATGAAAAATTACTTTATGATGCTATTAATGGAGACCAATCACACTTTGTCCACGCTGACGAAGTTATGGAATCCTGGCGAATCGTTGATGACCTTCTCTGTACTGGTGACAGTTGTCCCGTTCGCACTGTTCCTTACCTCTATCTTGGTGGTTGGGGACCATCACACAAAGTAAACTTTATCACAGATTGGGATTATCCAGCATGAGAAATGAAATTCTTACCGCTCTAAAAGCAAACGCAACAGGTAATATTGAGAAAGCGAGACTCAACATTGAGATCTATCTGAAGAATCCTGTTGGTATTGGAGAGCATCCCGATGTGCTTGCTGCCATTCAAGATCAATTAGATATCATTGCTCATGAAGAAGAGCGTATTGCAGTTCTACAGAAATATTTTGTGTCATGACACATGTCCAACTGTTTGTTAGGTCAGTGATGCAGACCCCCTGGTGCCTTGGCGTCATGGGGTTTTTTCTTGTGTTCGTACCAATTATTGGTATGCACCTTGTCCATAAATATGGTTGGGAACACTGGGAACCATTTAGTAAACATGAACCTCATACTGAGACCACTGGAGAACACGAACGATCCAGTGTGGAGTGTGATAATATCGATCATCCTTCTACTGATGGGAGTTAGTTATGTCATCTATAGGATACTTACATGGGATGATGAAGACAAAGGACATAAATCGTAGCCCGTTGTTACACAATTTTTACCTACATATCCTATAATAGATGTAACTGAGTGGTACATATGCTAGGATTTTATGTTGTAATCGCAGTCGTTATTCTATGCATTACATATGCAGGTGTGGAAGAAACGATGCGGTTATTTGCATACCTAGACCTTCAGTTGCGTTATGCGTGGGTCCGTTTTAGGATGTATCTTATGCGTCGTAAGTTAGAACAACAACTTATCAAAGACCTACCTGATTATAATAAACTCATTAAGGAGCTCAAGAAAGATGACCGATGACCGAGAGCTTTCTGATCTTAAGATAGAACGGAAAGAATGCGAGAAGTGCGGTGCAACTTGGATCAACGGACA
>Ga0163109_10000175_pt1 | contig 51403 bp, 82 predicted proteins | sample CRUFie1St13metaG_FD_108704 | JGI IMG/M metagenome (GOLD analysis project Ga0163109, IMG submission 108704) | Marine microbial communities from the Costa Rica Dome - CRUD Field 142mm St13 metaG | ecosystem: Environmental > Aquatic > Marine > Oceanic > Photic zone | place: Costa Rica: the Eastern...
TTACACTGGAGATACAGCGGACATTTATTAAATGTATTTTATAAGTGCGCCATTTGGCAACTATTTACAATATACTAATTTCTTGAGCGGCAATCCAGTAATAAGTGTTACAGGAACATTTACAGTAAAACCAAGACCTGGACTAGTAAAACAGATCGTAAAAACACTTAGGTATACCAAAACTGGTTGGCGCAATAAACTCGGGTTACGTAATCCAGGTATATTTGTAGGTATAGAACAAACCGCACCTAATGCTGTTATGAGTATTGCTAGTTTAGAACCAAACGACTGGCGTATACTATATGAAATAGTACCTAAGAATATGAGTGTAGAACTTAACATAAGTTGTCCAAATGTTGACAAACATCCAAACTTAATTAAAAACTTTGCTAAAGACGAGCGTAAATGGTGTATCGTAAAAGTACCACCAACTATAACAAATAAACAAATTGACAGAATAGTAAAATCAGGATATACTCAAATACATGCAAGTAACACAGTGCCAACAACGAAAGGCGGGCTCAGTGGTGATGTAATTGTACCACATACTTTAAGAATACTAGAGTACATAAAAAGTACACATCCTCATGTTGAAGTTATCGCAGGTGGTGGTGTAAAAGATAAAGCCAGTGCTAATAGATATATTGACGCTGGAGCAGATCATATTAGTTTAGGCAGTGTATGTTTTACTCCTTGGAAAGTTAAAAGAATAATTTGATGAAAACAAAGACTTGTAATAAAAAGTTTCAATCTCTCAACCTAGCCTTATTGCTATCGGCTTGCGGTAAAACTGTAACAGTTGATAATACTAAATCACCCGAACCTGTAGTAGTAATACTTGATGCTTTTCAAACAAGCACATCACATGGTCCTCAAGTCTTAAAAAACTTTTATGGTGAATTTGGAAATGACCAAAAAGAAGTAACTGTAATTGCAGAAGATTTAGATTTTGATAAAACACCAGATCCAATACTAAGAGCATACCAAGACTTTGATCCTGATGTTATTAATGCAAGTTGGGGTAGTAAACGTAATATAGATTACCCACACATAGATAATTACGATACTTATCGTAACGGTGATGCATATTTAGAATCTAATCAAATACTATGGGAAAATGGTGTAACAGTTACCGCCTCTTCTGGTAATGATGGAGAAAATGATTCAGCAGTTGCTAGTTGGGCCAGTAGTATTTTTCCTATTGTAGTTGGTGCTTACAGTCAGTATAACGGTGATATCTACGATTGGAGCAACAAAGGATCTGCTGTTGTACACTATTATGAAATAGGTGATGGTTGGGGTATAGAAGGAACTAGTTTTAGTGCTCCTAGAGTAGCGGCACAGGTTGCACTAATCAAAAGCGAATATAACGATATTAGTGAAAGTAGTGTTAGAACTATACTTGAAAAAAATAGTTTGTATGATTTTGATAGTGGAGACTATGTGCAAAAAATAGATGAAATTAAAAACTTTGATCCTAGTATAGATACTCGTGTAAAAGTTGAAGCAGTATTTGAAATATTTGAAGGCAGAAATCCCAGTCAAACAGAACTGGACAACTGGATTAATCTAGTCGATAATGGAGAAGAAACATTAGGAACTATGGCACGTTGGTTTGCTATAAATGGTATTCAAACACAAGACATTCCACCTATCGAAAGAATGCAAGCGTTTTATCATTATTGGCTCAACAGAGAAAGCCAAGACAACGAAATAATACAAATGCTCAATGATTTAATAGAAACACAAAATTGGAATCAAACCTTTGATAACTTTTTAAACCTACAACATGTTGACACTAGCTATAGTTTCGTGTATAATAACTACGATGTACTAGCAACCGAGGTAATAGCTTGACGAAAAACTGGACTAAAAATTCTCCATATAGAAATAAAGAAAAAGATGAAATTGCAGATATATTTTATGAGCAATTTAAAAAGCACGGTGTAAAACTTCCAGAAACATACACAGAGCAAGAATTGATTGACTTAAATCCAAATGTTCCTGTATGGTTCACTAAACAACATATGAAACTGAAAGATAAAAAATGAAAGATATTTGGGTAGAAAAGTATCGTCCTAAAACTGTAAACGAATACGTATTTAAAAACCAATCACATAAACGACAAGTTGAGAATTGGGTAAATGATGGAAGTATTCCGCATTTATTATTTGCTGGTAGTGCAGGTACAGGTAAAACTACGTTAGCACGTGTTCTTATTAACGAACTAGATGTACAAGATGCTGATGTACTGTTTATTAACGCAAGTCGTGATAATGGTATTGATTGGGTACGTAATAAGATTACTAACTTTAGTGAAACTATGCCTTGGGGTGACTTTAAAGTTGTACTACTAGACGAGGCTGATTATTTGTCTCCGGACGCACAAGCGGCGTTACGTGGAGTTATGGAACAGTATCATACTAGTGTGCGATTTATTTTAACTTGTAACTATCCTAATAAAATTATTCCAGCATTGCAAAGTAGATGTCAACTTATTACTATTCAGTCGCAAGATCAAAATGAATTTACTGCTCGTTGTGCAGAAATATTAATTACTGAAGGAACAAAGTTTGAACTGGATTTGCTTGATACATTTGTAAAAGCAAACTATCCAGATATGCGTAAAACTATTAATAACTTACAAGCATCAACTATTAATGGTATATTAACCGAACCAGAAGTAGAAGAAACTGATACTGCTTGGCGTATTAAAATGGTTGAAATGTTTAAAGCAGGTAATATTAAAGAAGCACGTAAGTTGATTACAGCAAATGCACAAATTGCAGAATACGAAGAAATATATCGATGGTTATATGACAATATAGAATTATTTGGAGATACTCCAGACAAACAGGACGAAGCAGTTATTATAATTCGTAACGGATTAGTAAAACATGTAAGTGTTGCTGATGTAGAAATTAATCTAAGTGCTACACTAATTGAGTTACAAATGGTATGAGTACAGTAGTATTTGTTGCATTAGAAGAAGAATTTACACAAGCACAGGCTCCACGTGGAGTTAATGTTGTTCATACAGGTATAGGGAAAATAAATGCCGCAACTCAAGCGGCAAGATATCTTACTGTAAATCCTCACACTAAAGTAGTTTATAACTATGGTACTGCCGGTGGCGGTGATGCAAGTGTTGCAGGTGAGTTATTAGGTGTTAACGCACTAGTAGAGCGTGACATGGATTTAACACCACTTGGATTGCCACAGTTTATAACACAAGAAAAACAAGTACCTTTCATTTATACCAGTAACAGAGATACAGAAATTGTATGTGGTACAGGCGATAGCTTTGCTAGACCAAAACTTCCATATCATATTGTAGATATGGAAGCATATGCAATTGCTAGTGTAGTAAGACAGTTTGGTATCCAAAACTTTTATTGCTACAAATATATTAGTGATACCGACGATGATACAGATCCAGCAAAGGCTTGGAAACTTAATGTATCAAAAGGTGCAAAAAAGTTCAAAAAAATCTTGACATTATAAGTTTTTTATACTATATTAAGTGTATGAGCAAGAGAAGCTCGCTAACTTAATGGGCAAGTTGCCCGATGTATAAGGAAACTATAATGACTGAACTATCATACGCAACACGTGTGAACAAAGAATATGAGACTAGTGCCTCTAACTTTGTTACACTACAAGAACGTTTAAACGAAGCACTAGAAAAAGCACCATTTTTTGCCGCACAGTTGGATCAAATGGTAACAGAGTTCAAACGTAAAAATACTCAATGGAAAAAGTTTTCAGATCTTCAGTTGTGTCAAGCACAAACTGTAAATCTTAGCGATATTGTTATCGACACTAGTATGCAAAGACAACCTAACATGCGTCACATACTAGAAATTATTCAAAACTTTCGTGAAACAATGGTTATGGCTATTCAAGTTTATGTAAACGAAGATGGCAAATATACAGCATGGGACGGGCAACACACAGCTCTTGCATTATATATATTGGCTACCAAAGTTTTCGGCGATCGTTTAAAAGCATGTGAAATTCCAATTGTTGTGTACTGCACAAGCCAAAAACTTGAGATTCGACGTAATTTTATTTTGTTGAATGGTGATGCAAAACAACCACTAGACTTTATAGACACATATAAGCAAATGGTTTATGGTGTTAAAGTTGATGGCGCAACAGACCAAGAATGGATGGATACTGCAACAAAAAATGATTACTTTCGTGATGCAGATTTATTTGCTACTAATGGTAAATTTGGCGATGATGACGAAGTAGGTGCATTTACATTGCTTGCAGATACCACAATGAGCAAAAGCCTTAAAACTAGAAAGCATCCGGAAGTAACACGAATGTTTGCAGATTATTGGATACGGCTAAATGCAAAACGTCCAGTAGAAGCAAAAGAAGCAAGGCAGTTATTTGAATTTTTTAACTTGTGCTACGAACAAGGTATCGAAGTTAATGATGAATATGTAAAACAATTTGTAGAGTTTACTAAAGACTTCTTTGAAGCAGACTTTTCACCTAGCGGAATGTTCTGGGATAAAGTTAAAATGGCATATGAAAGTTGGTATGCAAAAGCTAATCCAGATAGCTACCGTGATTGGGGTGTACGAGGTTTTACTACAGAGATGCGTACTGGACTTCCGTTTTTAATTGCACAAATGAAGCAAAGTACTGATCTTGCTACTCCTACATATACACCTAACAATGGCTTTACAGTTGCTAAAGAGGACTTGTGGGACTAATGGCTAAGTTACGTAATCCAGATAAGGATAAAATGAAAAGCTCTGGGGTGTTGCGTGAGCAACACCGTAGAGGGACTTGCTGTATGCTTGAAGATTGTGATAATCCTATTTCAATTTTTGATGGTCCTGGCGGTAACATATTGTGCAGAGATCACCAATTAGAATGTGTAGAGTATGGAGGCATGGGTAAGCCCGAACGACCGCATACATTCTACAGAGGATGGGAATGTAACACTTGTGGATATGACCCACGTGAAGATCCAGAGATTATTGAAATCGACGATCCTTATCATCAGCTACGTGTAGCACGTGGTGTTATGCATGGCGATCATATACACTTAAAAAGCCACGGTGGTGCCGATACAGCAGAAAATATCAACACATTATGCTGTAGATGTCACATGATAAAGTCGTATAAAGAGAAAGATTATTTAGGAAATCGTAAATAAAATTACAACCTATTGAAAACGCAAGATTCTTTTCTTGCGTTTTTGGTTGACATTCAAGACATCTTACACTATATTATTAGTATAAGTTGTTAAAAAGGATCAAATATGTATATTGGATATCAAGAAGAATTGTTTAAAAGTAGTTGGGGTGTTAATCCTGGTTTTAAAGCACTAGCTGATAAACTAAGCGAAATGATTCCACTAGAAGGTGCATGTGAAAATCCACGTACTACTAACAAAGCTCTTGATAAATTCAGAAGAGCACAAAACGTAATTTACGATTTGTTTAACAATGGTCTTTGTAACAGAAGAAACGAATATAGAAGAATGTTTGGTGAAGTTCCACTTCCTGGTTATGGTCATCAGTATTCAATCAGTAACATTCGATGGAGTCAAATAGAAGATGAAGTTGAAGCAAACTTTACTCCTATTATACTTGAAGCGGCTAAAGAGCAAGGATTAGTATAATGTACGATATTAGAGTTTTTAATAGCGCAGTGCCTGGAGACAGAAGAATAAGTATTCAGGATGTAAATATTGTATCAATGAAAATGGATGATTATGGAAAACCATATTGTTTGTTTGAACATGAAGATTATCCACTAGGCGCATTGTATGCGACTTTTAATGGTGCAGAATGGGAGTGTGACTTATGTTAAGAGAAAGTATTAGTGAATTTTTTGGTTACCTTTTTATTATAATTTTTGCATTAGGTTGGATGGATTTTGGACAAGGTCCTGATCTTACTTGGTGGAAACTTGTACACTGGATGGCATCGTGAAAATTCGCATAGAAGGGTTAACTGAACGCCAAACAGAAATTCTAGATATTTTATGGAATTTAGATTCGACAGATGATGTAATCGAATGGTTAGGAACATTATCACAACAAGAATTCGAAATGGCTGTAACACTTCAAGAAATGATTATCGACACACTAATGGAACAAAAAGCAGAAGAGGATGTCGAATTAGCGCAAAATATGTTACGTGAAATTGGTGTAAAATGTTAGACCAACACGCCGCAGAACTATTTGCAAAAAATATAAACATGATGGTGCCGTGGTATCTTATGGCATCTTACGCATATTACGAACAAGGCGATCCGATTTTTACTGATGCTTTTTTCGATGAAATGGGTAAAACAATGAAGGAAAGATGGGATGACATTGATCATTTTCACAAGTCTATTATTACTATTGACGACCTTACAGCCGGTACATTCCTTGGCAAGTATCCTAGTAGAGTCGAAGGAGGACTTAAAAGTCTCAGAGAAACTTACTTTACTAAAGACGGAAAAGTAAGAAAAAAGATTAAAAAAAGTTAAATTAGGTGTTGACAAACCAAGACATCATGCTTATATTATATGTATAAGTTGATAAAACGGAGAAAAAGAAATGCAAATCACTGATATTAAAACTGGCGTTGAAACTCTTATTGAAGCAATTAAAACTGACTATCGTGGTTGGATGTTGCGTGACGATGAATATTCAAAAGTACAGCAAGATATGGTTGATCGTTTTGAAGAAGGCATTGGCTACTCGGAAGGTAACAAGTATATTAAGATTACTAAAGAGAACAATGGTTGTGTTTGGGGGTTTGTTGTTAAAGAAGATGGTCCTAAGTTTAAAAAAGGTGACATCTTAAAAGCCGCTGGTTGGAATGCTCCTGCTACAAACGCCGCACGTGGTAACGTGTTTGATGGTTTTAGCATTAACTGGACTGGTCCACACTACTTAAAATAATTAATAAAGGTTGACAGTAGCGTCGAAAGGCGCTACTTTTGTATTTGTAATTCACAAACGAGGCTAACATGACAGAACAATTCCAAGATATCGAAACATTAGAAGAAGCAATCATCGCACTTACAGAAGGTGCTTCAGATGAAAAGAGAATGGCTATTGTTGCATTACATGATATGCTAGATCGAAAGCGGTCGGTTGTTCAACAGTTTGAATCAGAACTAGAAGATATGTTTGATAATGTTTCAGGATGATTAAGGACTGGTCAGTTAAAGAAATTAAAGCTCAGGTAGATAAAATTGCCTGGGCTGAATCAGATCCACGTATGGACGGTTTTGTAACGTGGGGTTGTAAGGAAGATTTATATTCAATTTATTGGTACGTAGAAGATAAGTTGACAAATTGTAGTATATATGGTTCTGTAGAAGATGAACTACACGAACGTCGAAGAAGCAAAAAAATCATCACCAAACTTGGAGGCAACGTTGAAGACCAGTGAAATTGAAAACCGTCTAGCAGAGATTCTGCAGAATTATAACCACCCATTATTTGAACGTGCATATGAATTAATTGCCGATCAAAACTTTTCTGAATCAGAGGAAGAAACTAATGTCAAAAAAGTTAAAGTCTCCGATTAATAATATTCAACAATTAATGGCAATCACATCAGAGGAGTGTGGAGAACTTACACAAGTCTGTATGAAGATAATGAGAAAATATGATTCAGTTGAGGGAATTGAAAAAGATAAAAAATACCGCACAAAATTAATAGAAGAAGCAGGTGATGTATTATGTATGCTTGAACTATTAGCAGAGCATGATATTGTCGACTGGCAAGAACTGTACGATCGTGCAGATGTAAAACGTAGTAAACTTAAAACATGGAGTACCTTGATAAATGATGAAAACTAAAGCACCCACAGATGGTCGTATAGGCATTAAAGAGCTTATTGATTTTTTTCAAACTAGTGCAAACAAACTCACTGCAAGCGGTGAAGAGGATAGTGCATTTTACTTTGAGCAAGTTGCAGATCATTTAAAGCAAAATCCACACAAAGGTCTTCAAGAAAAAACTGAAAGAATTTTAGGTCTTTAATGGATCTTTGTCCAATACTTCCTATCTATATCGGCACTGCACATTACAGTGAACCTATACAAGAGCTGGAATATATACGCAGTTTAGATGCTGTGTATAATGTTGAAAATAAAGTTAGTGTCGATAAACGAGTATTAAATTACAACTATTCTTTTAAAAGTTTTATTGAACAAAACTTACAGGAATACTTTATTCAAGCGATGGGAAGTGAACAGTCAGTAAATCCTATAATCACACAAAGTTGGTTTACATATACTGATCAGATGCAGTCTATGCACAATCATAAACACCCAAACTCAATTATAAGTGGAGTGTTTTATATTGATGCACACGATGATGAACTTACTTTCAGCGAAGATACACAAACATATAAAATGTTGGATTGGGGATATCAAACAAAACAACATAGTATAAAAGTTAATACCGGAGATTTGTTACTTTTTCCAAGTTCATTAGAGCACCATTTTAAACCAATTGAAAATAATGGGCGTATTAGCCTTGCATTTAACAGTTTTTTACAAGGATATTTTGGTTCAGAAAATGGTGCTACAAAATTAGGTATAAAAATATTTTAAAAAAAATTATAAGTCATTGTTTTTGCATAATTCTTTTTTTACGAAAACTGTTGACATTCAAGACATCTTACACTATATTAATAGTATAAGTTGTTAACAAGGAGTGAAAATGTCAAGAATAGTTCATTTAGATAACGGTTCAGCTATTAAAGCAGATATTATTGAAACATTTGATCGTGCTATTGAAGCAGATGAGAATGTAGCAAAAGGTATTGCTACTACTAATTTTTGGAACTTTGTAGAAGCTGATATGTACTTAGAACATTCAAGCATTTATAGCGGTGAATACATACAAGAATGTTTTGAAAAACTTGCAGACATTTGGATGGGTATTGAGAAAAGGTTTGGTATATAATGGCAAAACGTGGTGAACTAAAACCTATGGATGCATGGGAACATACAATACGTAAAAACGCAGTTGCGTATAATGTTGTTATGTTTCAACCTGGCAAAAGCAGTAGAATGTATCAAAGTTTTGATAATTTGCCAATGGCAATTGCATACAGTAAAATTACATTGCAAGAGCCAAATAGAATTCGTAGTGCAATGGTTTATGCAATTGATAAAGATGAACACCATGCGCTAGTTGGTACAATGGGTAGACACGATTTAGAATTTAAAGAAGTGGAAGAAAAAACATGGTAGATGCACCAGCACTTGGACGTTATATGATGGACTTAACTTATCAGGTTAAGGACAATTATGAATTAGCAAATAAGTTAAGTTATCTCGGAGAAGAGTTAACTGAATTAGGTACACCGTTTAGTAAGCGGTGGGATCAGTATACTACACTGGATAAAAAACTTATTATCCTATGTAAAGAAAAGATGGAAAAAGAACGAACAGGCTCTTGACATTCGGTTCAAGATGTCTTATATTATATATGTAAGTTGAGAAAGAAAGGTAAATATGAACAATTTAATACTCACTGATGTTGATGGCGTACTGCTTGATTGGGAAACTGGCTTTCACGATTGGATGGAGACAAAAGGTTTTGTCCGAAATGCAATCGCTAGTTATGATATGCATGTTGTTTACAATCAAAGAAAAGAGCATGTAAAAGAGCTTGTACGTGAATACAATAACAGTGCGTGGATGTGTTGTTTAAAACCTTTACGAGATGCAATTGACGGTGTAAAAATGCTCGCTGATGCCGGATATAAATTTGGTGCTATTACTAGCTTGAGCTTAGATCCTTACGCAGGTCAACTAAGAGAAGAAAACTTAAAAAAGTACTTTGGTGATGTTTTTGAGTTTGTAACATGTTTAGATACTGGCGCTGATAAAAATGAAGCATTACTTCCTTATAAGGATAGTGGGCTATGGTGGATTGAGGATAAACCTTCAAACGCACAGCTTGGCGCAGAATTTGGTTTGAAAAGTTTGCTTGTGCGACATGAGCACAATGGTTACTTTGATTGCGACGGCGTAACTAAGGTAGACAATTGGGCGCAAATTGCTAATCTAATTATTAAGTCTTAAATCACTCGCCGTAGATATCTAATACATCAACAACAGCAGGGTGTCGTTCGACATCCTGTTTTGTAAAATGCACACACCCGATGGTGTTGTGGTCGGTGGTTAAACGTTGTGTAAAATCTTTTAAACCATTATTTTGGTATCCTCTATCATGTTGTGCCAGGTCGCCTGTGACAACTATTTTAGAACCGGTACCAATGCGTGTTAGTAACATTTTCATTTGCTCTGGTGTAGCATTTTGCATTTCATCCGCTACGATCCAGCACTCCTTAAATGTTCTTCCTCGCATATAAGCAAGTGGAGCAATTTCAATTTCTTTATTTTCTATCATACGTTCCACTTGTTTTGGTGTCCAATGTTCTTCAAGAACATCGAATATCGGTCTTGTCCAAGGTGCCATCTTATCTTTAAGATCTCCGGGCAAAAATCCGTGTTGTTCGTCTACTGAAACAGCAGGTCTCGTAATTACAATTTTACTAACTTCTCCACTATCATACTTGTGTATACCCATTTGGACAGCCAGCATGGTTTTACCCGTGCCTGCAGGTCCAGTTGCAAAACATATAGATTTTTGAGGGTCGTCTAATAGGTCAATGTAATCTTCTTGATGTACATTGCGTGGTAAAATAGTTATTTTCTTTTTGCGATACGTTTGTAATTCTACTACCATATCGTTAAAGTTTGAATTCCTGCTATTTTGTTTTCTCGCTCTTTTGGCCATGTAGTACTCCATTGTTTGTTGTTGCGCCCAATGTGTCTACAAAAGTATTTATTAAAAAGAACTAAATAGTAGTAAGATGAGTACAGAATTAGAACAATTAAAAAACACATTAGATGGTATTATCGAATCAAGCAGTGATTTAAGTGTCTTGCTTGACTTTGAAGAAGTATTGGACAATTTGAATATGTATGCATATAAGAATTGGGAGTACGGAGAAATTATTGCAGGTCCAGACGTATCACGTTATTGGATCACGGTAACATTACTATACCCAGAAAGATTAATGCCGGACCCAGATGCGGCATTAAGATTAATTAAACACGGAGCAAGAGTATTTTATAAAAAAGATACACTACTTGAGCCTGTAAAAATTACTAAACCAGAAGACATGGGTGAAATAGATCCTAAAACAGGTAAACGTAAGCCTAAGAAGAAAAAAACAAAGGTATGGTTAGTAACAATTGAAATGCCACGTGACTTTGTAAATGAATTTGAAAGTTCAAAAGTTACAGTTAACGGTGTTGACATTGATATGAGTGAAGTTGATAGTGCATACGATTCAGATTACGATAACGAGATGAATCCAGACAAACAAGATATAGGAATAGAATAATGAGTGAGTTAGATAGAGTAAAACACTTAGCAGGATTGACATTAGAAATGGATTCGGCCAGAGGACTACTAAAAGAATATACAGTAGAAGATGTAGCTGATCGCCAAACTCTGCAGAAACTAGCAGGTATTGAAGAAGCTATGGACGGAGAGATTACCAAAGACTCAGTCAAGCAGAGTGCATTAGAATTACTAGTAGATATTGCAAAAACTTCTAAACAATACAAAGGTGAAGTCACAGACGATCAAGTTCATTATTTAGGCAGTCTTGTACATGATTTTGATATGGCTGGCATTGAAACAGAAAAATATAGTGAAATAGAAAAATTATTTAGAACAATGGCAGACACTGAAAGAGCAGACATGGAAATGATTCAACCAGCATATGCCCAAGCAAAGAATCTAGACGAAGCATATTCACCAGGTGATGAAAATGAAGAGGGCATGGTAAGTGATTGCTGTGGTGCTCCTATAATGGATGTTTATGAAGGTCATGGAAGATGCAGTGATTGTAAAGAAATGGCATCAGCAGTTAACGAAAGTAAGTCAGAAGGTGATGCTTGGTATATTGAACAAGATGCAAGACGTATGGCAGAAAAAGACGGACATGATTGGGCAAGCATGCCATATGGACGTAAAAGTGTTTATCGTGACAAAGCCGCAGAAATGCGTAAAGGTGACGAAGAAGATGATGATATGTATGAAGCAGTAGGCCCAGCGGCTGAAATTTTTTATGAAATGCAAGACATGTATGCAGGAGGCGTAAGCCCAAGTAAACCACATGAAACTATTATTGACGAGCTAGTACGTTTCCTAAGCGGTGACCAACTAGAAGATTTTGTAGAGACTTTCCGTAGACATCACATGGATCTCGGCGACGACATGTTTAAGGATTAAAAAATGACAGTAAAATATGCAGAAATGGAAAACTTAGTTACCCCTACTATTAGTATCGACCAATACAAACCAAAGATTGGCGAACCAAACGAAACAGTAGTAGTTGCATTTGAAGTTGCATTTGAGCAACCTGCTAAAGATTTAAGTAACTTGATCGAAACTGATGTAGCCGATACACTAGATGTAGATGTTAGTGATGGGCCAAACAGTGACGGAAAGTATATGGTATTTGTTGAGTTTGATCGTGATAAAGATTTATACGAAGGCATTATGAATATCGTAAAAGTTGCTAGTCAGGTAACAGCAATTACAGAATGGAAATATAATTATTTTAAAGGCCCGGATAGTGCAGACTTAACAGCAGAAAACTTAGCTGAAACAGTTCTTGACAATTCAGAAGAGTATGTGTTACGTTATAGTAATGATGATACAGAAACTAATGAATCAATCGAAAGAGTAAAGGAACTTGCGGGGCTGTAATGGCGAAGGAAGAAGCACTAGTATTTCCAGGTAAAGTAGTTAATTGCCTTCCGAACGCACTTTTCAAAGTTGAATTAGAGAATGGTCATCAAATAATTGCGACTATAAGTGGCAAAATTAGAAGATTTAATATTAACATATTACAAGACGACCGAGTAGATGTAGAAATGACGCCATACGATTTGGATAAAGGTCGCATAGTTTTTAGGCACAAATAATGAGCAAGATATTAATAGTTATTATTATTATGATGGGCGGTATTGGTTACTGGTATTACAACGATTCTCAAGAACGTATGGAAATACTACAAGCAAATAACGCAACACTAAAAGCAAATCAAGCAAACTTAGAACAAGCAATTGCAACACAGCAACAAACTATGGAGCAATTACAAAGAGATTTCGAACGAGTTGCAGAACAAAATGCAAAACTGCAAGAACAATATGCGGCAATACGAAAACAAAACCAAAGACTTGCTGATAAATTAGAGAAGATCGATTTAGAAGCGGCGGCAATTTCTAATGCAGAAAGTATTGAACGTGCAGTCAATGGCGGAACAAAAAACGCAGGCAGATGTTTTGAAATACTAAGCGGAAGTCCACTAACGGAGAAAGAATTAAATGCAGAAAACAAAAACGCTTTTAACAAAGAGTGTCCTTGGCTTTGGCCTGGTCCTCCTACTGAGCGGGTGTCTGGGCAGTAATACTGTTGTCGAACCTCCAGTAGTTATTAAAGCAGAACCAATTCAAAAACCGGATCTAACATTACCTCCTGTTGATCAACTTAACATGCGTGAAGTAAAGTGGGTTGTAATTAACGAAGATAACGTGGATTCTGTTATTGAAAAATTAAGAACCCGTGACGGTGCATTTGCTGTATATGCACTAACCGGAGAAGGCTATGGTAACTTAGGTCTTAACTTTAGCGACATTAGAGCAATGGTACAGCAACAACAAGCAATTATTGCGGCATACGAAAACTATTATAAATCTGCCGAAAAAGCAATAGACAATCACAACAAATCTGTAAATGAATGATCCATGGAAAGAACTTGGAGTTAATCGAACTGCAAGTGAAGATGAAGTCAAACAAGCCTACAGACGTTTAGCAAAACAATATCATCCTGACAAGCCGACGGGTAATGAAGAAAAGTTTAAGCGTGTTAGCGAGGCTTATGATATTATTAAGAACGGAGGTCCACAACAACCTAACAATCCGTTTCACCATCAGCAAGGACCAAATCCTTTTCAACAACGAAATCCTTTTGAAGGATTTGAAGATATATTTGCACAACAGTTTGGTGACTTTAGAAGACGTCCTCCGAGAAATAATGATACAAAAATACAAGTTGTAGTGTCACTAGAAGAAGTTGTTACACAAAGCACTAAAGTATTAGATTTAAAATTTCGTAACGGTAAAGGTAGACAAGTAAAAATAACATTACCTCCTGGACTAACACACGGTAGTGAAGTAAGATATGCACAATACGGAGAGAATACAATACCAGATGTACCCGCTGGAAGTTTATTTGTAACCTTTTTATTACAGCCTCATCGTGATTTTAAAGTTGAACATCACAATCTTATAAAAAGGTTAAATATTAGTATACGAGAAGCAATGGTAGGAACAGATAAAATTATAGATACGTTAGACGGTCGTAACTTAAAAATAAATATTAAGCCAGGAACGCAAGCAAAAACAAGATTGCGTATTCCAGAAGGCGGCTTACCAAGAAACAAGATGCCCAATGGTGATCTTTTCGTAGAATTAAACGTACAGATACCCGCACTCAACGAACAAGATTTAGATAAAAAATTACAAGATTTATTATAGATTACCTTGACAATTTAAGTTAATATCACTATATTAAATAAAACAGAGGAACAAATATTAATGTCGCAAAATGATAAAATAGAACAAATAGTAGAACGTGTATTTCAGTTGACTCGTGAATATAAGCACGAGTATGTACAACTAGAACATCTACTTGCGATTTTGTTAGAACAGGAAGAGATTGAAGATATATTATATGATCTAGGAAAAGAACCGGCACAACTTAAAGAGATAATTTTAAAATATCTTGAAAGTGAAGTTGCGGCACTTCCTGAGATAAAAGACCCTAAGAAAACACAAATGCTTGAACGTGTTTTTAATCGTGCATTTACACAAGCATTGTTCAATGGACGACAAGCAATTAATCCACGTGATTTATTAGTTAGTATATTAACCGAAGATACAAGTCCGGCAGTTGCACTATTAAAACAATTTGAAGTAACTAGAGATACATTAGTGCAGTACATTGGTACAGCAAATAATCCAGATACTGAAATAGATGCTAGTAAATCTAAACCTGCAAAACAAGAACGCATTTTACGTAAGTTTTGTGATAACTTAAATGAACAAGCAAACGATGGTATTATTGATCCTTTAATTGGTCGTGAAGATGAATTAGAGATGTTAGTACAAACACTTGCTCGACGTAAAAAGAATAATGTAATACTAGTAGGCGAAAGTGGTGTAGGTAAAACTGCAATCGCAGAAGGACTAGCACACTTAATTAACGAAGAACGTGTGCCAGAAGTTATTGCAGGAAATACTATCTATAGTTTGGATATCGGCGCATTACTTGCAGGTACTAAGTTTCGAGGTGACTTTGAAGAGCGTCTTAAAGATGTACTTTCAATCTTAGAACAACGTGAAGATGCTATATTGTTTATTGACGAAATACATATGATTATGGGTGCAGGTAGTGCAGGACAAGGAGCAATGGATGTTGCAAACTTATTAAAACCAGCACTACAAAAAGGATTGCTTCGTTGTATTGGTTCAACTACGTATGAAGAATACAGAGAACATTTTGAAAAAGATAAGGCACTTAATAGAAGATTTTATAAAGTAGATGTGCCAGAACCTAGTCCAGCAGATGCAAAACGTATTGTTCGAGCCGCAATTCCTGTTTATGAATTATATCACGAACTTGCATATGAAGGACAAGCATTAGATGGTGCAGTTGATCTTACACATCAATATTGGCATAATAAACAACTACCTGATAAAGCATTTGATGTACTAGATGCGGCAGCCGCTAGACAACGATTATTGCCAGAAGATAAAAGAAAAAGTATACTAACACTAGATGATATTAGATACGAAGTTGCTAAACTAACACGTATTCCTGTAGACCAATTAGTACTTACAAAAGATAGTGAGTACAAACAAGAGAAGCCTGTAGATATTGAAGCACTTGTTAAAAAGAAAGTATTTGGTCAAGACGAAGCTATTACCAGACTTGCAGATAGCATTTATATTGCTAAAGCAGGACTAAAAGATCCTAGTAAGCCGATTGGCACTTATTTGTTTACAGGACCAACAGGTGTTGGTAAAACAGAAACAGCAAAGCAATTGTCAGATGCAATGAGTATGCCACTTGTACGTTTTGATATGTCAGAGTATCAAGAACGACACACAGTAGCAAAACTTATTGGTGCTCCTCCAGGTTATGTAGGATATGGCGAAGGCGGTCAAGGTGGCGGCTTATTAGTTAATAAACTTGAAGAAAGTCCAAACTGTATTCTACTATTAGATGAGATTGAGAAAGCACACCCAGACGTAAGTAACGTACTGTTACAACTTATGGATAATGGTATGATTAGTAACAGTGAAGGTAAAAGTGTTAGCGCACGTAATGCCATTGTTGTTATGACAAGTAACTTAGGCGCAAGAGACGCTGAACGTAATACTATTGGATTTGGAGATAATGATAATACTTCGGCAAGTGCAGAAGCAGTTAAACGTTTCTTTAGTCCAGAGTTCCGTAATAGATTAGATGCTATTGTACAGTTTACAAAACTAGACAAAACACTAATGAAAGACATTACTGTTAAATTTTTACAAGAAGTTGCAGATATGCTTCGTGACAGAGAAATTGGTATAGTATGGAATCAAACAGTTGTTAATTGGCTAACTGATAATGGGTTTACAGAAACAATGGGTGCAAGACCAATGAGTAGGCTTATTAACGAAAAGATCAAAAAGCCATTAGCAAAAGAACTATTATTTGGAAATGATATTACAACTGTCAGATTAGAAGTTGTTGACAATGAAATCAATATACGAACAGTTTAAAAAAGATAGTCGCTATAATATAGCAAGTAAAGTATGGTTTAAAACGTTTCCATTCCGTGTTAGTTTTAAAGGATGGGATATGTTTGACGATGGATTTTTAAATAACTTTCATCGTAATACTAATATTCGTAATGCAATGACAAAACTAAAACACCCTATTCGTTTTAGGAATGATCATAATTTTCATATATATCTAACTTCAACGGACGCTGTACAAGATATAATAAAATTATTTGATAAGCAAATTGTAGAGATAGCTGGACCTGCAAATCAAGAACACCATGATGTCATGACTACAGATTTAACACATTCTGTACGTAAAAATTTGTTTTATCAAAAATATAGATACAAAGTAAGTGCTAAGTTATATCGTTACGAAAGCAATATGGATATTTTTGAAGAGATACTTGATTTTATAACAGGTAGCCTTGAACCAGAAACTTACTTTATTAATAGTACTATAAAAAACTATCCAAGAATAAAAGCACTCGAAGAAGAATCTAGAAAAAAACAAATAGGAACATTTGGACGTAGAAGATGGACTAACTTTTTACCGTTTAGTGCAACAGGATCTGTATACTTAACAAATTATGATGATGTTTGTACACTACATCTTATGTATAAGTCCGTTATCACTAGCACAACTAAAGTTATTTTATTAAGCGAATTGGAATAAATACTACTATAATGATAGGAGTAGTATTATGGCTAAACTTAATGAATCAATGTTTGTTATTAAAGTAAGCGAACTACTAAAAGATTCTCAGGAACCTAGCGAAATTTTCGATACAAATACACTTGCACAGTTAGAAGCAGTCGTACAAGAACTAGCAGGACCTGGAAAATTAGTGGAAATTATTTCAGATAACGGATAATTTTTAATCAATTTTGATAAATAAATGTATAAGCAAAGAAGATTGCTAAAGTTATATAAGGAGATTACAAATGGCTTTAACATCAGCATCAGCATCACGTGCAGGAAACGGACTAGGTTCACACACTGAAGTAGTTTCAGGCTCACCAGCAGATCAAGCAGGACTAGACGCATTAGTAGCGGCTCTAGGTGCTCGTGGAAACACAGTAGCAGGCATCGACGGCGCACACGGCGGAACAATGCACTTCGCACTACAAGGCGGACCAGCAGCCGGCGGCGAAACAATTGCAACAGTAGCACTTACAGCAGTTGCAACATTCGAAGAGTAATTTTTACTCATAACTAATTTAAAAGCAGTGCTCCTGGCACTGCTTTTTTTTGACTAAATATAGTTATATAAGGAGATCAAGAAATGGTATCAAGAAATTCTACAAATGTATTAGAGTTCGACACACAAAACTTTGGCGCTCCTGTGAGTTATTACACAGTTACATGCCCGAGTAGTTTAACAACTGAATGCAATCCAGAAGAAGCAGTAGAAGCTATTGTTGAATTAATTGGCAAGGAAGGAACACTTCTTGCAGTAGGCGCAGAAAGCAACGGTGAATTCCGTATTGCTGTTGAAAACAGTACATGGACAGCAAGCACATTAGAAACTGCACTACAAGGTTTAGGTTCAACAGTAGGATCTAATAATTATGACTGTAGTACAACTACGGTGGCAGACTTTACATTTTAATTATGAGTGAAAAAAGACAGAGGAAATTTTAATGCCAAGGAAAAAACCCGAAGAACTAAAAAGCGTAAAAGGTACAGCTTCAGCTACTACAAAAACTGAAGCAAAACCAGCGGCACCGGCTCCGGCACCAAAAGCACCTGTAATACCTGCGGCAGCTCCAGCATCTCCACCAAGCGGTGGATTTCATCCTGCAGATATAAACGGTGATGGTATTGTAAGCCAAGAAGAATACGAAATGGAAATGGAGTTTAGACGTAAAACTCTAGAAGACCAAGATGCAATGCGTGATGCACAACGTAAAATGGCTTGGTTTTCATTAGCAGGTATGCTATTATATCCGTTTGCAGTAGTATTAGCAGTATTGCTAAATCTAGATCAAGCGGCAGATGTATTAGGTAGCATGGCGGCGACATACTTTGTTTCAGTAGCGGCAATAGTTGCGGCATTCTTTGGTGGCCAAGCATACGCAGGTAAACAAAACAGAAAGTAACAAATGCAAGACTTTTATATTTTACAACGAGCAAATAAAATGCTAACTTCAGACCAAATTCAAAGGTGGTATTACACTGTTGAAATGCTAGGTCCTGAGGGAATTATGGCAGGTGATGATGACACAAATAGTTTAGTACTAGGAATGCAAGAACAAGACTTCCTATATATTTTACCATTAGTAAGACATCTTACCGCAGATGAAGCAGAACGTATTGTTGAAGGATATATGCGTGTCACAGAACATGATTTTGAAATTGAATCTAGTAACGTATATCGTGCAGATGCAAATTTTGGACATCCATTTGAGTATGATATTCAAATGGATGAAGATGCACGTGAAGTGCTACACTTAGCAATGGAAAGAAAAAATCATAACAAATGGATTAGCGAACAGCAGGATAAAGGATGGCGTTTTGGATTAAATTTTGACCAAAAAGAAAAAACTCATCCTGCTATGCGTCCATGGGATGACTTACCAGAAACGTATAGACGTAGACGTGTGCGTGAAGATAAAGAACTAGTAGACTTTTACGCTAAAAACAAAGAACAATTTTCTTGACATCTTGAATAATTTACGCTATAGTGTAAAAAATAACATTTTACGGCGGAGCGTATATCTATGGACGACCTTAAATTTACAACGGCAGGCGACTTTTTAAGGTCACAAGAGCCGAGGCGAATTGGATTTGCGTGTAAATACTTACACGAAGACCAAAGTCTTAGTAAGAAAGTACTAGAAGATATACAGCGTCCTTTTAATGAACGTGCTACAACTATTACATGGCTTAATAATCAAAAGCGTGAAGTTGCAGAACAACGTTTACATGAAATTATTGAACACAATATATCTGCACTAGAAAGGTTAATTTGCTATGTTGGATCTCTACAACCAGAGCTACGTATGGTACGTCTTGGTTCAGGTATTCTTCCTGCTTATACTCACCGTGATTGGTCTTATTTCTATAGGGATAACGATCTCAAAACACGGTTCGAGCGAAAGTTCAAAGCAATTGGCGACATTGCACGTAACCTTGATGTACGCTTGTCTATGCACCCTGGTCAGTTTACCGTTCTTGCTTCCGATAATCCGGATGTGGTCGAACGTTCAATAGAGGAGTTTGAATATCATGCGGATATCATCAGGTGGATGGGGTATGGTAAGAGTTGGCAGGACTTCAAGTGTAACGTCCACATCGCCGGTAGAAAAGGTCCACAAGGCATCAAAGACATCCTTCCAAGACTCTCTACAGAGGCAAGAAACTGTATCACCATCGAAAACGAAGAAAATGCGTGGGGACTCGAAGCGACACTCGAGCTAAGTAAACATGTAGCACTAGTGATAGATATACATCACCATTGGGTGCGTACAGGAGAATATATTGCACGAGATGATGTTCGCATTAACCGTATTATCGATAGTTGGAGGGGTGTCCGCCCTGTTATGCATTATAGTCTTAGCCGTGAGTCTTTATTGGAAAACGCTAGACAAAGTATACGACCGAACATGGACACATTACTTGAACAAGGGTACAAAAAAGCCAAACTAAGAGCACATAGTGATTACTGTTGGAACAGCGCCTGTAACAACTGGGCGTTGAGCTTTTGGGATGACTTTGACATTATGGTAGAAGCTAAACAAAAGAACCTTGCAAGCACACAACTGTTATTGCAATATTACTTAAACAAAGATCCATTCGTAGGTAAAGCCGCATGAGAGACCACGTAGAAGAAATTTTAACAGATGATGACGTACACCGTTTTTATATGAATGGCGAAGATCAATCATTTCAATGTATACCTAGTAAAACTACAAACTTTGATATTTTTATGTTAGCTAATCCTACTATTAGTATGGAAAAGTGTCGTGCAATATGGGAATACTATCGTAGTTTGTTTATTGGTGCTAAACTTAACGGAGATGATTTAAGTCATTTTAGAAATACACTACAACGATTTGTTGAAGGTAAATCCTATAGACCAGAGAACGATATTCCGTTTGGGACGGATTCAGATCGCACTAGAAAAGATGATATCAATAGTTATATTGGAATTGCTCGTTGGCTTGAATTACAATTTAATGTAGATGTTGCTGTTGATCAACTTAGTGAAGGTTGGACTAAAGAAAAGTTATACGAAAAAGCAAGTCATATATTAGGTACAGTACCTTTTAATAATTATATTAGTTACTTTACCAACGATATACATAAAAAATTAAAAAATCCAGAGGATTACACTAATCGTAAACTAAAATTAAAATCTGTTTATGCATATAACCATAAAGAAATACGTTGGTACATATGTGCTAGCCAATTTGGTGCTGTTAAAATATGGGTACATACAAAACATAATCCTTTTTTAAAAATGTTTGAAAATCGTATTAAGAACGGAGTAGAGATTAAGGTTGTTACTAGCAAAATCTTAATGAATATAGATAACAGTACTCCATATATCAAAGTAGAAAATTTCTTTTTAGAGGACTAGCCAATAAATACTCATGTGAGAGTATTAATAATTTCGTTTTTAATTACACTATTAGTCGGATGTACAATAGGTGATAGCAACGATAGTGTTGTTACTGCACAGCCTTATGTTGGCTTAGAAGAACGTTTACACAGAAAGCAAATCAAAGAATTAGTAGGCGTAGATCCTGTACGTACAGAATGGTGTGCGGCATTTGTTAATGCTGTACTAGAACTTGATAATATTCCTGGCAGTGATACAGTAAGCAATAAACCTTTATTAGCAAGAAGTTTTTTACAATGGGGAGAACATGTTGAAAGATACGATGTTCAGCGTGGAGATGTTGTTGTATTTCCAAGAGGTAGTGTAAGCTGGCAAGGACATGTTGGATTTTATGTAGAAAGACATATAGTTGATGGTATAGAGTATTGGGTAATACTCGGAGGTAATCAAGATAAAAAAGTTAGTTATGTATATTATAAGCCTAATAAAGCTATTGGAATCAGACGTTACCATAAATATCAATGATACCTAGTTATCATGTTCAGAGGAGAAAAAAATGTATCATCACAGTGAAAGTATGGTGTATATGTTGGAAGATATGCAACGTAACGCTACACAAATGGAAAAAGAAGTTAAAATGATGCTCGAAATGGAAGGCAGAGCATACGGGATCGAATTAGATCGACGAAAAAATGCAAGAACGTTAATGGAAGAATTGGCGGCACATATGGAAAGTTCACAAGCAAACGATGCAAGTATGACTTGGGCATATGTTCCGGATGATACATGTACATATGACTGCTCAATGCCAGACACATATATGCCATATGAACCATATTATCCAGATGACACAATGGCATTGCCAACAGATGTGAATTGGAATATGAATGAATACCATGATCCAGCAATGATGGATCATACACATGATGATGGCACTTCTCATGCACACGAAGGTGGAGATATGCCACATACACATGACGAACAACAACCTTAACTAAACTTACACCCTTGGATAAATAGTATTAACGATTATTACCAAGGGTGTTCTTATGAAAGTAAATGAAGTTACAAAATTAACGCCAGTACAACAAGCTATTAAAGAGCATGTTAGTCGTGGCGTGCCATTTAGAGAATGTATTTTTCGTCCAGGAAGTGAAGCATTTAGAGAATTTTATCGTCAAGTGCGTAATATGCACAGTAAAGGTCTATTGGAAATGGACTGGGAAGACGAAGAATTAATTCAAACAGACATCGGCGAGCTAGTACGTTTAAATGACGAGATCATTCCATTAGATGTACCATTTGTTGCAGAAACATACACAGATAGAGATGCATATGATGCTAGTGAACCAGGTGATAAGAAAAAAATTAAACTTAAAAAAGCACCTTGGGAAAAAGATGAAGACGATGAAGATTTAGATGAAGCAGAATATCAAGGCAGAGAAGTTAAATTAAATAGTCCAAAAAGAGGCGGAAGTAAAAAGTACTATGTATATGTACGCAATCCAAAAACAGGTAAAGTTAAAAAAGTATCATGGGGAGATACTACAGGCTTAAAAACAAAAGCAAATAACCCTGGGGCAGTAAAAAGTTTTGTAGCTAGGCACAAATGTAAACAGAAAAAAGACAAAACAAAAGCAGGATATTGGGCTTGTAGAACCCCACGCTACAAGTCATTGGGCGTTAAAGGAGGCCAGTGGTGGTAACTCCTTATAGTGAGATTGTAAAGGGTAAGATAAGATTAAGAACTTTCGAAAGTTCTGTTGACAAAGAAGAATTAGTTTGGCATAGAGATAGGCAAACACGTACAGTAACTATAGTAGAGGGCAAAGGTTGGAAGTTTCAAATGGACAACGAATTGCCAAAAGCGTTAGATAAAGGTGATGTCCTCTACATACCAAAAGAAACATATCATAGAGTTATTGCAGGTAATGGACAATTAGTAGTAGAAATAGAAGAACATGAAGATTAATCAAATAAACAAGAAGTGGATTGAGTTATGAACTTAACAGATATGGTAGTATTGGTAATATCTCTTTGGGGCAAAACTGCAACAGGAGAATGGGTATATATTGGCAATCAATATGTAAACCAAGAGCCAATGACTGTCACAGAATGTAGTGAACTTATTGCTCCTCAAAATTGGGGTAAATTTGAAGAAAATGAATTTTATAAAATAGAACTTGCTTGCTACTATGCAGGAGAACCTAAAGAATGAGAATTAACCAAGTAGATGAAAAATGGAGCAAAAAATATAAAAGCTCTATTGATTGTAATAATCCAAAAGGTTTCTCACAGAAAGCCCATTGTGCTGGGCGTAAAAAGTCCAACGAAGAACTTACTGACTTCAATAAAGACGAGCCAATGAAAAGTACAGTTGCAATATCAGGCTATGGTACTATGAATATTGATACATTAATGAAAAATGTAATTGATCAAACAACAAACATGCTAAAACAAATGCAACAAGGTACACAAGGATTTAGAAATGCAGATTATGCATTAAATCGTAACAAGGTATTACCAACTAAAATTGCTTCCCTTATACAAGCACTAGATGACCTACAAGCAATACGTGCAAAAGGTGGACCTCGCAGTCGTAATATACAGCAAGAAGCAGAACAAGAAGCAATGCCAATTGATATTGATAAAATTTTTGATAATATACAAGAGTTTGAAAGTAAAAACTATGTAAGACCTGAAGATGCAGATAAAATGCGTCGTGGTGTACAAAGTTTAGGCAGTAGCAGACAAACTATAAACTCAGATGCTATACTACAACTGTTAACAATGGTGCTAAAATGAAAATATTAGATATACTTCCCGACAAATATACTAAAAAAGATACATGGATTAAAGATGGCGTACTAATGTGTAGCAAAGAATGCTGTGGAGCACCAGTAAGTGAATGCTCATGTGATTCTAGTTGCAAAAAATGTAATTGCTATAATTTAAAAGAAGGCGTAGGAAAAATTGTTCAAGGAGTTAACACAACAGTAGATGTTAAACCAGGAGAAACAGAACGTCAGGCTAAAAAGTTTTTTGGCGGTAATGGTAAACCAAAGAATCTAGGCGTAAAAGGTGCAACACCTAATCAGGCTTTTAATTTAGGTATGGTTAAATGAGAATAAATGAAATCAATGAAAATATGAGTCATACTGCTAAACGCATTCATGACATCGAGCGTAAGAAAAAAGTACAGCCAGGTACAGAAGAATGGTTTAAACTATGGTTTAGTTTGCCTTACCTTAAAGAAGGTGCGGAAGTATTACTAGATGGTTATAAAATGCAGTTAGAACGTGGTAGTGATATGGATGTTCTACATATTGTAGATACAAAAACAGGTAAACGTACAGAAGTACGTGGTAAACCAAACTATGAAATAACAAACGATCCAGATGATCCATTACATCAATTACTTGACAAAATTGGTAAAGCAAGTAATATTAGTGAATTAATAAACGGAGAACCTGTAGGGATAAATCCAAATCATCCTGACGGTGCTAAAGCAAAAGTAGATGTAGATAAAGCATTTAATGAGAATGTTCCTAGTACTGGTACAAATAGACCAGGATCAATAGCACAACAAATTAATTGGGGTGGAAAAAATCAGACAACTAAACCAAAAGCAAAGCAACCTAATCAAAATCAACAACAACTAAGTTGGTGGCAAACTCTTAAACAACGTGTTATGGGAGAAAACTTTGCTGACGGTAAAAAAAAGGGTAAAAGCAGACCAGGGCGTGTAAAACGTGCAGGTGCAAGTTGCGATGGTAGCGTAACTGAATTAAGGCGTAAAGCAAAAAATAGCAGTGGCGAAAAAGCAAAAATGTATCATTGGTGTGCTAATATGAAAAGTGGAAAGAAAAAATAATGTTAAGCAAACAATGTAAATTACACTTGCAAGAAGTAAACGAAACACCTTTGCAACATATGTGGCAAGCATTAAAAATTGCAATTAAATTGCAATTACTTGTACCGGTTGTTTTAGTACATGCAGTTGCTCCACGTTTCTTTACAAAAACAGCAACAACCGTTATGAAAGACATACTGGATAAAAGATAATGAAAAAAGCGTTGAAGAAATGGTGGCGTAGTTGGAATCCTCAATTTATACTTGAGGTAAATCACCGTGGTATTGAACGTAGAATACACGTAGTAAAGTTCACAAGTAAAAAACCAAAAAAATTGGCAGGCGTGAATGTCGATGGCGAGACTTTCGAAATAGTAAACACTGAACCAATGAACTACTACGTTAAAGAATACAGGGATGATTTGAGATGAAATTATCAGAATTATTAAACATCGATTTCCCAATACTAGGAGAAGCGATGAGTAAAGATGATTTAGAAAGAAGTATTAAAGATTCTCAGAAACAACGATATATCGATGCGGCATTAGATGCAATGCATAGATTAGTTTCATCCAAAGGAAGTCGTAATAGTTTGAATAGCTATGCGTTTGAAATTGGCAGAGTGTTTACCGCTCTTAGCGTTAAAGATTTAGTACGAATGTATACAGATAAATTTGGTATGGCAGAAGACCAGCAAACAATTACAGATTTACAACTTAGAACATTAGAAGGTTACTTAGATAAACTATTTGCCAGTTTAGGTATTGACGTAGAGTTTACAAGACACTTTTTAGACCGTGCAAATGACTCTAGAAATGGTCAACCTATTAGTTTAAAAGAGCTTGCAATTTTGTTTAAAGATGCTTATAATAAGTATGGTAAACGAATTGCACAAATGGGACCAGACGCTCAAGCAGTTATTAAAGACATGCGTAGTGACGTAAATGTTCCTTTTGTATTAGACTGGGATAAAGATAAGCAGGAACTGGACTTAATTGCTAAAACAGTTATGCGTAAAAAAGACTTCAGAACATCTAATACACAACTACCATTGAACTAGTATGAAAAAACATATACAAATTTTAAGTGTTCCCAGACACGGAACATCGTATCTGAGTTTTGTTCTCAGACGATATCATGCACCTAGTACTTGGGACATTAAAAATAAATTTATAAAGCATAAATCTGTTTGTAATGAACCATTTCATCATGATGCATTAACTATAAGAAAACATGATTTAGATAGTAAACAGTTTCAAATTGAAAGTTTAAAACTAATAGAACAAATGAATGAATCTGTTATTAAGAATCATTCTGATCATTTAATAACGCTATCAGACAATGGACTATTAGATAGATTTAAAAAACTAGATACTTACAATATAGTTCTTATTAGAAAAAATATATTCAATGCAACACTAAGTCAGGCTATTGCAATATTGAAAAACGAATGGACGAATCATGTTAATCATGACAGCATATATGTAGATATGGAAACATTTAAACAGTCCTTAGAACATCAAATAAAAAGTTTATTACAAATTTCATACAACCCTTGCAACTTTAACTATGACCAAATCATTTACTTTGAAGATTTATCGTTTAATCCAAGAGAAGATTATGTACGCTGTAATTTTCATCAAAGGCCTATATACCAGATTGGTCAAATTAAAATTCCAGATAATCTTTTTAAATCTCCTAATAAGAAAAAAGTTGCTGTTAACTACGATGAATTATTTAATTTTACTACAGACTTTATTAGTAATCACAAACAAGATAGATTAGAATTTGATAATAACATTCTACAACACATAAACTTCCTAAAAGATAAATAAGTATATACAGAAAATCCGGAGAGTCTCAATGAGATTAGAAAAATTACAATCAAACAAAACTTCAAAACCAACACTGGTTAAAGAAGATGGCGAGTACAAAGTTTTTGATGTTAATGGTGTAGAGCGTAAAGTGTTCGAAGACATTGATGTTGCTAAGGCTTGGATGAAGCGTCATAACACAGAATTAAAAGAAGGTACTGATCCAACAATATACATGAGTGAAATCATGGAAGGTGTACTAGACGACACCGATGATGATGGTTGGATGGCTAAAAGTGAATTATACAAACTTGCAAAGTATGCAATTACATTGCATGGAATGATTCAAGATAGTGATAACTTAGAGCCTTGGGTACAAAGCAAAATTACAAAGGCGTCAGACTACATTAGTACTGTAAAACATTATATGGAATATGTAGATGCATCTGAAGGTCAACCAGAGATAGTAGATGATCTTCCTATTGAGGAGATCTAATAATGCGTTTCACCGATCTGTTGTTGGAAAGGGAAGCTAACGTTCCTGGAATGATTGCGGCTAAACAACGTTCGAAAGTTCGTATGAGTTTAGCTGACATATACGACATGACAGGTCAGCCTTATCCTTTAATTAGAGATAAAGATACCGGCGTTAAGATAGTTCCGCCAGAGTTTTTTGATCAAAGAGATTTTGGAATTGGTATTCCAAATGAAAAAGGTGAAATTGAGGCAGGTTCACTTGATCCTAAATTTGTTCAAGCATATGACCAATGGGTAGCAGGAGGGAAAACTCCAGGACTACTATACGATGAATCAACTGGTGATTTACGTCCTTACAATGAAAACTCTTATTTAGAAGATTTTGCATGGGAAGTTGCGGCAGGCACAGCAGAACTTGCCGCTAATCTGACACGTGGTGCGGCAACCGGTATTGATGGTGCGCTAAATCTCACCTTTGGTCGACTAGGTTTATATGATGGATACAAAGTTACAAGAGCCGCTGAAGATACTTGGATGGATGATTTCCAAGAAAAACTTAGCAACAAAACGGATTTAGATTTTAGAGACACACGTGATATTATGGCTAATGCTGTAACAGAGCCTGGAGATTTACTAGGACTGTTTTATGGCGAGGCCGCTAAAGATTTATCTTGGGCAGGCTTTGGTGCAATGTATGCAACTGAACTTCCTAGCTCAATGTTAGATGCCGCACTAGTTACTGCCGGTCCATTAGGTAGAGCTCTTAACGTAGCAATCAACGCCGCAGAAGCAAGTGGTGCCGCAGTTAAACAAATCAGAGACACTGTTAAAGCAAACTACGAAAGCGGACAACTACAAACTACTAATCAATGGAAATCCGCAATGATTATGGCGGAAGAGCAGTTACGTTTAGATGGTGAACTAGGTGGCGATCCAAAAGTATTAGAAGGTAAATTACATGACTTAGCAATAGATGTAATTACTGACAATACATATAACAGTACACTATTAGCAGTTGCAGGCAGTGGTGCAGTATTAGATACAATATCAGATCGTATGGTGTTTGGAAGAATTAAGCCTACTGCACTAAGAAGAGCCGTTGCAAGAATTGCAATCTCTCCACAAGTTGAAGGTATCGACGAAGCGTTCCAAGAAACTTGGATACAACGTGGACTTATCAATGATGCAGGAGATGCTAATCCATTATGGCAAAATACAACAAATGCTTACTATCAAGGTGTTCTTATTGGTAAAGCAGAAGCGGGTGTTGGGACAGTATTAGATACATTAGGCTCAACAAAAGACGTAGCAAACAAAGGACGTAAAGCAGGTATTGCTAAACTACGTAGGTTCTTCTATGGCACAGATGCTGGTAACTTAGAAACAATTATTGATGTTGCTGGATTATCTCCTGAATTACTTCTGAATAATGTACTAACTCCTGAAGGTAGACTAGCACTTAAAAAAGCAGTTGAAGATAAGTCTATTACTGATGTGTCACAACTAAGTAGAGGTGACCAGAGAAAACTATCACGTACTGGTAGAGTTACTGTAAACGGACAAGAACTTACACAAGATAAAATTACACAAAATAAACGTAATGCAGAACTAATGGGTTTTATTGATGAAATGCATTACGATTCTAAAGAAAACAAATGGGCTGTTACATTTGGTGACGAAGATGATATTAGAGATGCGGCTTCGCTATTAGGAATTGAAGCTGGCGGCAAACGTAAAATTAATGCCGTTATGAAAGAGCTAGAAGAAGTAACTAAGCTAGACTTTAGAGTAGAAGGTGTTAGTGATTTAGAAGCACCTACATGGAGTCAATTAAACCCAATTCAAAAAGCAGAATTTGTTAACAAAGGTTACGTAGACTTCTCAGATGCAGAAGGTGTAAGAGCTGGACAGCGTTGGACACGTGATGATGTTGAACGTAGTAGTAGACGTTATAATGATTGGAATAATGTTCCGCCGGCTGTTAAAAACTTAGTAGATCCGACAGATGCACGACCAGAAATGGATGCCGCTGATCAACGTGAAATAAATGCGTTACAAGCACAAATAGATAACAACCTGCGAATGAAAAAATCTATGAATGACTTGCAATCAGATCAAGAGTTATGGGATCAAGAATACGGAGATGATCCTGAAAATGCTCCAGAGCCAAGACCAACTAGAGACATGCCGGGCGATCCATATAACTTTACAGGAGCGACTGCCGCAACAAGTTTTATTCAAAGAGAAATAGATAATATTAAAACTAACCTCAAAAACTCTCAACAAGACTGGGATAATAGTTATGGTAAGACACATAATCGTAATGGTACACCACGTTTAGATAAAAAATTACTTACTGGAGATCAAAACGATGCTAGAAATCAAAGATATGATAGCGGATTTAGAAAAACAGACGATAAAGAAGTCGAACCGAATCCATCTAACGTAGCACCTAATGTTGTAGAACCAGGTAGTGTTGATCAACGAGCTAATATTGTTAATAACAATAAAGCTCGATTAGCAAATAATGCAACGGACCCAATTGCTATTAGAACACAGATAGAAACTTTGGAAAAAACATATCCAGGTATTGCAGATGAAATACTAGGTCCAGGTGGTATTGATAATTATATAGAAAATTCTGAGACAGTACAAAAAAAGACAGCAGAAGAATTAAAAACTGCTCCGCCACCAGTAACACCAACAGCTAAACCTAAGAGAGCCAGAGAAGGTACAGAGATTGAACGTGATGGTCAAACATATCGTTGGTTAGGTGTAGAGAATGGCGTTGGTGGTATGTGGGCTCCAGTTAAGCCAGATGGTAGCTTAGGTAGTACTGGAAGTGTTAATAGTCAATTACAAAAGTCACTAAGTGACGAAGCAATTGAACGTCTTGCTCCTACTAAATTAGGAGATCCGGATGTAGACTCTCAGTTAGATGATGCTCCTGTATATACTGATCCGAAACCTATAGATCCACAAACTTCAGTAGATGTAACAAAGTTTCAAAAAGGAGATACTGTTACATATACCAATAAAAAAGGCGAGACAAGAGATGCTAAAGTTGTAGCACCTTTAGATAACGGTAATTTGTCAGTTACACTAAACGGTGCTAACTATGCAATTACACCTGACATTATTGATTCGACACCTGTTACACAAGACCAAGTTAAACCAAAAGACAATGAACCAGAACCTCAAGCATTTTTGATTCCTCCAGCAACTGATGCAGATCAACAGTATGCAAATGTCGACGTTCCTCAAAATATTAAAGATGAATTTGCGGATGTTGTAGCAACCAGAAATGGTATTAAAATACAACAATGGTTAAACAGTCAGCCTAATCAGATTGCAGGTGCATTACGACTACAAGGTCCAGCATTTGATCCTCCTGAAGTAGGAACACAAACTGCACCAACAAGACAGCAACCAAATCAAACTGATACTTCACCAGCTAATGTTCCAGGAAAAATTACTAAACCTAAACCAAGACCAAAGCCGAATACACTAGATGTTCCAGGAGACGATAGTAGCACGTTTGTTAAACCTAAACAAAGACCATCTAGAATTGCTACTCCGCAAACAACTGTAACACAACCTGACTCAAGTCAAAGTGATAGTGATAAAGCACCTAATCAACCTGGAAAAATTACTAAACCTAATGTAAATAAAACACCATCTAAAATTCAAACACCTACAGTTCCTAATACAGCAGAGCCAGAGTTTGATAGATCAACACCTAAACCTCCACCTGAGAAAGGTCCTAGTGTAACTACTACTGCACCTGCTCAACCATCAAGTGATACATCAACACAAAAATCAAACGTTCCGAAAAAAACAACACTTGATCCTAAAATTAAAAGAGATAATCAGCCAGGTCTTGTTGCACCTGATATACAAACAACTACGCCTAAAATACAAACAACTACACCTGATTTAAGTAAAAATGATACAACATCACAACAAACAGATGGTCCACAAACAAAAACAAGTTTAGATCCTAATATTAAACGTGACACAGATCAACTGGTAACACCGGATGATTTTACTAGCGCACAAACTACACAGATCGACACTACACCTACTGTAGCACTCACAACACCAAAAGATTTAACTAAAAAAACAGATCAACAAGTAACTATTAAAACAGATCCAAATAAAAAGAAAACTAAAACCGATACAAAGAAAAAGCCATCATTATTACGTGGACTAAGAGGTGCTTTTGGCGGTGATAAAAAGCAGAAGAAACCCACTGGAAACATGATGCAGTTTAGTCCTATAAATATAAGAGACCCATTAAACTATAGTCAAATTAAGAGAACATTCTAAGGAAAGATACAATGGAAACAAGAGTAGCAAAACAAATTTTAAGAACTGCACAAGAAGCAAGAAACAATTATGCAGTTACTGAAAGAGAGTTTGATAAAGTAAAAGCAAACATGTATAGTATCTTTGAATGTTATGCACATGGTATTATTGACTGGGATACAACTAAAAAGTATTTTCGTGAAAGTTTAAAAAAATATGTTTCATTACACGAATATAAAAATCGTGAACAAGAACGTGAATTTATGCGTGAAGAATATAAGCGTGTAACTTGGGAATATAAAAATGCATTAGATGCTTACAAAGTTGTTGCAGAACAAAAGCTCGCTAAAAATTTACTAAGCAAAGTAGAGTTTATTGGCGAAAGTGTAGCACAAAGTCAAGCACAAAAGTACTACACACAACGTATGCTTAGTGAAAGCGAAGTACGTGATACTGTAACACTATCATGGAAACGTGTAATGGAAGCATATCCAAATCTTACAGCAAAAGACGAAGATCGTGTACGTATGCTTACAATTTTCGAATCGCCTACAATGGATACAACACAACTAATTACTAGTGGAATGGATGAAGGCTATAAAATGCTACCTCCAATGGATAAAGAAAAGTATCAACCACGTGATGGACTTGAAGGTCCATTTAGTACACTAAGTGGTAAAGTAGTTTACTACGATCCAAAAGAAGGTAGCTATTACGATCCTGACACTGATATGTACATGTCATATGATGATTTTCGTAAACTAGATAATGACTATAGCGACATGGAAGAAGGCAAAAGCCCACATCCAAAAGGCAGTAAAAAATACAAAGCACATATGGCGGCAATGCATGCCAATAGTGCAAAGCCAGAGGGCAAAATGATTGAACGTGAAATGTCTAAATCTGAAAAAGATAAAGAAGAGCGTTTAAAAGACAAATACGATGATAGTGATATGAAACAGTCAATGAAAGACCAATATGGAGATGACTGGAAAAATGTTTACTATGCTACTATCCGTAAACAAGCAATGGAAAATGTAGCAGGTGCATTTGCAGGTGTTGCAATGCCAATGGGAAAACCACATCGCCGTAAAAAAGCAAACGAAGCAGAAGAAATTAAATATCGCTATGCAGTTGTAGATGCAAATGATTTTGACAAAGTAATTGGCTTTGCAAGTGAGTTATCAGATGCAAAAGAAATGGCAAATAGACATACAAAGAATGGTATTTCAAACGGAAAAATTATTAAACTAAAGAAACCTATGTCACCGAAAAAAGGTGACATGATGATTAATAGAAAATTTGATGAAAATATTACAATGGTTTCTGAAGCAGAGTTTGATGAAGCGGCAGGTGAGAAAGATGCTTGCTATCACAAAGTTAAAAGTCGTTATAAAGTATGGCCAAGTGCTTATGCATCAGGCGCATTAGTACAGTGTCGTAAAGTTGGTGCGAAAAATTGGGGCAATAAAAGTAAGAAAAAATGATTATTGAAGAAATTATACCAGAAGGAACACGTTGCTGGAAAGGCTACAAAAAGAAGGGCATGAAAACCATGTTCGGAAAACGTGTACCTAATTGTGTTAAAAATGAAGATGTTGGTGACAAGTACAGTACATGGGATCATAAAGAGCCAGCAGAATATAGTAAACATTTAGAAAAAACATTTGGTGCTCCTGACGAAATGACAGATGAGCAAACTGTATGGCACAACAAAGACGGATTCAAGCGTATTGTGTGCAGAGATGAATACATACTACATGGATCACCAGCACCACACTATGACTTTATATATTGTTATGTTGATATAGAAGTTCCAGAATCACTAAGTGACGAACTAGCAAAATGTTCAGGTAGTATATTAATTGACCATCTTAAAAATGAAGTAGGCGCACGTTGTGGTAGCCTTACTGCAAATGCAACAACATTAAATTTTGTATTAGATGTTGTAGCAGGTAGAGTAGAACCAACTAAAGAAGAATACGAAAAGCGTATACTTGGTATGAAAGATAAGTTCGAGCGTGGTATGAGATATACATTAGATTGGTGGCCAGATGAATCAAATGACGCTGATCCTGAGAATCCTTTTTATGCAGAAGGACATTCAATTGTATGTGGACATGCAATCAATGAAGACCTTAAAGCCTGGTTTGGTAAAGGCAAAAAAGGTGGCGCTGGCGGAGGCGGTTGGGATCGTTACAATTCAAAAGGCGAACGAGTAGGCAAATGCGGTGACGGCAAAAGCAAAGGTAAACCAAAGTGTTTAAGTAAGAGTGCGGCTGCCAAGTTACGTAATGCTGATAAAAATAAAGACGGAAAAAAAGACGGTAAAGCAGGTATTGCAAAAGCTGTTAAACGTAAACAAAGACAAGACCCTAATAAAAATCGCAAGGGTAAAGCTAAAAACGTTAAAAATTAGGAGTACATTTTGAACTTCAAATGTCGCAACTGTCACTGTGAATCTCATTGTCATAAAGATTGTCCGAAATGTTATAATGATGTATGTCACATGTGCGAATGTGAAAAATGTGCAGAACGTCCATTACAATCTACTCAAGAAGAATGGAAATGGTGTGATAGCGGTGTAGAATTTGGATTTACCTAGTCACCCAGAAGAGTTAGCATGGAAGAATGTTGATCCCGATGATATGTGGGTATTCGACAAACTTATTCTTTCTACTAAGTTAGGTTATAATTGTGGTCCCGCAGGTGTTCCTGTACCTAAACCAGGACGGTATATTGTACGTCCGTGTGTAAACGCAGTTGGTTTAGGATTAGGAGCAAAATTCGTAGACATTGATGATGTTACAGATAATTTAACACCAGGACATTTTTGGTGTGAAATTTTTGAAGGTAGACATTTGAGTGTAGACTATCATTATGGATTACAAGTATTATGTGTTGAAGGTTTAAAAAACAACGATACATTTACTAAATGGAATGAATGGAAACGTACAAGTGACTATGTAAGTAGACCTAGTTTAATTCTTCCAATACTTAAAAAATACGAATGGGTAAACTGTGAATATATAAATGGCAATCTAATAGAAATACATTTACGACATAATGTAGATTTCGATGGCAACATAGATCATTTTATTCCAGTTTGGGAAGGCGAAAGTACAATACCGCCTGAAGGATATACATATAGAGATTATCCAGATGTACACGGACGCATTGGAGCGTTTGTAAAATAAATACGTATACATAAAACAAGGAATTGTAAAATGGCAGTAGAAGATTTTGAATTTGAATTCACAGAAGATATGGCAATTGAAATGCTTCGTGGAAATGACGAAGCAGAAGATTGGTATGATGCAATGTGTGAAATACTTCCTCTATGGGAAGTAGATACACCAGAGCGTGTAGCAATGTTTATTGCACAATGTGGACACGAGAGTAATAACTTTAGAGTGCTAAGTGAAAACTTAAACTATAGTGCCAAAGCATTAAATGCTATTTTTGGCAAGTATTTTGAAAGAGCAGGCAGAGATGCGGAACCTTATCATAGGAAGCCACGCAAGATTGCAAATGTTATATATGCAAATCGAATGGACAACGGTGATACCGAATCCGGTGATGGATGGAGATTCAGAGGCGGAGGTATACTACAACTTACCGGACGCTATAACTACACTCAGTTTGGTATAGAAGTAGATATGACTCCAGAAGAAGCAGTAGAATATGTACGCACTAAAAAAGGTGCTTTAGATAGTGCATGTTGGTTTTGGGATACAAATAACCTTAACAAATATTGTGATGCTCGAGATATAAAAGGTGCTACAAAGCGTATTAACGGTGGACATATAGGATTAGAAGATCGTAAAAAACATTACGAACATGCTATGGAAGTACTAGGCGGACATTGGGAACCTAGTAAAATGGTTTACGAAACTATACGTTTAGGATCACGTGGTCCAACAGTACGTGCAGTACAAGAAGAATTAGAGATAGGCGCCGATGGCGTCTTTGGACGTGGTACAGAGGCACACGTTAAAGCATGGCAAGAGGAAAATGATCTTGTAGCAGATGGAGTGATGGGACCAAATAGTCTTGCTATGATGTTTGGAGAGTAACTTGGACATCGAACATTATGTTATGAAATACAAGGAGCACGAAGAGAATCGTGTTAGTACAAACGACAGATTAGAATATTGGAGAAAATACAATGAATTGGTTAAAGAACAGATTGAAAGAACGCACAAGCCTGGATGGCGTGATATTGGTGATCGCAGGCGGCTCAGTGATACTGCTAGGACCATTAGCTAAAATAGCGGCTTGGGCAATGGTTGCTTATGGTGCATGGACGATCTGGAAATCCGAATAATGGATGTCATTTGGGACATGATTACAAGAATGGCTGGCGATAGGCTGTGGGTTTACACAGCCATTGCCGGCTCTATTATAGGACTTGCATTTTCTACTTGGTTTAGTACTACTCGTATGGCATTGTGGATGTATGCAAAGTTTGATAGAATGTTAGACTTTTTAGTAGAACGTTGGGGTTGGACATGGTTACAGCAACCCGAAGATGCTTGGCGTAAAAAGTATCCAAAAATTACAGCTAAGATAGATAGCATTGAAAAAAGACTAAAGGATTTAGAAGAAAAATGATTAGGAAAAAACTACACGACTGGAATGTTCCTGTAAATACTATTACAGCAATTTTATTCTTTGTTTTTGGTTGTATAAGTTTTTATATGGGCACCGGCGAAGTAGTTGAACACATGGGACACGGAAATCACATGAATCACGGAAGTGGCTTTAATTGGTTTGGCATTGGTGAAATGACCGTAATGTGGTGGACTATGGCATTAGCACATGTTTTAATACACAGTTGTAGATGTTCTGAATGCAATAAGTGGAAATAAGGCGTTGACAAAACGCCTTATTTGTTTTATATTCATAGTAATATTAATTTAAAGGAGATGGCATATGCCTGTACGTTCTTTCAGTGATTCTGAAATCACGAAATTAAAACAAATTGTAAATGAAGGTATTCAAGTAACAAGCGAAATTGAAACACTAAAAGGTGGTCTAACAGATACTGTAAAAGCAGTAGCAGAAGAATTAGATATGAAACCTAGTGTTATTAACAAAGCAATTCGTATTGCATATAAAAACGAATTTGCACAAGTCCAAGAAGGCTTTAGTCAAGTTGAAGAAGTGTTAGCGGCTGTTGGTAAAGATCATTAATGTACGTAGACGCACATTTTGACAGAGACAAAGACATTATTTACGTAGCAGAACGTGTAAACGGACGCAGAGAATACAGAGAGTATCCTGCACGTTATACACTCTACTACAAAGATAATCGTGGCAAATACGAAAGTATTTTTGGCGATAAGTTAGAACGTTTTACAACTACAAATGGTAAAGCGTTCAAGAAAGAAAAGAAACTATATAGCGGTCAAACTTTATTTGAAAGTGATATTAACCCTGTTTTTAGATGTTTAGCAGACAATTATATTGGTAAAGAACCTCCTAAACTAAACACAGCATTTTTTGATATTGAGGTTGACTTTGATAAAGATAAAGGGTTTGCTGATCCTAGTGATCCTTTTAATCCAGTAACAGCAATTGCTGTACACCTAACTTGGTTACAAAGAACTATTTGTTTAGTTATTAAACCAGACACACTAACACGTGAAACTGCACAAGAGATTTGTAGCAAGTTTGATGATACACTATTAATGGATAGTGAACGTGAACTATTACAAACATTCTTAGATTTAATAGATGATGCAGATGTAATGAGTGGGTGGAACAGTGAAGGCTTTGATATTCCTTACATGGTCAATCGTATAGCAAGAGTTCTTGGTAAAGAATATACAAGACGCTTTTGTTTGTGGAATCAATATCCAAAGCGTAGAGAATTTGAACGCTATGGTAAAGCACAAGAAACTTTTGATACAATCGGACGCTTACACTTAGACTACATGGAACTATATCGTAAGTATACATATCACGAAATGCACAGTTACAGTTTAGATGCTATTGGCGAATATGAACTTGACGAGCGTAAAGTTGCATATCAAGGAACATTAGATCAATTGTATAACAATGATTTTTATACGTTCATTGACTATAACAGACAAGATGTTGACTTACTAGTTAAACTAGATGCTAAACTACAGTTCATTGATTTAGCAAACGTTATTGCACATGACAACACAGTGCTTGTACAAACAACAATGGGTGCAGTTGCAGTTACAGACCAAGCTATTGTAAATGAAGCACACAGACGTGGAATGATTGTGCCTGACAAACAACATGACCGTATACAAACACATTACCCTAAACAAGTTGCGGCTGCCGGTGCATATGTTGCTACTCCTAAACGAGGACGTCACGAATGGATTGGTAGCATGGACTTAAACAGTCTGTATCCAAGTATCTTACGTAGTCTCAATTTGAGTACAGAAACTATTGTTGGACAAATACGTCATACACTAACAGTTCCATTATTAAATGAACATAAGTGGGAGCCTGCACGTGCATGGGAAGGAAAGTTTGCCTGTCCAGAATATGAACTTGTAATGGATAAAGACAATGAAACATTACTATATATTGACTTTGAAAACGGAGAAGAACTTCCTGCAACAGGCGCAGAAATATATAGTATAATCTTTGAAAGTGGACAGCCTTGGGTTCTTACAAGTAATGGTACAATTGTAGACCAAACTAAAAAAGGTATTATTCCTGGATTACTAGAGCGTTGGTATGCTGAACGTAAAGTTATGCAAAAAGACGCTAGAGAAGCTCAAGGTAAAGATGATGCTAAGTTTGCTTATTGGGATAAACGACAACTAGTTAAAAAGATTAACTTGAACAGTTTGTATGGTGCGTTACTTAATCCTGGCAGTAGATTTAACGATCCACGTATGGGACAATCAACTACACTAACAGGACGTACTATTGCTAGACATATGGGTGCAAGTGTAAACGAACTGTTTACAGGCGAGTACAATCATGTTGGTACTAGTATTATTTACGGTGATACAGATAGTGTATATTTTAGTGCGTATCCTATATTCAAAGATCAAATTGAAAATGGCGAGTTTGAATGGGATAAAGACAAAGTTAGTGAATTATATGACACAGTTTGCGAACAAGCAAACACAACTTTTCCTGGATATATGGCACGAGCACATAATGTTCTCGATCAAAAGCAAGGTGAAATTATTGCGGCTGCTCGTGAAATGTGTGCAACAAGTGGTATTTTTATTAAAAAGAAACGCTATGCTATTCTTGTATATGATAACGAAGGCTTTAGAGAAGACTACGGAGATAAACCCGGCAAGATTAAAGCAATGGGTTTGGACTTGAAGCGCAGTGATACGCCAGCATTTATGCAAGACTTCTTGAATGAATTGTTGTTAATGACACTAACAGGTAGTAATGATACAGAGATTATAGATCGTATTATTGAGTTCAGACATGAATTTAGAGATAAAAAGCCTTGGGAAATTGGAACACCTAAGCGTGTTAATAAGTTAACTTACTATACAGACTTAGAGTGGGAAACTAGAGAAGGCAAAGAAGTATATAAAGGCAAAGCAAATATGCCAGGACATGTCAGAGCCGCTATTAACTACAATAGATTACGTAGAGTAAATGGTGACCGTTATACTATGCAAATAATGGATGGCATGAAAACTATTGTATGTAAACTAAAAAATAATACAATGGGCTTTACTAGTATTGGATATCCAACAGATGAAATGATGATACCAGACTGGTTTAAAGAACTTCCGTTTGATACAGATGAAATGGAAGAAACAATTATCACAAAGAAGATTGAAAACTTACTAGGAGTTTTGGACATCGACTTAACTAAAGCAGAGGACAAAACTACATTTGATAGTTTATTTGATTTTGGATGAGAAGTTTAGATTTACATGGAAAACATATCCACGAAGCGTGGAAAATTGTTGACAAGTATATTGAACGGTGTTATTATGATAATTATAAATCTTGTGAAATTATTTGTGGGCAAGGTATAATACGTAATGAGATCGAAACTTGGCTCCACCTAAATAGATTTGTAAGAGAATACAGATTTAATACACGAACACAAGGCAGTTACAACGTAACGTTAGTAAAAAGGAAACATAAATGAGAGATTATCTACTCGATATTGTAAAACATACACATGGTGTAGGAAACATCGAAGCAGTTAAAGTTGTTAGTAACAGCGATACAACTGAAATTGAAGCAAAAGATGATAACAACTTTGTTGTTGTTAAAGCAAAATATAAAAGTGCTATCCCTGGTTTGGATGGTACATTTGGTATGCCTAACTTGAGCAAACTAAACATTCTTCTAAATATTGATGAATACAAAGAAAATGCAAACATTACTATTAACACACGTGATCGTAATGGTGAATCGGAGCCTTTTAGTATGGCATTTGTAAATGCAACAGGCGACTTTAAAAACGATTTTCGTTTCATGCAAAAAGAACTAATGGAAGAAAAACTAGCAAGTGTACGTTTTAAAGGTGCTAATTGGGACGTCGAAGTAGAACCTCACAGTGCAAGTGTTGCTCGCTTTAAAATGCAAGCACAAGCTAACAGCGAAGAGAGCTTGTTTGTTGCAAAAACTGACGGCACCGATCTAAAGTTTTTCTTTGGAGACGACAGTGGTCACACAGGTAATTTTGTATTCCAGCCAGAAATTGGCGGAGAGCTAAAGCAAAGCTGGAAATATCCAGTTGCAGAAGTTATGAATATTTTAAATCTAACTGGCAATATTACTATGAAGTTTAGTGATATGGGTGCGGCAATGATTGAAGTAGATAACGGATTAGCTGTATATGAATATATCCTTCCAGCACAGAGTAAGTAAATGGGTAAACATTTAAAAACTAAAATGGATTATGATATGATCTATGATTTTGCAAAAGAGATTGTAAAACTAGATCCAGACAATCCAGTTCTTGCAAAGTATCTACAAATGCAGAACTATGAAGGTGCTGAACTTAGGAAAGTATTAAAAGTTACATGACACAATTACCCACAAACTTAACAGATAGACAAGAAGACTTTGCTCTATTTTTACCTGCACTTAGTACGTTTTATGCATTATTTGTAGGTAGACAACGTAGAGGACTAGAGCCTTTTGATGAAAATAAAAAAGGTTCTGGTACACCATATATTGATTTGAATCGTATTCCAAGTAATTTAACAAATGGTGTTGAAAGTCTAAACTGGCTAGACAATAAAGGACTATGGCAATACAAGTGGAGTTTACACTCTGCTGGACATGCTAGTTTAGATTTAGAAAAAGATATGTATCGTGAAGATCAGTATCGTGTAAGAGATCGTTCAGCTAGTTGGCTGTTAGGTGATTCAGGTGGATTTCAAATTGGTAAAGGTAAGTGGGAAGGCGACTGGCGTAAAGGTAGTGGTTGTCCACAAGCACAAAAGAAACGTGAAGGTGTTCTTCGTTGGATGGACACTTTTATGGATTATGGAATGATACTTGATATTCCAGCTTGGGTAAGTCGTAGTCCGGAAGGTGCGGCGGCAAGTAAGATTGGTAGCTATCAACAAGCAGTCGAAGGTACACAACAAAACAACGAATACTTTATTAATAATCGTAACGGTGATTGTAAGTTTTTAAACGTACTACAAGGTGAAAACTTTGCACAAGCAGACGATTGGTATTCGCAAATGAAACAGTATTGTGATCCTAAATTATATCCAGATGCACACTTTAACGGTTGGGCAATGGGTGGACAGAATATGTGCGATATTCATTTAGCATTAAAGCGTGTTGTTGAATTACGTTTTGACGGATTGTTAGAAAAAGGTTATCATGATGTAATGCACTTCTTGGGTACTAGTAAACTAGAATGGGCATTAGTACTTACAGCAATACAACGTGGTATACGTAAAAACCATAATGAAAATTTTACTGTTACATTTGATTGTGCAAGTCCTTTTTTATGTACAGCAAATGGACAGTTTTATACAGGACACAGACTAGATCACAATGGTAAGTGGAGTTACATGATGGGAGATGCATTTGATGATCGCCAACTTGCAACAGATACTACACCTTATGATGATTATGCAAAACAGTTTTGTGCAGATTATGGTCATACTTGGATGCCAACTCCTGTTACAGAAGGTATGAAAGTAAATGATATTTGCATTTATGCTCCTGGTGATACAAACAGAATGGGTACAGAAACTAAAACATCGTGGGATAGTTTCGCTTATATGCTTATGATGAATCATAATACTTACACACATATTAATAGTGTACAAGCGGCAAATCGTGCTTATGATGATGGAGATTATCCTAACATGTTAGTTGATAACCGTTTTGATCGTACAGAAGTAAAAGATGTAATTGCACGTATCTTTGAGCTTGACGATAAGGAAAAAGCACTTAAAATGATAGATGACCATGAAAAACTTTGGATGATGGTTGTTGGGACTAGAGGTGCAGTAGGTAAGAAAACAGTTAACACTAGTGCTCAGTTTAATAGTTTATTTGAGGTAGCTTAATGCGTACACTTATAGTTGGCATGGGATTCGGTAAAGCAGTATATGGTAGCATATACGAACGAATGGGTTGGGATATTGCATATGTAGATCCTTACAACAAAGATGCTGACTATAGTGAAATCCCTGAAGAAGGTGCATTTTCTACTGCACATATTTGTACTCCAAATGTAACACACTATGAGTTAGCAGATAAAGCGGCAAAAGTTAGTGACATTGTGTTTGTAGAAAAGCCAGGTGTTAAAAATGTAGATCAATGGAACAAACTATGTACGTATAACCCTACAACAAGGTTTATGATGACTAAAAATAATCAGCATCGTTTTACTGAAAAAGAATGGTTAGACATCAAACAACGTGCAGAGGCCGCAGAAACTGTTAAGATATATTGGATTAACAGTGACAGAGTTCCAAGTCCTGGCGGTTGGTTTACAAATAAGAAAATAGCATATGGAGGAGTAAGTAGAGACTTACTTCCTCATTTGCTTAGTATCTATCAACTATTAGAAAAGAACTGGAAACATTCAGTTCGTACACAAGCAAGTTTAAATCAGTTTTGGACACTAGATGATATGAAAAGAACTGATTACGGAAACGTAGATTTTAATGGCATATATGATGTAGATGACTTTTGTTTAGTAAAGTATCAAAAGTATGAACTATGTGCTAATTGGAGAAGTGGCAACGGCGATGACTTTGCACTTTACTTAGATGATGACCGTATCGAACTAGGACCGTTGTGTCCTGAAAGTGCATATGAAAATATGATTAACACTGCAATCGATAACTGGAAAGATGATAACTTTTGGAAACTACAAAAGGAGATGGATCTATGGATACACCGACATGTGGCGACACTGTAAGAGCTCTTACTACAGACGGTCAAGGTGCTTTCTTTGAAAGCGAATATAAAATACCAGAATTAAACAAAGGCGATATAATTGTAAAAGCCGCTATGACTGGAGTATGTCGTAGTGACGTTGCAATGATGCAAGGCGAGTTTCAGCTATTGCCGCCAAGTATGCACGGACATGAAGGGCTAGGTATTAATACAGCAACAGGAAAATATGTTGCAACACGTGGCGAACCTGCGTATGCAGATTATTATGTTGCACGTGAAGGCACATATATTACAGTACCTGAGCTTGATCCTAAATATATTGCAGAGCCTGTTGCATGTGGAATAAATGTTGTACTTAACAGTTTAGAAGAATTAAAACATCGTGAAGGTGGTAAAGTTCTTATATTAGGTACAGGCTTTTTAGCACGTATTGTACATCAAACTATAAAAGAATTACATTTAGATTATGATAATATTACAGTTGTAGGAAATAGTAATCAAGATTATTGGAAAGTAACACTAGCAGAACCAAATACTACAGAGTACGATGTTGTAATTGATTTAAGTGATAAACACAATCTTATGAGAACAGAAGTTGCAGAAAATGCATTAGTAATTATGGCGGCTGAAAAAGCAGAACCAATAATGACTAATTTTAGTAGTTGGCTTTGGAAGAATGTAACTATGCACTTTCCAAGTCCACGCAGTGAAATGTTTGTACAGTCAATGGTATATGCAGTTACATGGACATTACAAGAAAAATTAAACCTTGACAATATATGGACTAAAGGTTATAATAGAGAAACAGAATGGAAACAAGCCTTCGAGGATGCAGTTAATAGACCTGAAGGCTATAGCAGAGGTTATATCAAATGGGATTAGATACAGACGAACGTCAAGATGTAGTTTACTTTATTGGTAATGAAATTGAAAACACAGCAATGAAAGGTGAGAAAACACTATTTGTAGTTGGTGTTCGAGATTCAAAAGAAATTGCACAAAAGGCAGATGAACATAAAATTAAACATCTATACTTTGGTACAAGTCAAAGTTTTACTCCTCGATCAGATGATGATTATGAATCATGGACAAATATGATTATACCATTGCTTAAAGAAGGATATTGGTGTACACTAGACTTTGGTGTAGAACATGCTCCTAAGGTATTAGAATGTGGGTTTGATGAATATGATAACTATATTAGTATGATAAGTGTTAAACTTCCATACATCAAACAATTTAATTACAATGCAACACTTAAACTAGATGACACAACTTGGGGATATAGTAATCCAGGTGTATGGTGTCATAGTTTACATGAGTTGCAAAAGCGCAGAGTTTATACAGACTGGCGTGAATATGTAGGAGACACAGTAGTTTGAATAAAGTAGGATTCACATGTAGTACATTTGATTTACTTCATGCAGGACATGTCATAATGTTACGTGAAGCTAAAGAACATTGTGATTACTTAATAGTTGGTCTCCAGACTGATCCAACTATTGATAGACCGGGTGATAAGAATAAACCGGTACAAAGTTTAGTTGAGCGTTATGCACAACTAAGCGCAGTAGAATATGTAGATGAAATTATCCCATATGAAACGGAACAAGACTTAGTTGATATTCTAACCATGTATCACATTAATATGCGAGTACTAGGAGAAGAATATCGTGAGAAAGATTTTACTGGTAAAGAGATTTGCCGCAAACGTGGTATTGAATTATACTTTAATAAAAGAGATCATAGATTCAGTACAAGTGACCTAAGGGAAAGAGTTGAACATGCCCCAAGACAAACTGCCACTGTTAAAAAGTTTGGAAACCAAACATAAAGAACTTGACGAAAAAATAAAACAGTTGTATAAACATACTAATGCAGAATTAAGTCTTAAACAGTTGAAAAAACAAAAGTTAAAACTTAAAGAACAAATTGAAACCGTTAAAAAGGAAATAACAAATGGTTAAGAAAATTAGAGTAATTGACGAACCTGTAGCAGAACCTGCTTCAGAAACATCCATGGAAGCGTTCATGGAACTTGCAAAAACTATGGATTGGAAACTATGGGAAATTTTGCAAATCATGCAACGAGTAGAGAAAAAACTATCAGTTACTGATGACGAGAAATAAATGCAGGAAAGATACTATACGTATATGCTCAGACGTATGCGTGAGGAAGATGCAAAAATGAAAACTCTTAAAAAAACAAGTACAAGTATTTGGGTTACATTTAGTAAAGAAGGATTACACAAGTATCCTGCGGCACTAGATGATCCTAAACTTGCAACAAACGATGAGTATGATGTAAGTTTCTTAGGTTACATACATCGTCATATATTTCACTTTAAAGTTGAAATCGAAGTATTCCACGACGATAGAGACATTGAATTTATCCAATTTAAACGTTGGCTAGAAAAACTATATGCAGAGAAAACACTGCAACTTGACTTTAAATCCTGTGAGATGATCTGTGATGATCTTGCAGAAACAATTAACAACAAATATCCAGATCGCAAAATGACAATTACTGTAAGCGAGGATAATGAAAATGGAGCAACGTGTAGCTATGAATAAGCTATCAACTGATATTCGTAGCGTTCGACAAGGGCGTGTAAGTGTAAACGACATCAAGTGGGATCTTATTAAGATCATCGAACCATTTGATGGTATCCTAGCAACTAACAGAGGTAGTGAAGAAACTATCCATAAGTTGTTTGGATCATATTTAAGTGACTTGCGTTATGCAGGTTTAATTCAAAGTTACGAGATTAATGGAATAATCCGTGACACTGCTATTACTTACGATGTAAGTGTAAAACTTAGTGCAGACCGTAGTGCTAAGAAACTTAAAATTCACGTAGGTGTATATCAATCTAAGGCAGCTTGATGACTGTATATATAGTTGATATTGAAGCGGTAGATACTCGATACACAAAACAGTGGAAAGAGTATCTACCTAAACAATTACAAAAACATACTGATAATGTAGTTGTTATCAGCGGAGGAGATATTCCACATGCCACTACGCCGGGTGCGTTCCTCAACTTCGGAGGAACAAATGTTTACAAATCAAATCAATTACAACAAATTGCCACACTATTTTGTGAAGGTAAAATACATGATGGTGATTATTTTCTTTATACAGATGCTTGGAATCCTACTGTTATTCAGCTCAAATACATGGCAGGTCTTCTTAATACAGATATTACTGTCGGTGGCATGTGGCATGCAGGCAGTTATGATCCACAAGATTTTCTCGGAAGATTAATTGGCGATGCGGCATGGGTACGTAGTGCAGAAAAAAGTATGTTCCACTGTTATGATCATAACTTCTTTGCAACTGAATTTCATGTAAAATTGTTTGCAGAAAACTTACTACAGTTTAAAGGTATGTTTGGACTTACTCCTGCTGAATGGTTAGAACAACAAGACAACGTACATATTGTTGGTTGGCCAATGGAGTATCTACGTGATACAATGCTTCCATATAAAAATATGGAAAAGAAAAATACAATTGTTTTTCCACATAGACTTGCTCCAGAAAAGCAATTAGATATATTCAAAGATTTAGAACAAGAATTACCAGAGTATGAGTTTATTGTATGTCAAGAACAAGAATTGACAAAACAAGAATATCATAATATACTTGGAGAAGCTAAAATAGTGTTTAGTGCTAACTTGCAAGAAACACTAGGAATTAGTGCATATGAAGCAATGCTTGTAGGTGCTATTCCAATGGTTCCCGATCGTCTGAGTTATACAGAAATGTATGATGAAGAATTTAAGTATCCAAGTGAATGGACTGAAGATTGGGATAGCTACACAACACATAAAACTAAAGTAGTTGAAAAAATTCGTGGTTATATAGATAGATACGACAACTATAATAATTACCTAAATAGCAATGCAGTATCATTAGGTGAAAAGTTTTTTAGTGGTAGCAAACTTTATGAAATAATTACTACAGAAGAAAAGGAAACTAAATGAAAGTTGGAGACGCATTAATTGAAGCCGCTAAAAAGCAAGCAGAAGGCGAGATTGCAGTACATAAAGCAAACATCGAAGTCTACAGAGCCATGCCAGCAGGTATAGGTGAACATAGTGATGTCTGCGAAGCTATAATCGACGAGCTTGATAAGTTGGCGGCCGCTAGTGATCGACTTGAAATGATAGACAAGCACTTTGATTAAAGATTTTAAACACGTTTCGCCGTGTATAACTAGGAGCAAAAATGAGTAAAGTACAAGAAATAAAAACAAAACTTGAAGAGGCAGGTATTAGGTACTGGGCTAATGATAATATTAGTTCAGTACTTAATGAAGGCGACAAACAAGCAATTATCGAAGAAGCAGTACCTGCTTTTGAAAATGTATTACAAACGTTATTGATTGATACAAAGACAGACCCTAACAGTATGGATACTGCAAGACGTATGGCTAAGATGTATGTTAATGAAATTATGTCTGGTCGTTATGATGCAATGCCCAATCCTAGTGCATTTCCTAACTATATTGAAAATGGTTATGAAGGCATGTTGGTTGTGCGTAGCGAACTTACAAGTTTGTGTTCGCACCATCACCAAACAGTAAAAGGTGTTGCATACATTGGTATTCTTGCAGGTCCTAAACTATTGGGACTTAGTAAATACACACGTATTGCACAATGGTGTGCTATGCGTGGAACACTACAGGAAGAACTTAACGTTATGATTGCAGACGCTATTCAAGAACAAACAGGTTCTAATGATGTTGGTGTTTATGTTCAAGCAACACATGGTTGTTGTGAAAACAGAGGTATTAGAGCTCATAGTAGTTTAACACAAACTACAGTGTTGCGTGGTGCATTTAAGGATGACCCCGGAACTAAAAAAGAATTTATTGATAATGTAAAACTTCAGCAAGAGTTTGCCGCTGGTAGATAAACTTATCGAATAAATACCCACGTATTACAAAGTTTGAAATACGTGAAAGTTGTAAGAATTATTTTTACAACTTCAACATTAACTAGCATAGGGAGAATTAATAATATGTTTAGTAAACTTTTAGACGGTGTAGATACAAAATTAATACGTAATCTTGTAATTCTACATACACTTGTAATTGCAGTAAGTAATTACTTGGTAACAATTAGATTTAATGTGTTTCCTGGTGCAGACCTACCATTGTTTGGTGAGTTTCCACTAGCGGCGGCGGCATTTACATTTCCAATTGTAGTTGTTGCGACCGACTTAACAGTACGTTTAGTTGGTAAAGAAGCAGGTAGAGCTGTTGTTGCTATGGCAATTATACCGGCTATTGTTGCATCAGTACTTGTGCTATTAGCATTAGGTGATGAACATGCATACAGAGTAGGTTTAGCATCAGGTGTAGCTTATGCAGTGGGAACGATGCTTGACGTATATGTATTTCAACATATTCGTGAGCGTATGAATACATGGTGGGTTGCTCCAGCAGTATCAACTATTGCGGCAAACATTATTGATACATATGCTTTCTTTTATACAGCATTTTATCCTGCACCTTGGGTTGCGGACGTAGCATTTAATAATACCCTAACAAAAATTGTAGTAGGACTAATTGTGTTCTTACCAGCATACGGAGTACTACTCAACTGGTTGTCAAAACGACGATCTGAAAACACTTAACAAACAATATTAAGAAAGAGCCACTAGGCTCTTTTTTGTTATCTAGGGTGAAGCATTTTAGTTAAAGAACACCCTCTACGAGAAAGGAATAACATGAAACTATTTAAATTAATAACCGCATCAATCGTGTTGATGTGGTCTTTTGGCTTGACTGCCATTGCAGGAGAAGCAAAGGACAAAGTAACAGTTGGATTTGTCTATGTGGGACCAACAGGTGACCATGGATGGACGTACAGACACGACATCGGTCGTAAACAAATTGAAGAAGCTTTTGGCGACAGAGTAGAAACAAGATTTGTAGAGTCAGTTGCATACGGAGCAGATTCTACTCGTGTGTTTACACAAATGGCTATGCAAGGTGTAGACATTATTTTTGGAACGAGTTTTGGATATATGGATCCAATGCTAGAAGTAGCAGAAAAATTTCCAAACACAAAGTTTGAACATGCAACAGGTTATAAAACCAATGGCACTAATATGGCTAATTATGGCTTGCGCCTCTATCAAGCAAGACACGTACAAGGTGTTATTGCAGGTATGATGACAAAAACTAATAAAATTTGTTATGTGGCGGCATACCCAATTCCAGAAGTAGTGCGTGAAATTAACACATATTACTTAGGTGCTAAAAGCGTTAATCCAGATGTAGATATTGATATTGTTTGGGTGTATACTTGGTATGATCCAGGCAAAGAAAAAGATGCCGCAGATGCATTATTTAACAACGGTTGTGATGTAATTGCACAGCATACAGATTCCCCTGCTCCATTACAAGCGGCGGAATCGAGAGGACTTGTAGGCTTTGGACAAGCAAGTGACCAAATTGGTTTTGCTCCTAAAGCACAGTTGACAGCAACAATTGACAACTGGGGACCTTACTATATTGAAAAAGTAAGACAAGTACTAGAAGGTACATGGACACCGATGTGTGATGGACCAGACGGTTGTTACTTTGGACATATGAATGATGGATCAGTTGGAATGGCTCCATTTACAAATATGCCAGCAGATGTAGAAGCTAAAGCACAAGCAGTCAAGGATGCTATCCGTGATGGTGAGTATTTTGCTTTTACAGGTCCAATTTACGATAACCAAGGTAATCTACAAATTGCCGCAGGTGAAGTTGCTGACCGAGGACATCTAGATAGTATGATGTACTATGTAGAAGGTATAGATGCGGAGTTGCCTAAATGATACCAATAATTGATTTACAAGCAAAAGACGCTTTAGATCGAATTGACGAAGCCTACACTACTGTAGGCTTCGCAGTCTTTCAAAATGCGTTACCAGAACAAGAACAAAAATTATTAAACGACTGGTTCGACGACATGAAGGCTTTCTTTGAATTGCCATTAGAAACAAAAAAGAAATATCCTTATGAAGGTGATACTAATTTAGGGTATAGTATTATGGGTGCAGAAAATGTAGATCCTACAGCACCGAAAGATATGAAAGAAAGTTTTAACTACAATAATATGCGTATGCCAGAACATTTATGGCCTACTGAACTAGATACTTTTAAACAAAGTGCGCTAACTAGTGTTAGAATTGCAGATGATTTAACACTTAATATCTTAGGAATGTTTGATCATATTTTAGGAACTGAAGGTTTAATAACTAAAGCACACGAAGTACCATTTAATACGACACGTGTAATTCACTATCCTGCATATGATGGTCCTATTGAGAATAAACAAATGCGTATTGGTGAACATAGCGACTATGGTACAATTACATTATTATGGCAGATTAATGATGTTCCAGGTCTTCAAGTACAAGATTTAGAAGGTAATTGGCATCCAGTACCATATGCAGAAGATAGTGTTGTTGTCAATATTGGCGACTTACTACAACGTTGGACAAATGATTATTTCAAATCAACTAAACATAGAGTTGTTAATACTCATATACATCAAGAACGTTTTAGTATGCCACACTTTGTTGATCCTACACCAGGAACAATGATTGATCCAGCACAAGTTCGAAAAACGGAAACACCAAAGTATCCACCAATCGAATCAAAAGAATATTTGATGTGGCGGTTAGCACAGAGTTACTAAAATGAAATATGTTATAGATATAGATGGCACCATATGTAAAGAAGTTATTATTCCAGACAGTGGTGGAAAAAAAGATTATGCAAATCATATACCAATGCCAGAGCGTATTGCAAGAGTAAATGCATTATATGATGCAGGGCATACAATTAAATATATGACTGCTAGAGGTTGCGTAAGTGGGGTTGACTACTACGATTTAACAAAAGATCAATTGGACGGTTGGGGTGCAAAGTATCATGAACTCAGCGTAGGACAAAAAGAAAACTACGATGTGTGGATTGACGACAAAGCATTTTGGAGTGAAAACTTTTTTAGAGAAACAGGAGAAAGCTATGAGTAAATATTTCCCATATATTTTTTGGAGCATGTTGGCAGTTGCGTTGGTGTTATCTTTTATGGCAGCAGACGAAATAGAAAA
>Ga0163109_10000176_pt1 | contig 51365 bp, 46 predicted proteins | sample CRUFie1St13metaG_FD_108704 | JGI IMG/M metagenome (GOLD analysis project Ga0163109, IMG submission 108704) | Marine microbial communities from the Costa Rica Dome - CRUD Field 142mm St13 metaG | ecosystem: Environmental > Aquatic > Marine > Oceanic > Photic zone | place: Costa Rica: the Eastern...
CCTCGTTCAATAATGGGTGCGACCAAAACATTGTCTCCAAGTAAGAACGTATCTGACGGATGAACACCCAATTCTGGATGCGCAATTCCGAGTGCTCTTTGAATCGCACGACCGGTAGTCGGAACCTGCTTTGCGTAGGTCCAAAGGTACGGAAATAGCCGCAGGTGAATTCGAGCAAACTCCCGATAGGAATTCAGCGTGTCTTCGTTTCGTCCGTTTTCTGCATTATACTCCCAAGGCGTCTGGCTAGAACTGTCTCCGACCTGCATCACGACCGAGAATGCCGTTTGCTGGAACCAACGAATAAAAGTTTCGTTATCGGGGGGAGAATGCCGGTAGCCACCGGTATCCGCACCGTAAAAAGGAAACCCAGAAGGACCTAGACCCAAACTCATACTGAGACTCGCCGGAATACCGCCCACGGCATTATAAGTTTCTCCGTTTCTGTCTGTTTTGGTTTCACCAAAACGAGCAAAGTTCGCATCCAAATCTCCGGGCCACATAATGGGGCCGTTGACCTGATCGCCCCAGCGCGCGGCACGGCACAAAAGAAAGCCGCCGTCTTCCGGCAGCATCTCCGCGTACACCTTATGATAGAGATTGGTATACCCATGATGCATGGTTCGCTCATCTGAACCATCGGCAAAAACCCAAATGGTTCGTCCACCGCTGATGCCTGCGACGATGTCTTCCGCATAATCGAGCTTGAAGCCTTCAATGCCCATATCGGTATATTTCTTGAGCTGCATTTGCCACCAGGCGTAGGCTTCTGGGTTGGTGTAGTCGATAGGTATGCCCCATTTGTTGAGTAGAGTTCCATCGACGGGTGGAAAGAATTTTTTCTCCTGAGCTTCTTTAAGTAGGTCACCGGTATCCGTGGCTAAGTACGGTGTGTGCCACACCCCGATTCTCAAACCAAAATCATGCGCCTTATCAATCATCGCCTGTGGATTCGGATAATCTTCTGGCAAGAAGTCAAAGGTGTTCACAGCGGTGGCGTAGGGTCGATCGATCCAAATGGCTGAAGTCGCCAAATCGAGGTCACGGATAAATTCGATATCTTCTTCAACCTGCGCCTGATCTTTGTTTTCATCACGCCAGATAAAAGGACCAAGAGCCCAGGGCGCCGGAAGCTTTGGTGATCCGGTCACGCCAAAATAGTGTTTGGTAATATCGAGTGGATGATCCTCCGCGAAAATATGAAATCGCAAAGAGTCTCCGGCAAAAGTCACGGTCGTTTTTCTTGGATCTTCTGTCGCAACGTCAAATAGACCAACTCGAGTGCTTTCAACAAAAAGTCCCCAACCCGTAGACCCGATCAACAGCGGAATGGGTGCATGATTTTCATTATTTGCACTTTCAATCACTAAGTCAGCTTCGATCTGCATCGGGCGAAGCTTGCCTCGATGATTCACCTGATCTGGCCACTCACCAAGACCATAAAATCCTTCTTTCGAATCTGAGTTCATTTCCAGACGCATCAAAACAATGTCGGGAGCAACCGATTGCGGCTCCATATCAATTGCAAAACCATCACTTGTCGTTACAATTCTGAGTTTCCCCGTCACCGAACTTGCCCAAGTGACATCGAGTACCAACTGAGAATCAGATTCAGACTCGACCTTCCACGACTCAATCCCGCGATACCGCAAATCATTAGGGGGATCGACGCGCAAGACGCCAGCCTCTGCCGTATACCAATACGGATCATAACTAAGCATTTCGTCGGCACGGTCTACAATGCCAACGGCTAAGCTCGTGAGCGGAAGAGAAAGTAAAGTTTCATCATTTCGCGTGAGACTCAATTCATTCGAAAGCTGGTCTATACGAAGCACATTACTTTGAACACTCAACTCAAGGGACTTAGTCACCTCATCATCAGTGTCGTCCGCGCAAGACAAGATGAACGTCATTGAACCCAGTAAAACGACCATTTTTCGGGTCAGTGACTGTCTAAAAGATGAATGATTAGATTCTGAAAATACAGTTGTGAATGAATTTTTCATGGTAAATTTGACAACTTGTCTTTTGTAAGACAGAAAAGAAGTAGGTTATCGACGGCGAGATTTCTTGGTCTTACGCCAATCGAGAACGTTAATCACAAAACGTTTATTGTATTCGCCAGCCTCAGCGATAACCTGAGTGTCCCCAATGGAGCGACCCTCAACCGTACCATCTGCACCGACCGTCGCTGCATAGTCGCTGGTTCTCCATTTGACTTTAGCATCTGGAATAACTTGATCTCTGTCGTTGAAAACCTTCGCCTCAAATTTGACGGTGTCGCCCATATGGATGGAGTTGTTCTCTCCCAGATCAGCCGGAGGAACAATCTCAACACGTTTAATGATGACGGCTTCTACTGGAAGTTTTGCATCCAACGTCTTCTCCCCGGCTTTTGTGGTAGCAATGATATCCGCCTTTCCACTGGAGACGATAGTAACCAAACCATCTACACCCACGGTAGCAACACTTGAATCTGAACTCGACCATTCGGTCTTTTTGGGTGGGCCCATGTAAGAGTCATCTTTGTAAAAAGCGGAAGCGCGAAGTTTTATAGTGTCTCCCTTTTTTTCGAACGTAGGTAAGACGGGGTCGCTGCGGGTGGAATGGATAGATGCTTGGGGCACCTTCACTTTGATGTAACTGGGGTGTTTCTCACAGGCGATGAGGCCAGTCGTCAAAATTAGTGAAATCGCAGAAATTCTCATAATGTCTCCTTAGCGAATGCGCTCGGTTTGGGGAAGCTCTTCGTCATCAGTTTCTAGATAAGGCTGTAAAGCTTCGAAAACGGACTTAGGCATGGACGCAGATTTGAGCGTTTTAATATCCATAGTTGCAATTTTGACTGAAGCTGACGCGAGAAGCTGACCGGCATTACGAACTCGATATTCAAAAGTGGCCGATTTTTCACGTAATCGTGAAACAAAAATCTCAATATCAACCAAATCACCCCAGCGGGATGGCGCACGATAGTCGCAGGCAACCTGCACCGCTGGATATCCTATACCGTAAGTCTCAATGAGCTTTGCGTAATGCATTCCCGTAACTGGTTCAAACATCTCTTCGAAAGCATCGTGAAACCACTCAAAATAACGAGGGTAATAAGTGATTTTCGCAGGATCACAATGGCCAAATTTTACTCGTTTTTGTACGACATGCCTCATTGTTTCTCCGCTAACACATGACGAACCTGGTCTCAAAAGAGTCAGAGATGAAAACAACAATGATCGCCTTGAAATTTAGATGAGAATGAAAAATAGTTTGTCTGGCTAGTACCAATGGCTTTTGACGATTTATGAGAGCGGACTCATCAATAGCTGAACCGGTCAAGTTCGGTAAGTATGACCTGATTGGTCGACTCGGAGAAGGTGGAATGTGTCACGTATTCCGAGCGCGATCTCGCGACGATGGGCGAGAGATTGCTATCAAACTTCTCAAAGAGAAACATCGAAACGAAGACCGCGTAATTGATTTATTCATTACTGAAGCAGATCTCAGCTTGATGCTGAATCATCCGAATTTAATCAATACGATTGAAGCGGGCGAAATTAAAGGCCGCTATTTCATTGCGATGGAGCTCATAGAAGGTGTCACTCTCGAAGATTTGATTAAACAAGTGCAAAATCTGGGACTAAGCTTACCTCCAGATTTTGGCCTATTTATCGTACACCAAGTACTAGAAGGTTTAAATTCTCTACATAACTTTACAGGGATTTCAGGACGAGAACTGGATTTAGTGCATCGCGATGTAACTCCGAGCAATATTTTTATCTGTTTTGATGGTCGTGTTGTTTTGGGAGATTTTGGTGTCGCCCATATCCGTGCGTATGGAGGAATTGATTCATCGGTTACGATTGGAAAGCTGGGCTATTTATCACCTGAGTCCGTCGTTGGAGATGACATTGATCATCGATCAGACCTTTTTTCCGTAGGGATCATACTTTGGGAAATCCTCTGCGGATCACGTCTGTACACGGGAGAAAAAGAATCGGAAATCATGAACGCTATTGCCGAAGCCAGTGTTCCTGACCTGACTCAGATTCGCCCAGGTATATCGAGAACTTTAGCCGATACTGTGAAGAAAAGTTTAGCTCGAAAGCCACAATCTAGGTTCGAGAATTGCCTAGAACTTTCTTATGCTCTTCGACCAGAATGGAGCACGGAGCTGGCCTCTCAAGAAAGCATCAAGGCATTGCTCGCGGGTTTATTCAGAGATGATTTTCAGCGATGGGCTGCGAAGCAAGATCATGAAACGATAGCAAGTATTATTTAACTATCTCTTGAGTTTTAGCGAAGAAAGAGGAACCTAACTAAGATCGAGAACTGGCCAATTAAAGGAACGTGCTGTTCTTTTTAATTTTCGATCTGGATTAACCGCCGCAGGACGGCCCACAACTGAAAGCATCGGATAATCACTAAAACTATCAGAAAAAGCGTAGCTCTTAGTCATATTCAGCTCATGTTTCAGAGCATATTCTTGCATCAATCTAACTTTATTCGCACCAACAACTAATGGCGGCATCAAACGACCGGTTGCAATTTCATCCCTAAATTCGAGCCGATTGGTGATGATATGTTCGATGCCAAGGTGGTCCGCCAGAGGTTGAACCATCATATCTAAATTGCCACTCACAATGACCTGTTTAAGCCCTTTTTTATGCCCCGTTTCAACGAGCTCATAGGCACCAGGAAAAATATTGGGTTTTAGTACTTTTTCGAAATGCTCATCAGCATATTCGAGAAGTCGATCGCGAAAAGCACCTTTATATCCCTGAAATAGCATCTCGTTAAATTGGACACGATCAACTTTGTCTACAGCCCAAAAAGCCGGAATCTTGGCTAAACCAAGCACTGTCTTCCCAACAGCTTGGACAACAGAAGGATCATTCCATGTGGTAAAAAGGAAAGAATGAACGAGGTTTGTTCTAACCAAAGTTCCATCCATATCGTAGAAGGCTGCGGCTCCAGAGGCAGCCTGGGATGAACCTGCGGATTTGTGAACAACTGAACTCAATGCACACTCCTCGGGTGATCTAAGGGGTCACGTCAGCGACCAAAATAGGTGGAATATGAACCATCGTAATATCAGGATTGGGCTTCGTATAGTCTTTGGCCATTTCAATGGCATCATTCAAATTTTTTGCCATTTCCCAACCAAGAACCTGCGGAACGTACTCATTATCAGCACCAACAACAATCACTTTGCCGATACGGTCGCGGCCTCGAGCACCCCAATACCACATATAAAAAGGATGAGCGCCGTGATAGGCGGTGCCTCGACGATACATCTCAATATACGTTGGATTCGTTGCAAAATCGCGTTCGAAACGTTTATGGAGTTCAAACGAATCACGAGTTTCCGTCAGACATCGATGAAAAAACTCGATGTAGCTTGGATGATGCTCTGGATCGAATTCATCCGAACAAGGATGGCAAAAGATCATCACGCCGCCATCTTTGACGACTGGTGCACCCCGATACAAATTATATAAGTAACCAAGGCCCATGACTTGGACCAAAACCGGATTTAAGATCGAGTTCACATTGTACGGGCTGATATGCGGAATCCCGTAGATTCCGATATCGGCCTGCCCCTTCACGGGAACGGCATATTGATCGAAGTTTTTTTCAAGGGTTTTTTTATGAACAGGTTCCGTCTTGCCCGCATTGACAGCGATGATGTCATAAGGTGCAGGAATTCGATGAAACAATTCTCGCCGTGCTGCACGTGGTAACTTTTTAAGTGTCCAACGAAGTGAATTAAACGCAAGACGGTCTAGCTCACTAAAGTCATCTTCGTTCTTACCAAGAAACTCCATCGTCGAAGGATACATTCGATTATTCAGAACAGTTTCGATATGAAAGACGTTGATGTGCTCATCGAGTATACGGCCGATACGATCACTGCTTGAATTAAGCGCAGATTTAGGCGGATCCATATAAGAGTCGCACTCCAATAAAGTTTTTGGATTATGATGAGCGAGCATACCTTGATAATCGGTCGTACCAATACCCATCGATTTATGCCCACCATCCATAGGTACTAAATTGATATTTACATAGATTGTAAGATCAGCTTCTGCGCACCACCGATGAGTCTTAACGACTTCACCAAGTTCAGTTTTACCCAGTGTGACAATGGCATTCGGCTCTTCAGCATCATGATTAATATAGCGCTTAGGATAGAAACGGTTGTGAATATCAGCACCGACCATACGCTTCATCTCTGCTTCTGTCATAGGGCGGTGAAGCGCGTTGGCTATGAGAAGACGAATATCGTCGACACCGTGGTCATCAAACATTTGAAGAAGGATCTTCAAAATACGTTCTCGGACGTCGGGCAATGTCATCGGAGGAAGAGGAAGCGAAATATCATCCATCACGATGGTGATGGACATCCCAGGTCGTAACTGCGCGTAGAGAGGATCAGCTTCAAGTGGATGATTGAGTGCATAACGAATGGCCGCTTCAGGGTTTGGTAGGCCTTTGATCGGCGGATTCGGGTAAATGACCCGAGTTCCAATTGGGAGATGCTCGTATAAGAAATCTTCGCCGTAGGCTATAATCCGGGGCGCACTATCGGAATCAATATATACGACGTTATCCTTTGCCTTGGGAATCACAGTAGGCTTGTGCGCTGTGTGCGACTAAGAGTCAATGTGAAGGAGCAAAAGGATCATGTGCTGCTCCTCTCAAAAATCAATCGACACTTTCCCGCCTTCAAACTCCGAAAGCATAGAGGGTTGAGAAGCACTTGGATAAATTGCTTTTCGTGGGCATCATGACCAAGTTCTATTGAGGCCGCCGTAGCGGGTGTCTAATGCAAGACCCAATTCTGCTCGCGCGCGGACCTCGTTTCTATCTTTTGGCTATTTTGGTCAATAACCACTACTTTCAGCCCCTTTGCTCGACGATGCTTTTGAGAACTCGACGAACCTTAGGCGTATACAAATTGTTCACGGGGCTTGTAGGTGGTGCATTTTTTTATGTTCAATAGCACTCCACCGCAGTTTGCCAACACACCAGGTGACGTACAGAGAATGATCCACTTCGTGCGCCCGCCGAGAGATACAGTTCCTATATATTCCCCTAATTTCTTTCCAAGCGAGAAAGCCTTTGGAGCCAGAGGTAGATTCGGACTCTTTGAGGCTATGAAATCATTCGACCTATACCCGCGCAAGTTCCACGAGCGGATTGGCTTCGATCGCATCAGACTCATGATTACCCTATATTTAAGGAATCAAATAGACGGTTCGTAGCCCTAAGTCATTTGTGACTTTGACGTACATGGGCGGATCCCACTACACTCGACAGTGCCTATGCAGCCTAGACTGACATCTTCTCAAGCTTTCTTACGTATCTCCGCATTGACGGTGTTTGCATTCGTCGCCTGCGGCGGCGGCGCGGGAGGAGGAGGCTGCGATACAGGCATCGGTTGCGGCGACGGAGGCTGCAGTAGCGGAGACTATCAATATCCAAGAAACGACCCGGCGAGACCAGATTCTGTTGTTATTCCTGAAGCGACTCGAATACGCGTCACCCAAAGATTCATCGATTTTATCAAACCAGAATTGCCTAACCTCATTTTAGCAACTGCAGGTTCGCAACAAGGAATCACGATCGGAACAGATAATGTTTTACGCGTCGAAATTCCCGATCAAGATCTATTCAATATAGGCATTGCATCTGCCAAGTTGAGAGACGCAGAGCTTCTGATTTGGCTCGACGACCTCGATCAAAAACTAGAGCTCGAATTCCAAACCCCCAATCAAATCAAACTTGCCATGAATAATTTGCGCATCGGATTGCAGATGGATCTAAAAGAGGAATTACTCGGCTCTGATGCGTCCTGCCCTATCGTGGGAACCCTGGGGATGGGCCCGGTCAAACATGCTGCTGAAATTTCGGTGGAAGCCATCATTGATCCTGGTGTTGGCCCTGATCCAGAACGACTGTTCGATATTCGAACCAGTATCGACGACATTGCACTGAACGACTTGAACATTCGCGTCGTAGACTCATCGATTTATTGCCAAGAGCCTGAATGTCGTGACTGCACGTTAGAAGTCGCTGGATCCTGTCTCGATCCTGGCGGACGGTGTTCCGAATGCCGAACTTTTTGCGGAGCAGTGACCGATGGGCTGCTCGCAGTTGTCAGCGGACTCGTTGATTTGTTTCGGCCACTTCTCAATAATGTCATGAAGCCACTCATACAAACTTTGATCAGCGACGCGCTTGGTGACATTAATACGATGCCGGCCAAGCTCGAAACTCAACTCTCATTGGCTGAGCTTGCTGGCATCCCTGCGCTCAAGAGTGCAAAACCATTTGGAATCTTCGCAGCCCCGGAACCAGGTCGATTTCCCGTGATAGATCGCGGGACAGGCAACGGTCTAGAAGTCACAGTGACGGGCGGTGCAGAAGCCGAGCTCGCTGACTGCATTGGTGAACTTGAACCTTTCAATATGCCAGCAGGACCCGTCCCAGTACTCGGCGGTACTGATAGCCAAGGAAGACCATATCACGCAGCAGCAACGATCGCTTCGGTCTATATTAATCAAATTCTTTACGCTGTTCATCGTTCGGGGGCACTGTGTTTGAAGCTTCAAAGCGAAGACATCAAAGAGCTGACGGGAGGCCAATTCAGTCTAAATGCATCGGTTCTTTCATTGCTTGCCTCTGACCTGTCTCTCCTCGCCGACGACGGCGCACCTGTGTTGCTCCAAATTAAACCCAAAGGCCAACCTTTGGTTGATTTTGGTAGCGGAGCAATCACTGGACAAGATTCCATGGGGAATGACATCTTCGATTGGTTGCTCAAGCTCAACGTGGAGGATATGGGCCTAGCATTTCATGTTCTTATTGAAGATCGTTACGTTCGTATTTTTGAAGTAACTCTGGATGTGAATGTCGGACTCAACCTCATGGTACTTCCGGACAACAGTTTAGAGGTTAATGTCGGCGAACTTCGGATTGATGATTTCGACGAGGTTTTCAACGAGCTATTACCCAATGCAGACTTTGCTATGGTCCTTCCAACCTTGATCGACCTTGCGCTCCAAGCACTCATTACCAATCAGCTTAAGTTCAACGTAGATATAAGCGATACCGTGTCTGATGCTCTGGGAGGCGCTCCTGTATTTTTGAGAATCAACGACATTGCTCGAGACGGGATCCAAGACGATTATCTGACCTTGTCGATGACATTTACGTCTTCTCAGTCGACAAATCTCAGCCGTGTTGCAAACACCTATGCATCTCTGCACGAAGACGACGGACTGCACAGGCTTGACGAGCTCGGTATCAAGAAGCCAACAGGACGAATCAGACTTCAAGTGGGTGAAGAACTACCTTACGACATCAAAAAACAACTCGAATATCAAATTCGTGTGGACCGAGGCGTTTGGCGAGTTCCTCATCCAGCCCAGCCCGATGGTAGTCTTCATCTAGAGGCAGCCGCTCTAATGCTCCCAGGCCTCCATACCGTTGAGGTTCGCGCACGATACCTTGACGCATATGAGACGCTAGACCCAAGCCCCGTTGTTCTTGAGGTTCTGGTCGACCCGTTTGCTCCAGAGCTTTCTGCGAGAATGAGTGAACGCGGCGTGGAAATTGAAGTTCATGATCAGCATTCTCCTATGAGTAAACTAAGACTATTTGGACGGCTCGACGACAGCGACCAGGTCTTTGTCATTCCTTTGGATGCTTTTGAGGAGACGAAGGCTCAAGGCCTTTTCTCCCTGACACAAGCTCAAGGTCACGAAGAACTCACCGTATATGCCACCGACGCTAACGGTAACAAGAGTGACGAGCTAAGAGTAAGAGTTGGTCACAACGATGTACTCTCGTCCTCTCCAAACTCTGAGGACCTCGCTTGCGGTTGCGAGACAGCTACGACGCATGGTGAGAGCCTAAATAACTTATTACTCATCTTAGGACTCGGCTTCGGCCTTTTGATTCGTAGGCGGCGAAGACAATAGTCTGTTTGCGTAAACCGGTCCATTCAAGTTAGAGAAAAGGTGTGAGCGAACAGCAACCGGAAGAGCTCAGCACTCATAATGAACGACAAGCGACCGTCCTCCTGGTGGATGATGAAACCGGTCATCTCCAATCCCTAAAGATTCTATTTGAACGGGCACAGCTTCAATCAAAAGCCGGTGAAAACTATCGTTTGGAAGTGCTAACAGCAAGCTCGGGAACACTAGCGCTCGAGCTTGTACGACAGAGGCCAGTGGACATCATTCTTACCGATCTGATGATGCCGCAAATGTCCGGAAAGGACCTATTACTAAATGCCAAAGCCATCGGTGCTGACGCGGACGTTATCGTCATGACAGCTTTTGGGACCGTTGAGAATGCGGTCGATGCTATGCGGGTAGGCGCTTATGACTTTATCCAAAAACCGTTTAAATCAGCGCTTGTTCTCAAGGTTATTGAACGGTGCCTTGAAAAACGTTTACTCAAAGAGGAAAATTTGCTGCTTCGTCGAACCCTCGTAGGCCTGAATCCCAATAGCGTGAAGGAAAAGACAATTGTAGGACGGTCGCCCGCCATGGCTCAGCTTATGGAAACAGTTCAACAAGTGGCGGACTCTTCAGCTTCGGTCCTTTTATATGGAGAGTCAGGAACAGGAAAGGAAATCATTGCCAAAGCCATACACGAGCATTCCCCGCGGATGGAAAAGCCGCTCGTGACCGTAAACTGTGCGGCTCTTCCGGAATCGATTCTAGAAGCAGAGCTTTTCGGATACGAGAAAGGGGCTTTTACTGGCGCGACTGAGAACAAAAAAGGTCGACTAGATCGAGCAGACGGAGGAACGCTTTTCTTGGATGAGATCGGCGACCTATCCGCGAGCGTTCAGGTTAAGTTGCTACGTGTTTTGCAGGAAGGAGAATTTGATCGGGTAGGCGGAACAGAACCGATACAAGTTGACTTTAGACTGGTCGCTGCAACGAACAGAAACCTGCAGCAAATGGTTCATGACGGGCAATTTAGAGAGGACCTTTTTTATCGATTGAATGTCATTGCCCTTGAACTTCCACCTATGAGAGAGCGCCCAGAAGACATCCCTTTGTTGGTAAGCTACTTCGTTCAGAAGTATAGTCAAAAGAATAACCGGTCGATTGAGAGAGTGAGCGAAGAAGCGATGCAGGTTTTTCGACGCTATTCTTGGCCGGGAAATGTTCGAGAAATTGAAAACATTATCGAACGAGCTGTTGTTCTCGCAAAGGATGCTGAAATACAAATTTCAGACTTACCAAGTTCATTACTTTCATCCTCTAGCCCACGTCCATCTTCAATCCGACGTGATGGAGACATCGTACTCATTCCCATTGGTACAAAACTAGCTGATGCTGAGCTCGCGCTTATAAAAGAAACGCTTGGCAAAACGAACGGTGACAAGAGTATGGCAGCTCAACTGCTCGGTATTGCCGCAAGAACAATTTACCGGAAACTTGATTCTGATACTTAGTCTCGCAGGCGTAATGCAGCCGACTTCAATCAAAGTAAGAGTCAAAGCGCGCGAGTACGAACAATCAATCGCAAATTTAGAAAGTTAATGAGTACGTGAGTAATTATTGCCGGAACAATGGAGGATGCTATTTCGGTCATTCCTCCAAGCAATAAGCCGACTATTCCTGCCATATAGGTCCACGACCTCAGCTCTTTTCTCGGAGGCCAATGCATGAGTCCAAACAATAATGAGGCAATTAAAACACCCGATTTTTGCTGAATTACCCCTCGAAAAAGTAGCTCTTCTCCGATTCCTGATGAAAGTGCCAAAATAAAAATTGTTTTCGTATTGATATGACCGAGCTCGCTCTTAAACCAAATCGTAAGTCGACGCGACCAATCAGACTTCGCATTTAATTCTTTTGTAAGCGCATGAAGGAAAATAGCAAGCGAGACACCTAATGCAAGATGAATTGCAAGAATATCTAACGACCTCCAAAAAAACAGCGTCTCAATACTGATACCTGGATCAAAGAATATCCAGGCGACGGACACAACAAACATCGCGCCATAGAAGACCAATGCATATTGCACAAATTGATCAGAGGATAGAGATCGACGACTCAAAACGACTCTGGTAAGTTCTAGCTTTTCTGAGTTCCGGTAATCTTCTCGACCAAAGGCCGGTATCCCTGAATCGCGGTACGCTGCATAAAGTGCTTCACGCCTCGAATCCCGCCAAGTTCCTCTCCCGCACCAGCACGACCAGGGCCTCCATGTACGCAGCTAGGAAGCACGAGTCCCGGCCCCGTTGCATATTCAGCAACCTTTTCACCGCCTAGATAGATTCGTCCGTGGTAGGGCGCTAAGCCAAGAGTCACTGACTCCAAAAATTTTCGATCATCACTAAATACCGATGAGACCAGACCACCGTCTCCCAGTGCCACCAGGTCGACCGCGTCCTGAGATTTGCCTGAATAGGGAATGATTGTCGCGACCGGTCCAAAAACCTCATGCGAATGAAGCTGTTGTGCATCCTGGGTCGCTTGGCAACGAAGCAATACGATAGAGTGAAAGAAACCTTTATCATTTTCAACTCCAACAAGCTGCGAAGGTCGACCAGGTCCTCCAAAAACAGGTTGCGCTTCCGTCATCAGAATTTCAAGACCTGCACTTACGTCTTTGAGCTGTCGAGCGCTCGCAACTGGACCCATTCTAGCTTCGCGAAGTTTAGGATTCCCAATTCTAATTTCGGACAGTTGTTCAATGAGTGCTTCAGTCGCAGCGTCTAAACAATCTTCTGGAACAAATATTCGCCGCGTTGCCGTGCATTTTTGACCCGTTTTTTGCGTCATGTCTCGAGACACATCCTTCGCAAACAGGGCCATTGCTTCTGAACCTGATTCAACGTCAGGCCCGAGAACCGCAGCGTTTATGCTATCGGCCTCGACAGTCACGGGTACAGTTTCCGAAATAATTCGAGGATGCTGGCGAAGGTTTCTTGCTGTTTCCGCGCTACCAGTAAAAGCCAAAACATCTTGAGAAATTAGATGATCGAGTAAATCACCTGGTCGTCCACCTACAAAACTCATTGTCCCTTCTGGCATCACATCGGCGTTCACGAGTACTTGGGTCAGCTTCCAAGCCGTGTGCGCAGTAGACGTTGCAGGTTTGGTAAACACGGGCATACCCGCCAGCAAAGCGCAGGCGGCTTTCTCGGCAAAACCCCAGGCTGGAAAATTGAAAGCATTGATGAGAACGGCAACACCATGTTTGGGGGTGTACACATGCTGACCCCAAAAACGCGGGCTCCTTCCAAGCTGAATGCCGTCACCATCGGGAAGAATTTTTGTTTCACCGAGCTCTTTCCCAAACGCAGCATAGGCCGCCAAGGTTCCGATGGCTCCGTCAACGTCGAATTTTGCGTCAGAACGGGTGCACCCACCATTGAGAACTGCCGACTCAATCAAGTCTTCTCGGGCAGCATGTAAAGCAGAAGACATCTTCTGTAGGAGTTCTGCGCGGGCAGCAAATGTCATCTCTCGAAGGACAGAGCCCCCTTTTTGGCGCGCAAAATCGAGTCCGGCCTTGAAGTCCAGTCCGATTGTATCCGCAACCGCCACCACTTCTTCCGTCGCGGGGTTAACCAAAGTCGATCCGCTTCCAGAACCAAATTGCCATTCGCCACAAAGGTAGCTTTCAATTTTGTCAGTCATTGTTGCCGAATCTAATCGTAAAGCTCACAAGATGTCATGGAAGAAAAGACAAATGCGGACTGGACTTATGTTGATCCGAGCATCACGCTCATGTAGGAGGATTTTCATGGCTTTTGTAGTCGCTGAACCCTGTGTAAAATGTAAATATACGGACTGCGTAGACGTTTGTCCGGTAGACTGCTTTAAAGAGGGGAAAAACTTCCTGGTCATTGATCCGGATGAATGCATCGACTGCGGTGCTTGTGAGCCTGAATGCCCGACAATAGCTATTTTTTCAGAAGACGAACTTCCAGAGAAATGGGAAGAATATTCAGAAATCAACGCCCGCCTTGCCCCCATTTGGCCCATCATCACTGAGAAGAAGGATGCTCTCCCTGAAGCGGACGAGTTCAAAGATATCGAAGAAAAAAGAGCGGACCTTGACGAAGCCGCAGGGCCATAAATTCTGAAACCTCTAAGTACTCTTAGGTTGATTGGATCGGGTGAATCCAACCGAGCCATGGAAGCCGAACTCAAACGCTTGAGTCGACGCCATTTCGAAAATGTCGAACTTTCGAAACCGTATCGATTCGACCCGCAGACGCTCGTTTATCCATACTCAGACGAACTCGCTTGGCTATGCACCAACTATCTTCGTACGCCGTCTAGAGTCCTCGTTGACCTTTTTGAAACCGACGCGCAGCGGTTAGAATCACTTTTCGAGGATACATCCAAGTGGATGAAACAGACTGAGCAAACATGGTTTACAGATGGCATGGGTATCTCAGTCAGGGCGAGAGACGTCGCTGACTTTCCTGCGAGTCGGTCACAAATTCAGGGAACAGTCAAAAACGCGATCATCGAAACAGCGGAACATTTCAATATCGAACTAGAACTTATACCGGAGAATCCAGATATTCTGGTCTCAGTACGAGGTGGAAAAGAAAGGTTGGTTGTGTCAATCGACCTAGGAGGAAGAAGTCTTCATGAACGAGGATATCGGCTTCATCGAGTCAAAGCACCCATCCGAGAAAACATCGCCGCACAGATTCTTATCCTCGCCCGCTGGAATCCAAAAACAGAAATTTTAATCGACCCCATGTGCGGTTCCGGCACCTTCCTAATTGAAGGTGTAAGCATGGCTCGTGCGATGAAGTTATGGACAAACGAGAACCGACCGCTCTTAGATAAACTCGACAGCTTCTCCCAATTTTCACGAGAACTCCCTCCTTTATTCGAAGATACACAGCCACTCGTAGTTGGAAACGACCTGGCGTCTCGAGCAGTTAAGTGCTCAAAGAAAAATGCGCATGAAGCGCAAGTAAAAGGGATTCGATTTCAAAATACCGAATTCGACGAGATCAATACCGAAACCGTTCAAGAGCTTTTTGAGGATGACGTTGACACATCTCGAGGGCTCATTGTCTGTAATCCTCCATACGGTGCCCGGTTTGAAACCGACACGGTAGAGCTCTACAAAAGAATGGGAAAATGGTTTGGCCAGTTCGGGACTGGCTGGAAAGCGGCGGTGATTGTGGCCAATCCAGAATTTGATGACTTCATTCCGTTCAAGAGGACAATGAAAAAACCAATGGCCAATGCTTCCCTGTCCGCCTGGCTATTCTTGTATGATCTTGGACATCCGAAACAAGACGAAGCGCCCAGATATCGGAGAGGTAGGAATTAATCTTCGCTTTCGACCGGCACCGCTTGTGGCGCTTGGTCTAAACGATTTTCAAAACCTTTTTTGGGATTAAGTGCATCTTCGGCGTCAGACATAATCCGAAGATCTTCGCCTTCAAGGCGCGCCATAAAGACCGTCGCTGCACTGTCGCCCACAACATTTGTCATGGTTCTAAACATGTCCAAAAGCCGGTCAACACCAAGAATAAGAGCTAAGCCTTCCGTGGGCACACCAATTGAAGTAAGAACCATGGCAAGCGTAATCATACCTGCGCCTGGAACACCGGCCGCTCCAACGGACGCTAGTGTCGCAGACACAACGATGGTTGCTTGATCTCCGACACTCAAGTCCATCCCGTAAATTTGTGCGATAAAGATCGCGGCAACACCCTGGTACAAAGCTGTACCATCCATATTCACAGTGGCACCCAAAGGTAGAACAAAGCTCGTGATTTTATTGCTGCAATTTACGTTGTCTTCGCACGCTTCCATCGTCACAGGGAGAGTGGCTGAGGAGCTTGAAGTCGAAAACGCTACCAGTAAGGCCTCTTTGATCGCGCCAAGAAATGCGAATAATGGCAACTTTGCTCCAAAACGAATGACCGTCCCGTAGACACCAAATAAATGAATGAGCAAACCGACAACAACAACAATACCGTACACGGCAAGAGCGAGTAAAACAGATAAGCCAGTACTTCCGACCACTTTAAACAAAAGGGCGGCAACACCATATGGCGCGATTAGCATCGCGATATGAACCAGCATGACCATCGCCTCGTTGAGGCGATCAAAGAGATCGACAACGAGTTGAGACCGCTCTACTTTCATCATGGTAAGCGCGATACCCAGCATAAGCGCAAAGAAGATGACCTGAAGCATGTCACCTGAAGCCAAAGATGAAATTGGATTGGTTGGGACAATGCTTACAAGTTGGTCGACCAGGCTGGGCGCCTTTGCCGCACTCTCCATTGTCTTACCGACCGAGCCACCATAGGAACTTAACAAATTTGCACGATCAGCTTCAGACAGAAGTTTTCCGGGCTGAGTGATATTAGCAAGGCCAACGCCAATAATTAACGCAGCAACCGTTGTGCACATGAAGTACCCAATCGTTCGTCCACCCAATCGGCCAAGTGCCTTGAAGTCACCAAGCGAAGCGACGCCAACAACGAGAGAGAAAAAAACGAGCGGCACAACCACCATCTTAATCATGGCCAAAAAGAGGCGGCCTATCCATTCCGTCCAAGTAACAAGGTCTCGACCAAGTGGAGCGAAGCGTTTAATTTTTGGGCCGTCTCGAACGAAACCGAAGATAGATTCTCCGGGTTTGATCTGCGCGACATCGACGCCCTTTGACTTTAGACTCAGTAAGTCTGGAGGGGTAAGTTTGAATTCAATCTTGAACCACTGTGATTGACCTGAAGGAGCCTCGACGATTTGAGCGCTGGTGGCCTTTGCCGCCAAAGGAGACTCTGCGCCACCTGGAGTGACATGCACCTTCACTCCAGAACGTAAATCGATACCATCTTGCGGTAAGAGAGATGAATTGGGGCCGAGCAGGAAGCCGAGGACGATGCCTACGAGCATACCAATGAGGATTTTCGTATAGAGCTGCATGGAAAGATCTCCCGTTAACGATTAGGACGCTAGTGCAGCCATGACAGTTCGTCAATGTCTAGGCGAGACGTACGCAGATTATTCGAGTTCGCGAGCCCGCGTAAGAAGATAATATTGTCCAAGCGCCTTGCCTTTCTTCGTCGCACAGCCAATCACCATATCTTTCGTCACTCGTCGATTGTAATCGAGCATATGGCCGTAGACTGCTGAAGGAATGAGTCCTTTATTGGGACGAATCTCTGGCCAAGACGGCGGGCAGAAGCTCACACTCTTCACGTAGTTGAACACCAGCTCTCCATTATCGCCATCCTCGGTGACGAAATACCCCGGGCCGGTAAATTTCGACATACTCTGATGATTATAGCCAACAACGTCTGAACCATCAGAGGGTCGCCAAAACCGTTTTTGAAAATAATTGAAGACCGGCAAAGTATTGCGGCCAGCGTAGATAACCGTCTTGTCGCTTTCATTCACGAAGTCAGTTGTCTTTATCTCTCTTCCTTCGGCCGCGTCCCAAAGTTTGGCTTGAGGCTTAGCGCCACATGCATACATTTGTTCAATGCGTTGCGCTTCCTCGAGGCCATCTACATGCTGAGCAATTGCATCAATGCTAGCGCCTTCTTCTATGAGTGATACAAGTGTGGTCATCTTCCCTTCCTGGCTGTTCGTTTATCGCGCAAGCGTCTATCTTGCTTGCGTTTTCATGAAGTCTGCTAGTTTTACCACAGAATCGACGCTCACGGCATTATAGATCGATGCACGGCAACCACCTACGCTGCGGTGTCCTTTCAGGCCAATCATTCCTTCATCAGCAGCAGCCTTGATAAACTTCGCTTCCTGTTCCTCATCAGGCAATCGGAAAACGACGTTCATTGAGGAACGTGATTCGGTTTCAACGGGACAATGATAAAACCCGTTACTTGAATCAATCGCATCATAAAGTATCGATGCTTTTCGCTGATTCATATCGTGCATGACACTCACTCCACCGAGTTTCTTAGTGTGCTCTAATACGTTTCTCATCATATAAATCGCAAACGTTGGTGGTGTATTATAAAGAGAGCGCGCATCGAGATGAGACTTGAAACGAAAATATTTTGGAATGTTGGTATTCGCCTGCTCAACCCAATCTTTTCGAATGATCACAACCGCCACTCCTGACGGACCAATATTCTTTTGGGCCCCTGCGTAAATTAAACCGAACTTAGAGATGTCGAGTGGTTTCCACATGATATCAGACGACATGTCCGCGACCAACGGCGCCTTACTATCAAAGAAATCCATATACTGAGTGCCCGAAATCGTATTGTTTGACGTAATGTGACAGTACGCAGCCTGGTCGTCGAGCTCGAGCTCGTCTCGGCTTGGAATTCGCAGAAACTTTCCGTCAACCTCGCCGCTTCCTGCGCTGCGGGCGCTTCCAATAATCTGCGCTTCCGCGAGTGCTTTTTTCGACCAGTTGCCAGTTACAACGTAGTCGGCGGACCGCCCTTCGCTGAGAAAGTTCATAGGAAGAAGCGCAAACAAGTGAGACGCACCGCCTTGCAAGAACATCACCTCGTGGCTATCGGGAACCTCAAGAAGCTCCTTCACAAGACTGCGCGCCGTTTCGTGAACGCCATCGTAGGCCGAGCCTCGATGAGAGTGTTCCATAATTGAGATACCCGTTTCTTCGAAGTTCAAAAACTCTTCACGGGCTCTATGTAGAGCTGCTTTGGGAAGACCAGCTGGACCAGCATTGAAGTTTATAATGTCATTCGTCATGGCGACTTTGGTGTATAACTTCTCCGAGTACGACGCAAAGCCCAAAGCCGTCCAACAAACACTCATGTTTACCCTATACAAGAATAAAAAACCGTCGCATTTTCAAAGGTTTCCGGCAACTTATGACTGAAAAGTCCGATAATGTAAGCGTATGTGGAGGAAAGTAGTATTTCATACATTGTTTTGCTTCACGCTCGGTTTAGCTTCTGAGGCTCAAGCTGGAGATATTGAAAAAGCGCTTTCCTTTGTTTCAACCAAGTCAGATATTGGCTTGGCGAACCAGTATCGGCAAATCAAGAAGAAAAATCAGACAAGTCTTCTGGGGCTGCTTGAGGCGAGAGATATTACAGAAAGCAAAAAGCTGGAAGAGTACGACTGTATCCAAGACGGACGTATGGATCGTTTTTGGCAGCCAAAATACAGCAAAGGCGAATTTCGCTTAATGGCTCGCTACTGCGTCGAACAGCAATTCAAAAATGAGAACGTTCGCGGGTACCGAACATTAGGAAACATCCAACTCAGTCCTCGCCAACTGCGGTCGGTCATTCGTCAAGCATCTGATGCTGTTGATGTTCCCGAAGTGATTGTTCTTGAAATCATCACGCTTTCATCAGGGTTCCGGCCAGGAGCAATCGCTAACAATGGTCGCATGGGACTAATGCAACTCAAGCCAAGTATCGCGAGGCGATTTGGCGCAGACAATCCTCTTGATGCTTCGCAAAATATTTTTGCCGGCGCAAGGTATCTTGCACACCTTCTCGACAAATGGGACAACGTTTTACCTTTGGCTCTCGCAGAGTACAAAGGTGCAGACACATCCATCCTATCAAAAGGCGTTATCCCAAAAAAACGTGAACTGATTTGGTGGGTACGAGCTATCGTAAAGCAGTATCAAGTCGAGTCCATGGATTTCCCAATGGACCTAGGGTGGGAAAGTATTGCCGTCGTGGCTGGATGGCTGCACTAAAGCCTTTGCCAACGTATACCGCCTACAAGCGGAGGCGAATCCACCGAGACAACATACTCCGCTCTACGATTTCGAATCTCATCAGTATTATCTGGTGTTTCAACCAATAGATCGTCTTCTCCGAGGCCTGCCGCCATAATCGTAATATTGATACCCTTCTTTCGAAACCACTGACCAATAGAGCGCGCTCGTCTTTGAGACAGAGAACGATTTGAAGCGCTATCGCCCACGCTGTCGGTATGACCAGCTATAAAAAGTCTTAGTTTCGCTAAGGATCCATATTTTGCGATAGCGTCAGAAATCTCTTTTAGACTTGAAAACAACTTATGTTCTTCTTTCGACGGAATTTCAGCTGAGCCCGTCGCAAAATGAATCTCTTCATGCGGAATACTTAGCTTCCACGGAAACAATTCGATCTCACCATAGAAATTGTCGGTGTCCCAGGCTTTGACGTTAATTCGCATGACACGTCCCTTACCCTGCTTCCAGGGAACAGTAACCTTTTGACCGGCCGCATAACTACGATCCGAAAAGTTATGTTCTACTGTTCCCATAGGAGTACCTGTGTCCGACATAACAGATACTTGTACTCGAGCCACGTCGCGGTCGGCTGTGAGCGCTAACTGCTTTTGCTTGAGATCAACATCAGAAGACAAAATTGTAATCGCAAGAGGTTCTACTAAGGCTACTTCAAATTCAAGCGGCATCGAGCCTGATTGACCGTTGCCTACCTCGACCGAAAGTTGGCCAGAGTAAGTTGCTTTGCCTCGTTTTATAGGAAGTTCAAACGTATGACTGCGGCCAGCAAAAATAGGCCCAGCATTTTCCTGAAACTTTTTCCCATCGGTTGAGCGACGCAATTCAATTTTGACCTCGAGAAGTTTTTCCTGCGCATGAACAACCAATGCGGGTAGACCACTTCCCCTCAGGGCCTTAGGAAGTAACTCAACCCTAAGTGCGTCTTGTCCTAAAGAGGCTTGAGGCCAAGTGCCTAAGAAGCAAATGATAGCAAGGTTAGTGAGGCCTATAATTTTGTTCATGCGACGAACAAAAAAGCGCAAACAACACGGTGTTGTCCAATCAAGAAACAGAAAAAATGGAAGGAAAAAGAAACTTTATACTTGAGTATTGAGGGTCTGCTTAATCGCAGAAGTGCCTTTTTCGATAACTTTTGACGTAAGTTCAAGCTCTTGAGAAAAGCGGTAAACGCCCGCTTGAAGAGCAAGAAGTTCAGTGCTGCTGAACTCTCGACCGGACATCGCCAAATCGAGTACTTTCCCAAATTTGTTTTGGCCTTGCATCACGTCCTCAACAATTCTCTTAAGACCGTTGGTCAGCCGCGAGGTATCAATGGCGCGCTGTTCAGGAGGAACAACAGGAAATTGGCCTCCTGTTCGAGAAGTTTCCATCGCTCCACGAATCACGTCTGTTGAGTTTTGGGATTGGGCACCGGGTTGAATTTCAGCAACGCGCTGAGCCTCCATGACCTGATTGAATTGTGTTTCCGTCGCTTGCTGCTGGGCGACATCGGCCTGATTCATAGCCGATTGCACTTCTTTGAGCATTTGCTCTGCGACTTTGCTTGCTCCACCTGAAATTGGGTCGCTCATAGTTCCTCCAGTATATCTCTACGCGGGTAAGATTTATCTAGGTGAAAGTCCTAGTAATCTAGACCGACTCGACGCAAACCGAGTATGTCCTTATCGGCCGGAAGCACCAGAAGGTTGCGTGCGTAACTTCTTCCCTTTGGCCATATCTCGGGGCAAACCAGTAGACTCATAGTGCTCATCGACCAAATCTTTGAGAAGTCGTGACAATTTCTCAATCGCTCGGGCATGGAGGCGCGAGGTCCATGACTTGGATAGGCCGAGTTGCTTACCGACCTCCTCAAGAGAGTTTTCTTTGTAGTAGTACAGCTTTAGGAGTTTTCGTTCTTGTTCTGGGAGTTTTTCCAGAGCTTGCTGTACGAGTTCTCGAGACTGCTGCAATTCGACCGAGTCATCAAGTGCGGGCGTGGTTTCGTCCTTTACTTGAAAGCCTTCCATCGCATCGAGCGCGGTGACATAGATCGTAACCAGGTTTCCGACAACGTCCGCCAGTTCACTCACCTCTTGTTCCGTCGTCGCAAGGCGCTTACTACCATCACTCACAGGAATCATTTGTCGATCGTTGACGTTATTAAGGAAGGCTGTCGCTTGCTGTTCAAATCTTACCTTTTGATATTCGCTACGACTGACCCACCCCATTCCTCGCAAGCCATCATAGATGGCGCCACGAATACGATAATAAGCAAAGGTCATAAAGTTTGCGCCGTACTTCGGATCAAATCGGTCCGCGGCTTCAAGCAATCCGAGCATGCCATAACTCACCAGGTCATCGAACTCGATATCTTTGGATAAGGTCTTCCAAATTTTGCCCGCTATGGATCGCACGTAAGGCGTATATTGCTTAGCAATTTCTTTACGAGTCATACCCGGCCGAAAAACGGGATTCTTGCGTTTGGGCTTGCTGCCATTCTCTTTTGACTTCGAAGGAGCGCCCTTACTCGCCGGCTTCTTTTTAGATGCCGCTTTTGCACGAGCGCCGCTAGCCTTCTTCTTCGCTGGTGCTTTGGCCGACACCGATGTCTGTTCTGATCCGTCTTTAGACATGCCGTACTACGCCTTCGCCAACTTTTTGAACTGGGTTTCTAAACGCTTCGCAAGCGCGGGATCTTGATCAATGAGTTCAGTGACGGCTGCCTCTAATTGTTCTTCTGCGCTCTGGCTTTCTTCGTCGTCATCTTGTTGTTTCTTCTTCTTCTTTCTTTTGAGATTCGGAAAACGTTCTTCAATAACTAAGGAAACGAATTCGCGCGTTGCTTCTTTTTGATCGACATCACCTTTGGCCAATCGCTGCGCAATTTCTCGCATATGTCCCGTCAAACGAGATTCTTGAGCCTTCTGCGCTTGCTGCGCTTGCGCCGCAGGAGTCGCTTGAGTGGGCGCCTGTGTCTGATTAACTTTACCGGCAAAATCTCCTTTTGCCGTTTGCTGCGCGCCGGCAGCTTGAGGCGGAATAAATGGACCGCCTCCGCCTCCTCCAATTCGAGCCATAGCTAGAGGACCTCCGCAGCAATTGCATCCAAGAGGCTACTTGCGAATAGTGCCGTTGGCCCCTCTGATTCAATCGATAGTGAACGCTCCAAAGCTTCTTTCGCTTCGGCCGTTTTTTTCATAAAAATCAATACTTCGCCCCGGTGCGCATGAACAAGAGCACTGTCGGGAACACGCTTCAGGGCCTCGTTGTGAAAACGTAATGCACGATCTTTTTGACCCAAGCTAAAAGCCAAGTTTCCCATGCAAACAAGTGGAATTTCACTGTGCGGGACAAGAGCGGCGACGCCCTGAAAGACCTCTTCCGCTTCTTTGAATTTTCGCATTTCCATCAGTAGATGACCGGCCTCCAAGAGCAGCGCGATTTCGGATTGACGGACGTCTACGATGCCTGAGACTTGCAGTTCTTCGGACATGTGGATGTAATGTAGCCTCTTTGCGGAAAATCCGCCAGTTTTGGCCACATCTGTTATGACTAACGAACGTTATTTAGGGCATTTTTCGCAGCATCATGCTTGGTTTTCATGATGTTTGAAATCAGGTTGAACTGACGTGTGTCTTGTTGAATCGTCTGTTGCAGATCAAGATACTGCAAATTGAACGACGCCTGGAACTCGGCAGTTTCTCGAACCTTGCTTTGCATGTTGGTGAATGCATCAGAAGGTGAAGCCCCAGCAGCGGCTGTACCCTGCTGAAGTGTATTGTGCGCACCAGGAACAAAACCTGCACCCGTCGACTGACCCGCCCCACCGAGCCCTCCAGTTCCAGCTGAACTTAACCCGCTGACAGAAGTACCAAATGCACCCGAACCATAGCTCGCAGGCGCAGCACCAGCTCCACCGCCGCTACCAAAACTCGCTGCGAGATTTGTTCCTGCGACTGCGGCCGAAACAATTGCGCTGCCTGGAATGAAAGGCGCTGCTACTTGAAGACCCTGAGAAACAACGTTTGCTCCCTTAACCAGACCATTTCGCATAACCGTGCCAAAATCTGTTTTTGCAGTTCGACGTGTGCTCGTCGCTACTGTAGAAAGTCGAATTGATGTCCCTTTAATTTTGTTGTCATTCATCGTAAGTACCTCAAAAGTGCTGAGCATGAGACAGGCCCAATATCAGCTTCATGATTCGGTTGTTTTTATCGGTAGTCAGACCTGACCTGTTGCGAGAAAAAGAAGAAAAAACAAAAAAAACCTATAAGCAATTGTAACTATTGAGAAATTGACTCTTTCGTTGCAAACAAATATTCAAACAAATCTGCTGTTCGCTCGTAGGCAATCATGGCTTTTTGGGCGGAGGCCTTACTTTTCATGTCTCCGTTCGCGGCCATTTCCTCAAGCTTTTCATAGGTTCCACGAATTTTGTCCGCCACTTCTTCGATTGTGCTCGACTCCAGAAGCTTTTCGATATGTTCGAAACCAGAATCCGCTTCGGCAGCCGCTCGGGCTTGTTTATCAGCGGCTGGGACGGTTTTGTTGAAGCTTCGAACCTGCGGCGTCTTTAGGTCGGAGATCTTGAAACCTTTGAGGTCTTTATCGTCGCTCATAATCGCATTTCACCACGGCTAGCCCGTCACAACAAGTATCCATCCCGAACGAGGGTTTACTCTAGTTTCCTCGTGGGTTTGTGTCAGCGCACCACTCAGAAATATTGGGAGCACCATCGCCATCATCATCGGGATATCGATCAATCTTGGCAAAAGTAACTACGATTTCTGGGTCATTAACCGATGCAAGATCCAAAAATGTCACGGCAGTCGCAAGCTCGAGATACTGGGGAGAAGCTGGAGCTGGAAGGTCTGTATAATAAACTAATCTAAGTTGATATTGATTTCCGGCGAGAAAACCATCGCACGTTCCTTGAACGGTCTGATCAACGCCAAACATGAGTGGACAATCCGGAAGTTCGTTTCCATCTTCGTATCGCTCTAGGCGCACAGCCAAACCATCTTTTGCACACACGAGCTCGTGCCGCTGAAAGGCAAAGGTCTGAATGGACCCTGGTTCAGGTCCGCCACACGCAATCAGTGACATCAGGACACAAAATACAATGAGAAGTCTCATGGCAGACCTCTATAAGGATCTGGACCGATCACCCTCACACTGACCTTCTCTGCTTGAGCAGGTTGTAATGCCCATGCAGCCGCAGTACCGCCTGCTGCCAAAGCGACGGTCATGGTGACCCAAAACCACCATTTCTCATATAACGCTTCGTTTTTTTGCGCATCGATAACAACTTTAGGAACAAGTGGTTCTTCAGTCACGAGAACCTTTTTTTTCTCTCGGTGCGGCAAAGGAATTGCCGGCGTCATCTTTCCCACTGCAATACGAAAAGGCTGGTTTGGACTTCCTAAGCGAGATGGTCCATTTCCTTGTTCATCAAACGCTTCGATAAAATATTCAATATCACCGGTGACTTCGCTCCCTGAAATCTGGGCTGTGAAATTCGTATCTTTCTTGGTCAGCTCAATCACTCGGTAATCTGCTTGTCCGGCATACCTGTAATAGACAGAAGGAGCAAAAACTCCGCTGACGTCTTGAATAAATACATCAAATAAAATGGGCTCATACAGAGGAGCCTCCCCAATGGACTCATGCTTCAAAATTGGGGGTTCTTTATCTTCTGCGACGGCCGTATTGGACAAGAGAAGACATGCTCCGAAAAGAAAAACTGAGAGACTTCGACAACCAAACATCATTATTTCACAACCGGATACCAAACAACGGAAACGACCACCGGTTTTCGCTGCCCAGGCCTGAGAAACGAGAATCGGTGTCGGCGACCGGGCGCGACCGGTCCTTGGGGCGTTTTTCCAAGAGAAATCCCGTTATGTTTAACAATAGCCCAAGGAGTACAGTTCAATTGCATGGACACACCTCCCGACACCACTCGATAAATAAGTTCAATCTCATAAGGCAAATTAGGACTGTTAAGACTGAGTTTGCCGCTCTTCGTATCAACAGAAATTTTGCCGTTACGAATTTTGGCGGGCTTGCCGTTTTCGTAAATTTGAACACCTACGGAGCTGCGGACCGATAATGCGCCCTCAGAGGGTGATGTCGCATCATTCGAAACAAGAGTCTTATTTTTGGCTTCAACTGCTTTTTTCTCCGTGTTGGTAATTTTAGCTTTTTCAGCGGGTCCTTGATTCGGCGCACCGGAACTTCTTAAACTATTCTTTTGAATCCTAATCTTATTCAGACTTCTCTCAATCGCCTGAGAGTCGGTGCTATCACTTTGCGAGCCTTCGATTTTCGGTTTCTTCGAACGAAAAGAAGATTTCGCTACTTTGCGTCTCTTCTTACGACGAGGTTTCTTGGACAAGACGGAGTTTCTCTCTACGGAAGAAGAAGGCTTTTCTATTTTCTTTGATGGCTCTCGAATCTTTGGCTCGGGAGAGATTGTTGATGGCTTCGCAAGTGGAATTTGTTTCACCTTTTCATCTTGCGTAAAAATAGGATCTGGGGCCGGAACAAGCTTTAGTTTCGGTTTCGCGAGCTCGGGTGAAGCCACTTTCTCTCGCTTCGATAAAGTATCGTCTCGCTTTGCAATCGTAAGCGTGGCCCAATATCCAAGCGCGACGGTCACCAAAAAAAGAACTACAGCGGCAAAAAGCATCGCGCGCCGGCCTTTGCCGACATACACAGGCAAAGAGACGCTTGGTTCACGCTGCATGTCATTATCGCGGTCCGAGTTACCCAATGTATCAAACAAACTTGGCTGTTCGAAGGGTGAAGATTCAGGACTAATACCGCGCCGAATCTCTCGAGTCTCCTCTCTTGGAGGCATCCACTCACCAGAGTCATGAGCCCGCTCTTGTGAGTCCGAAAATGGATCTAGCGTCACCGGTGGTAACGAAGAATCGAGTAACGCCTCTGCTGGCATATCTGCAGTCGAGTTTATCGAAGGAAAGCCTTCATTTGCCCATCGTAATACGTCCGAGGGCAGTCGCTCAGACCGCGTCTGTGGAGATTCAGAATTTGGACGATCAGAGACACTTTTAAGTTCATCCTCACTTCGAAGTTGTCGAGAAACTTCGCTTTGGCGACGAGATCGAGCGGCAAATTGCTCTTGGTCGCCAGACATCGTCTCTTCGTCGTCCGAAAAAGGTTTAGACGTAATGGGACGAGGAACAGGAACATGAGAAGGAGGACGCCCGGATCTGGTTACATCGTTCCCCTTTCTCGCCTCAACAAAAGAAGGAGTAAGCGAGGGGGTTTGTGGTTGAGGTGGCGAAGTCGCAGAATCAGCTTCAGCAAGAAGAAGATCCTCTTCTTCAATATCATCGGCAAAAAGGTTGTTAAGATAGTGCTCAATATCTTGCTCTTCTGATTTAACCTCGCCATTTCTGAAAAGACCACGCAGCTCATCTCTTAACTCGTAACAGCTTTGATATCGAGTTTCAGGATCTTTGCTTAATGCCTTTGTTAGTAATGGCGCCAAAGCTGCTGCCCCATCACGTTTCGTTTCGGGAGGATCCACATCGTGGCGCTGAATCGCCTCAAGAGACAAAACAACATTTTGCCGAACGAATGGGTTTTCGAGAGTCGCCAACTCATAGAGAACAATTCCAAGACTGAATATGTCAGAGCGAAAATCGATTGGGTCCGCTGCAGATTGCTCAGGGGACATGTAAACAAATTTGCCCTTGATTGTTCCGGTAGCGGTATTCACAGAAGCCATTTCTGATTTCGCAATTCCGAAATCGATAAGCTTTAGATCTCCGCTGTAACTAATGAGAACATTATGAGGATTAACGTCACGATGAATAATGTTCATAGGACGGCCACGAAGGTCCTGTGCACCATGAGCATAACCAAGTCCTTCACAAAGTTTTATCGCAAGATCAATAACATGAGCCAAAGGCATTTGCTCGCCACGAGACCTCAGCGTATCGATGATGTCTCGGAGTGACTTCCCCCGCACGTATTCCATTGCAATAAAGTAGTCGCCATCGATTTGGCCCATTTCATGAATTTGAATAACGTTATTATGAGTCAAACGAGCGACCAGTTTTGCTTCACTGAGAAACATACTGAGATAGTCATTTTTGTCGTGATGATGAGACAAAATACGCTTGATCACTAGAAGCTTCTCAAATCCAGACGGACCAACCTGCTTGGCGAGAAAAATCTCCCCCATGCCGCCCGTCGCAAGCTTTCTAAGCAAGACGTATTTTCCAAATGATCCGTGCGCGCTCATCGCCTTAAACTACTTAACGATTACCCAAAACAAGTTGCATCAACGTTGCCGCGTTACATGTCAGGGAGCACCCTGAACGGCAATCGTCGATTGACCGACTCTAAAAAATTCTCTTATGTTAAGTGTTAATACTAGTCAATCAGGCGTCGAAGTTCGGTCATACGAGCCTGAAGGTCCTCAATAGGTATTTCGCGGAACTTAGTCGGCAATAAAGAACGACTAGAGGTTTCAAAGACCGCTAGTAATTCCATGTACTCCAACATGGTCTCATCTCGTGAGGGAAGAAAATCTAGGATGGCTTTCTTGAGAAGTTCGACATCAAGAACTTGCTCATCGTTTTCGATATAGTTGTTGGCGAGCAAGACAATCGCCTCAAGTTCAGCATTGGAGTAGCCCAAAAGAAGCTCAGAAATAAGCTCACGATGCTCAGGAAAAGAAATCTTGTGATGAATTTTATGGCGAGCAAGTTGTGCGAGTAGAACTACTTCTACCCCCTCGGGAGCACTCGCATAGAAAAACGGAATCTTTCGATCGAGACGGCCCGCACGCTTAATATCGATATCGAGTTTATCGGGTCGGTTCGTCATAAGGACGAACAATACTCGACCACGATTCTCGCGATCACTCATAAACTCCTTAATCCGAGCAATTACTCGACTTGAAGTACCTCCGTCCCCGTCTCCTCCTTGATTTCCAAACGCACGGTCGCCTTCGTCAATAATGACCAAAATGTTCCCGATTGCTTTCACAACATCTAGAATTTTTTCGAGATTACCTTCTGTTGAACCAACCCACTTGCTGCGAAAATTCTTGAGTTTAATGGCTGTAAGTCCCGAAGAACGCGCGAAGGCCTCTGCCACAAAGGTCTTCCCCGTACCCATAGGCCCCGTAAATAAAAGTCCCATTGGAACCCGTGTTCGACGGCCTGTCTTGATGTGATCGGCAATACTGAGAAGTTCTTTTTTGACCTCCTCCATTCCGCCGACCGCAGAAAAATCGTGAGACGGCTCTACGAATTCAACCAAACCGAAGCATTCTTTCTCCAAGATCTTCCTTTTCCTGGAATTGAGCAGCTTGAGAACATCTTCATACCTGTTCGCAAGGGTCTCCGGTGAATCCGGCTCTGATTCAGTGGGGTTAGCTTCTTCAGATTCGGCAGGTTCTGGTTGGAGCTGCGCGCGAATTTCATCGTAGCTTTCACCGGCAAACTTTGGAGCCAATTTTTCGGCTCGAGCTTGCGCTTCTGGCGTATCACCTAGCAGTCGCGCGATGTACGATACACGCTGCGAAAGCTCCTCTTCTTCATCCGAACCTGGCTGTAAAATTCCCTTTATCTGAACGTTTTTGAGACCGGCAGAGAGCTCAGCCAAGCGATTGAGTTCGAACTCAGTCGCATCGGGCTCAAGCTGACGAATAAGTGATTGTCTTGCCTGCTGGTCGGGGAGCTCAACCCGAATACTTGAAACCTTTGGGTTCGCAACCAGTTTATTCGATAGCTGAGATAGCTGCTCCGTCACCAAAAAGACCACGCTATCCGAAAAGTCAAAACGGCGCTCAAGACTCCAGCGATGGAGGGTCACGATGCTTCGACGATCTGTTTCGCTTTGAAACCCGGTATCACCTGCTGGCGCGATCATCTCCGCATAATCAACGATAAGCCCAACTCGATCTTGAGTAAGCATAAGACTTTCAAGACCGCTCAGGGCTTTATCGACGTCCTGCACACCAATCAATTGATCAAGATTCTCGACAAATTTTTCTTTTTTCCGAAAACGAACGCCGGTTGCCGGGTTAAATTGAGCAATGATCTCTTTGGCTCCCAGCAGTACCTCAGACAAAAACTCCGTCAGAGGCAAAAATCGGTCACCTTGCTGAATATCATCAAACACATTGCCGTAAAGTACAAAAACAGACGATTCACCTCGGAGGTAAATGGATCGAATTTCTTCTGCCCAGGCAGGCAATTCTGGTGTTTCCATGACTGTCGAATTTGATAGCGCACCCGAATAGCCATTGCCAGAGGTACAGAGCAACAAATTACCCGGGATGCTGCGGATGAATATGGGTTTTTTCCTGAACAGCATTTTGGGCAAAATCGACAGAATTCGAAATTTATCACCAGATGATCGATGGTTTAGGCTTTGCAGTCACGTCGGACCGTGTTAGAGGCTCCGTCGACGTAACGGAATATGTCGGCAACTCCAATTCTGTTTATATTTAGAGGGAGTTGTCAGTGAACATCCCGGTATTTATATTTTTGGGGAGTTCATTCAGGAATACTTAGGAGCAGTGGCCGAGCGGTTGAAGGCAGCGGTTTTGAAAACCGCCGTGGTGCAAGCTACCGGGGGTTCGAATCCCTCCTGCTCCGCATTTGAAATTTGAGTTTGGTTGGGGAGCTGGCCGAGTGGCTGAAGGCGCTGGTTTGCTAAACCAGTATAGGGGCAACTCTATCACGGGTTCGAATCCCGTGCTCCCCGCCACCTTTTCGCCAGCACAATTTCTAATTCGTAAAGCTTCGTTACCAACGCATCGTTGGAGTTAGGTGAGGGAGTCGAGACTCGACTTTATTGAGCGCCTCCCGAATTGCTCCATTTTCAGGATCCACCCTTAGTGCAAATCTGAGATATAAACGAGCCCCGTCGTAGTCTCGTTCTTGAAAGGCTTTTTGAGCCCTTTCGAGAAAAGTCTGAGCGTTGGAGGATTCATTCAAACCAGAGGCAGCGCCATTTCGCCTCTCAGCTGTCTCACTTTTGCCTCGCGACGGTTCGGAAGAGGTGATGACCTCGACACCCTGTTTTTTAGCCAAGAGGGATTGATCGTAATCACTCCTAAGAGCGGCGTCACTCAACACAGAATAAGCTTCATTGATTCGTCGGAAGATAACGTAAATTTTTTCTTTGAGAGAACCAGAAGTCATAAGGAAAAAGCGGTCAGGATGAAACTCGAGTGACAAGCCAAAATAAGCATCACGCAGAACCCGACCAGTCACCGATGGATCAACACCAAGGAGATCATAGTATGTGAGCGAATCCAAAGCATCGTGCGTTTTTTTAATGCGACGGATTAGACGCTTACCCAGGCGACTTTCATCCAGTCCTTTGCGAGTGGGTAATTCAGATGCATTCGCGGTGGCCGGATTGGCCGGAGCCGCGCGAATCTCGGAAATTGAAATTTCAGATTTAGAGTTCGAAAGCTCTATCTCTTCAATTCTTTTTCGGGCCGTCTCAGAAACTTTCGGTTGGCCTGAATTACTAGGATTGGGAAGTTCTGGCTCAATAAGGAACTCAGGAACAGAGATAGAAGAATCACTGCGGAGATCATTCTCTGCTAACAAAGATTCCTGTCGAATCGAAGGCGTATTTTCAAAATTCGAGGGCGCACGAAAGACGGGAAGCTGTTCTTCAAGACTTAGAGAAAGCTCTTTCGTTGAGGGCATAGCAGACAATAAATGCTTAGCGGCCGTATCTTCGTCCACGTCGGCTTCGGCTGTCTGCACCTCGACCTTACTATTGAGCTCGTCGATCTCTGAAAGCGACTGCCGAGGATTAGTGGGCATTTCATCATCATGCTCATCAAGACCAACCGCTGCAGCAAACAAAACAGGATCAATGAAATTGTCTTGAATTTGATTGACTGTAATTTCCGCAGTCGCCTCTTCTTCAAGCGCCGGAATAGACACGTGACTATCCGTCGAAGAATCGAGCGCCAGAACAGTGACTGCTTTACTTATCATGTCCTCTTTAGGAGGCCACGAAAGAAAAGCGCTGGCGCCTACGTCATTCAATATTTTCTTCACATTATCGGGCGATTTCGGTCCACGCTGATAAAGAAGGATTGGAACATCTTCACCGCATGGCTCCTTTTTCAACGCGGATATTTGACGAGTAAGAGGACCTAAATCTTGGTTTTGGCAAATCGGCAGCACGATGATGTCAGGCCTTATTTCTGTGAGTCTCAGTAGGAGATCCTGGTCTGACAAAGAATAAACGGGACGATGAGCGGTTACGGAGAAAGCTGAATTAAACGCGAAGCGTTCCGCTTCCGATTCAATCGATACAAGAAGGAATTTACCAGCCACAAGCGCTATGGTTTGACATTGACAGCGACTTCGAGTTTTTCAACTTTCCGCTGACAGATATTCTCATTACAAATGAAAAAAACGGCATTGGCGGCAACAGACTGGTTCCCGGAGGCGGGGGTACCGAATGACACATTGAACTGCGAGAAATCCCCCTTTTTGTTGATGACGTCTTTTTGACCCAGCTTCGATTTCTCAAGCGTAAGACCATTAGATTTCAGCTTAATTTTCATAGGCGCTTCACGACTTACTTTGAAACCTTTCGCGGGAATAATCTGCAAAGCGAACTTACCCTGGACACCTTTTTTCACCTGAGTGGTCGTGCCTTTTGTTTTCAGGCTATACGGTTTATCCGGGAAATCTTTCGCAGACACTTGAGTGGATAGAGCGAGGGTCAATGCAAGCGTGGAGAACGTGAGCATATTGAGAGCTTAACACGAGCGTCGCGGGAAAGGTAAGGAAGAAACGAACGAGTTGATATAAGCAATGTGTGATCGCTATCATACGTTCGCAAATCGCCTCGTATATCAGAAGGGAAATTCCCCATCCGCGAAGAAAAAACACTGAATAATTTAGAGGAGATTACTTGCTAATTCAGCCAACTCGGATCGTTCGCCCTTTCGAAGTGTTACATGCCCTGCGACCTTTTCGGCTCGAAAACGATTTACAGTGTGAACAAGACCATTATTGCTTGAATCAATATAAGGATTATCGATTTGGTACGGATCGCCTGTAAGAACGATTTTTGTTCCTTCAGCAGCACGAGTCACTATCGTTTTCACCTCGTGAGGGGTGAGGTTCTGCGCTTCGTCGACGATAAGATACTGATTTGGAATTGAACGACCGCGAATATAGGTAAGCGGTTCAATTTGCAACAAACCCAGGTCTATCAATTCTCGATGTGAGCGACCATTGCGTTTCTCCGCATTGGATAGCCCCATGAGGAATTCAACATTATCAAAAATGGGCTGCATCCAAGGCGATACCTTTTCCTCAATATCACCGGGCAGATAACCGATATCGCGACCTAAAGGAAAAACAGGCCGAGAAACAAGTACCTTTTGGAATACCGATTCCTCTGTGACTTTGTGTAACCCTGCTGCAATGGCAAGTAACGTTTTTCCTGTCCCAGCCTTTCCGACTAGAGTGACAAGTTTAACGTCGTCGTCCATAAGCAGATCAAAGGCAAACGATTGTTCCTTATTTCTGGGGCGCACTCCCCAGACTCCCTCTTTATGACGACGAATCGGGACAACCGTATTTTCGAGAAGTTCTACCTTACCAAGAGCCGAATGACTGGGATTTGAAGGGTCTCTAAGATGCACAAATTCATTCGGATGATAGTAGGGGTCGGGCAGAGGAAGCGCGCCCTTACTGTAGAACTCATCAATATCCTCGCCTTTTGCTTCGATCTCAATGACGCCTGAATACAGTTCGTCAATTTCGACTTTTTCTGCATCATAGTCCTCCGTTTTGAGTCCGAGCGCATCTGCGCGGATTCGTAGGTTCACGTCTTTGGTGACTAAAATACTTTCTGATTCGGGATCCTGTTCTTTCGCTTCGAGTGCAACCGCGAGAATCCGGTTATCAACACTATTTCCGATGCGCATCGATTCAGGCAAATTACGTGCCGTAAACGCAACCACCAAGGTGCCGCCTGTTTCAAGTTCTACACCCTTTGCGAGCTCTCCTTCCTCCCTGAGTCCATCCAAAAGTCGACCCACAGAACGGGCGGAACGCCCGAGTTCTGATTGATCTCGTTTGAAATTGTCTATTTCTTCAATCACGTAAATCGGTACGGTGACCGTATGTTCTTCAAACGCAAGAATCGCGTTCGAGTCGTGGAGAAGTACATTTGTGTCGAGAATGAAGTTTTTTTTCAAGTTCTGGCTCGATCCTGTGACCTTCTTTTACCTGGTTTCTTGGGGTCAGCGCAACGTTGAACACCAGCAACTCGCACCTGATTCCTTCCATTTTCTTTTGCGGAGTACAGGGCCTTGTCGGCTTCATCTATCAGTTGTCCCACACTGGAGCCATGTTCTGGATAAGTGGCCAGACCCATACTCACAGTTACATCGACTCGGCCAAATTCACCTTGAATTACGCAACTCTCGACTTCCTGGCGCATTCTCTCTGCGACCTGAAGGGCGCCTGCAGTATTCGTTTCATCAAGCATTGCGATAAACTCCTCTCCGCCAAAACGCCCGACCACATCAACGCGCCGGGCTTCTTCTTGAAGAATCCCAGCAATTTTCTTCAACACCAGGTCTCCTACCGGGTGGCCATAATTGTCATTGACGCTCTTAAAGTGATCCGCATCGACCATTAAGATAGATACGCGGCGGTCAAATCTTTCTGCACGAGCAATCGCTTCATCAACCAACTCAAGAAATCGACGACGGTTATTTAAACCAGTCAGTCCATCTGTTGTCGCCATGCGTTCCATACGACCATAAAGAGAAGCATTAGAAAGCGTTGCGGCTGCATAATCAGAGATGGTCTCGAACATGCGAATTTCACGGTCACTTAGCTCTGAGTCGGAGTGCCGAGAGCCAATAGCTAAAGCACCAACTCCAAACGTTTGGTGAATCATCGGAAATACCTTAATTGACTTGAGATCAAAATGACCATTCTCTCCGAAAACTTGTTGTGGACCAGTCATTTCTTGTTCTGTGAGAGGAACATACGGCAAAGGATGGCCATTTTTTAAAGCCATGACGACCAAACCACCTTCGGAGTTCCGGTACGTTCGCCCCTCAAGTTCGCGCTTCGTAGATTTATTTGTGCGAAGTCGAAGAATCTGGTGTTCCTCTTTCTCCGAATCGTAAGATGTAACAGCCGCAAAATCGAACTCGCGAATTCTATCTGCAGCTTCAAGAAGTTTGCCGGCCACCTCTTGCGGTTTAATTGCGTCGTTAAGAAGCGCGAACGCCTCAAAAAAACGCTCCTGTTCGATTCGCATCCGGTCAAGATTGGAGAAAATCCGCTCCGACTCAACGGCTCTTAGCACTTCTCCAGAAATGACGTTGAAGCTCTTTTCATCCGTTTCATGAAACTCCTTTGCCTCTAAACGATTCGCAACCAAAATGCCGCATAGGCGTTCATCATCGAGCATTGGAACGCCTAAAAACGAAGCTGCGTTTCGCTGAGAAGAATGACCAAGATAGCGGCCGGGCTCTTTGGGAATCAGTCGAATGGGTGCACGAGTCTTTATGATTGCACCTAGGGCTCCTTCAGTAGAAGCCATAGGTCTTTCAATCGTCGAAAGCTGAATATCATTGGGTATTGAGGCTTTTAGCTTAAGCTCTTTACTGTCTTCATTGTACGCAAAATACATGACGGCATCTGCTTGAACAGACAATCTCGCGAGCTCTAAGACGTCATCTAAAGCATCGCGAATGGCCTTAACACTTCCCAACCATCTTCGATGTTGAGATTGTAATGAAGTGGTTGGGCGAGGCTCAGGGAGCTGAGAGCCTGGACGCAGGCTTTCAGAAAGACGAAAATCCTGAGCATCCCTTTCAACCTGCCGCAGAGTACTCGCCACCTGCTCTCGATGCTGACGTTTTAAGAAAAGTGCCCGACTTCGCAAGAGAAGCAAGAAGCCGCCGGTGAAAACAAGATACAGCCCACCACGAATAATAAATGTATTGGTGTCTGTCACGCCGTTAAACAGGGCAAGAAATTCAACCAAAAGCGCAGAGCCTAAAACGATCAAAAGCGTTTTTCGCTCCGCGATCACAGCAAGGGCGGCAACATAACCGTACAAAAGTGGGTACAAAGACGTGGATGAAGAAGGACTCGTGAACCCGGTAATTGAGTACATAACCGCCAAAGTGGCTATCGATGAAGGAATCGAAGACTTAGATTCTTGCACCCATACCGAACGAGCTACATAACCAACCAAAAATAAGGCCAATACTCGAACGAAATATAGCCACCAAGGCGTCGCATCAAAGGAACCCAAACTATGAGCAAAAAGGACGACACAACTCGTCGCAAGGGCCGCGATGTGCTCGTTCTTCACGGTGATTTTTCTGACTCTTCTAAAGGCACGATCACTACGTATTCATCGGCGCGGACCCAACCAAGTTCATCACGAATCACGGACTCAACATAGGTATGGTCCGTACGCAGGGCTTGGACTTCTTCACGAAGGGTCGTGTTTTTCGCAGAAAAATTCTCATTAATTTTTTCGATACGACGAAGCTCTTCACTCAAACGCTCGTGACGAACAATACCGTTGTCACTCAGCAAAGCTGAGCCCAACAAAAGTAAAACAATCACGGCATTCGCAATTGCTAAATGGTGTAACCATCGCACGCTGAATTGCACTCTAATGCGTCGATCGATCCGCTGCAAGCAACTCGGACAAGGTGTTCTTCAAATTTTCCTGATCCCATAGACCTTCTTGCTTTTTGAGAATTCTCCCTCGTCGATCTAATAAAAAAGAACTCGGAATTGTATTGATGCTGCCAAGTGGGCCATCTGCCGATATGAACCTGTCAGGGTCAGCAGCCATTCCTACCCAATTTTGGACACCAAATGTGTCTGCGTATACCCGAATCGACTCAGGGGTAGGATCCAAAGCAATCTGCACAATCGCCAGGCGGTCTTTGCCGTATTTCGATTCGAGTGTCTGAAAAAATGGAACTTCGATAAGAGCGGGCTGTGCCCAGGTCGCAAACACTTGAATTAACGTAATTTTTCCGCGATTCTGTCCGATACTCTTTGTAGAACCATTTAGGCCCTGATACCGAAAAGCAAGCGCCGGACTGGGCGCTGGAGTGGAACTTGCACAACTAGAAACAAACAATACCAACGTGATAAAAATCTGTTTCATTTAAGGAAGCCCCTGAAATCCTGCGGCATAGGCGCACGGATGTGAAGGCCAAATGGTAGAGTTAGACTCGAAGCGTGTAAAGCTAAGCGAGCAGTAGGGTGAGCCTGTCCGTACACCTCATCACCTAAGATTGGCGTTCCTGAGGCTGCCAAATGAACGCGGACCTGATGCCGACGGCCATAGTTGGTAGTGGCTTTGAGCAAAGTTCTTCCAGATTCGTGGTGCTCAAGAGGAGAAAAGTGGGTGACAGAGACCAAGCCTCCAGTGTCTGTTCGGACCCGTTTTTTGCTCGTGTCTAACGCTAAGTCGACCGTACGCTCACTATTCCAAACCGAAAAATCATCACAAACAACAGCAAGATAGTTTTTGATAATCTCATGTTTTTCAAATGCCTTTCTCACTCTCGCCCGCCCTACAGCATCTTTGGCGAAAAGCACCACGCCTGAGGTGCCAAAGTCGAGGCGATGTAACGCCCCGCCTTCGAGCCCCGGACCGCTGTTGGCGATTCGAACATCTTGGGCGACGGCAGCACCGAGTAAAGTATCTTCCTCTAGATTTTTTAGAGGAACAGTATGCACCCCACTCGGCTTACTTAGGGCGAGCCACTCATCATCCTCATATAAAATCGGTGTTCGACTCAGCAGGTTTGGCGCGGGCTTGATGACCCATTCATTTTTTGGAAGAAAGTCGTCTAGTTGGAAAGCATCATCAACCTGAACGCGCACTCCTGGTGCACAAAGCCGTCCATTAACCTTGATACGTCCATCTTTCAAAGCCTTTTTGGTTTCAGAAACAGATACACTTTGTCCAAGCCCAGACAGATATTCGGCGATGGCTCGGTCCATTCGGAGGCCCGTGTGTTCGGGCCCAAGTTTCATTTCCGCGGCCCAGGTCGGCGAGGACCTGGTCGACGGGGACCGGAACGACCTGATGGTCTCGCGCGCGGTCGAGCACCGGAACGAGGCGGACCACGTCGGGGACCCCTTCGTCCTCGAGCGCGAGGAGGTGCCGAACGACCCTCTGAACGTGGACTCGCCGCTTTGGTTTTTGGTTCTTCCAAGATTCGGCTACCTTCCATGGGTTCGAGAGGCACATAGCCCATCGCACCCTCAGGCGTAATCTTGTATCTACGAACGGGTCGCGCGCGGTCATGCATCGCCGCAAACACCATATAACTCAAAGCTTCGATTTTGATCCAGGTAACATCTCTGCTGTACCAAGACTTACAGAAATTCCAGAGGGTCTTTGCGACCATCTCACAAAACCATTTCCCACCGACTCGATGCTTTATCAAAAATCGTGAAAGCTCTTCTTGAGTCAGGGCATCATCGTTATCTTGATCGAACTCCGCCATCTTTTTTGCGATGTCTTCTTGAGGAATAATTTTCCCTCGCCCCAGTGAGCGACGAAGTTTACTGGCGAGTTCAAGTCCGGGCACGTACCCTATGGTCGTACACCCTGTCGGGGATTGCGTAAAGTCGGAAACTTACTCAAGACGGTAGCTGAAGCTCACCTGATTCCATTCCACGTCGAGACGTACGTGACGATGTTCATCCGGATCCGGACGTGCGCGAATAGCGACTGAAATTTCTTCTCCCGCTTCGACTGTCGTGGGTGGCCAGTTTAGGTTCGTTTGCGCCCAATGTGTCTCCGGAAGATGCGGAGCTGTGTCGAGCAACACATTCGGACTCAATTGCGCACGAAACCAAGCTGCAAAGCCGGTGATCACTGCGGGCCGTTCAATCTTAAGGGTATACTCTGATTCAAACCAATGTTCGTTAATAGGTACGACTTTCAGATTGGTCGTAGTAAGAATTTGTGGTTTCGCGCAAAGCGATGCAGGGTCTACCCTTATTTGTGACGCCCGTGCTTGTCCCAGTTCTTTCTCCTCAAGGAGAGAAAAATCCAAACCATGTACGGGTTTTCTCCAATATCCTGGACCGAGACCATAATAAAGTGCGCTATCGTCAATCGGTGCAAACAAGATTTCAATGTCCGAGGGAAGCATACGTCCTTTCGGCGCGAGGTATCGGTCTCGAACAACCGCGAGATCATCCCACATGCCTTCAACGTAGGCGAAATTCCCTAACCATTCGCTTACGATAAGATCAACCGGTTCATCGAGTTCAAGGTCCGTGGCGGCACCTCTTTTGACTTTCACGATATCTTGAAGGCCATTCGCTTTCACCAGGTTAGCCGCAGACTGAGCCACTGCGGCTTGGTCGATCGCGTACACCCGCTTGGCACCAGCCTTTGCGCACAGCATCGCAAGAACACCTGTCCCGGTGCCGATATCGAGAACAACGTCTCCCGGCTTTACAACCTCTGAGATCGCTTCTGCAAAGGCTTGAGTCCTCCGATCGTCACCAATCATCGTTCGATGTAGTTCCAGATCCCCATATCGTTCAAAGTAGTACTCCACGAAGTTGGGCATACTTTGTTGATCTCCTGCCCGGCAAAGACTATTCGCGGCATATGAAGTTTTCTCGGATTTCTTTGGCAACTTTGCTCGCGATTGTCTGCGCATGCGCCTCGACGACGCCACAACCCATAAAGGACGCACCGGATGGATCCGACGGCACGGTCAAACCGCCAGCGACTGCTTCTTCGACTGTCGCACACGTAAAAGTCATCGGCCTTTCTGATTTTCACGGATGGCTTCTTCCTCTTGAGCCCAAGGGATACAAAAAGTTCTTTGGTGGCATCGCGTATCTCGGCGGCATGTTGAAGGGCTATGAGAAACTAACGGATAAAAATAGTCTCCTTTTAGACAATGGAGACATGTTCACGGGGCCGACAGAAAGCACAGTGCTTAGAGGAGAACCAGTTATTCAAGCATACAATATGCTTGGCGTAGATGCTGCAAATGTTGCCAACCATGAATTTGACTACGGCTTAGAAATTCTAAAGGCTCGCGCAAGTGAAGCGAGCTTCCCTTTTGTTTCGGCAAACATTACTCAAGTAGGTTTGGACACAGCCCCCACCTTCCTTAAACCTTGGGAAATATTTGAAAGAGAAGGAATCAAATTTGGTGTCTTGGGCATTTCATACGAAAAAACACCAGAGACGACACTCTCCACCCACGTGCAAGGTCTTGAATTTGGACCTTACGAAGCAGCTCTTAAAAAACACGTTCCCGAATTGAAGAAGGCCGGTGCAGACGTCATCGTCGTACTCTTTCATGATGCAACCAATGAGATTGTAAAAGTTTTAGAAAAAGCTGCGCTTGCAGATATCGATATTGTGATCGCAGGGCAAAATCACCGAAAAGAAAAGCGAAAGGTTGGCGATACATTGATCGTTAATCCTGGTCCTTTCGGAAGAAGTTATGCCCGCTTTGACGTAAAGATGGAGAAAGCCACTCGTAAGATTCTGCCCATAAATTTCGAAATCATCGATGTCACAGGTGAAGTCGGTAATCCCGATTACGCACCCAGCGCCGAACTTTCCGCCATCGCGGACTCTGCGCGACAAAAAGTAAAAGAACTGACGGGTGAAGTGATTGGTCAACTAAAGCGACCTCTTCCGCAAGGGCGTTTTTCAGATTCTCCTGTTGGTCACTTGGTCGCTGACTCGTGGCTGGCTGCCTTTCCGCAAGCTGACTTCGCCATCTGTAATCACGGTGCCCTTCGCCAAGGACTCGGTAAAGGCGATGTGACCTTTGGAGACATTGTTTCCATGATGCCTTTTGAAAATAACCTTTTCATCGTCACGCTGACTGGAAAGCAACTGAAAAGCCAACTTGAAATCGATGGACCCGTCGTCGCTGGTTTGACGTGGAAATACAAACAAACCAAATCTGGTAGAAAAGTAATTCGCGCCGTAGACAGCAAGGGAAGAAAAATTGTGGACGCTCGAACCTACTCGGTCATCATTAATGACTTTATGTATCTTGGAGGCGACGGCTATCAATTCAAAGATCTGGATGCTACTCCACAGGATACAGGACTATCTCTTCGAGAACCGATTATTCGTGCACTAAGAAAAGCAAAGAGTGAAGGCCGCGCGCTTTCTCCTGCGAAAGGTGCTCGCGCGACCCGAAGACGATAATTGGTGTTCGACCTACATAGATAATCCACCATCGACATCGATGGTTCGACCGTTGAAGTACTCGCACTCAATCACAAATTTTACAGCGGTCCAAATATCTTCAGGGTCACCAATACGGCCGACAGGAATCATTCCAACTAAAGCATCACGCGCTTTTTGATTCATCCCCTGAGTCATAGGCGTCTCGATCATGCCCGGTGCAATCGCACCAACACGGATTCCGAATTTTGCAAACTCCATGGACCAAGTTTTCGTGTTCGCCGCAAGCGCAGACTTCGCAGCAGAATAGTTGGATTGACCGCGGTTTCCGTGACGCGCAATAGAGGACATGTTTACAATCACACCTTTGTTGCCCGTCTCAGCCATTTTTGCGACCGTATCGCGAACCATCAAAGTTGCACCCGTAAGATTCACACCAATCACGAGGTCCCAGTTATCCTTCGTAAGTTTTTTGATCTCACCGGTCTTCCGGTCTTTTTTGACCAAAAGGCCATCGCGCAAAATTCCAGCATTGTTAATGAGGCCCGTAAGTCCGGCCATTTGGTCGTTCGCCCAGTCGACAAATGCGCCGACCTCTTCTTCGCTCGATACATCCAACCGTCGTGTGTGAATTTGTCCTGGAAGACCTTCAGACTCAGACGCCAATGTCGCCAGTCCTTCTTCGTTCACGTCACCTACGGCAACCTGGCCGCCGCCTTCAGCAATACGCAGGGCAAAGTGGCGGCCCATACCTTGGGCACCGCCAGTCACTATCATCTTCAATTGATCGATTTTCATGCGCTCGGGAATAGCTTCCCAGAGAGGGTGAATGCAATGACTTTTCTAAAAACAACACCAAGCGAATGCGGCAGAAGAGATACTCAGTCAGAAAATTTAGTGGAGCTTGCGCCACACACCGCAAACAATTCCAAGGATCGAGGTCGAGCGAAAATCTTGTTTACGGACTACAATCGGCTCCATCGTGGGATGCTCAGCGACGAATTTAATCACGTCCCCTTGAGGCTCATATCTTTTGACTGTGGCTTCCCCATCGATCATCGCCACTACAATCTGACCGCGTCTCGCCTCAAGTTGTTTGCGAACAAAGATATAATCACCATCGTGAATACCCGCATCGATCATAGATTCCCCCGTGACTCTAAGGGCAAACACCTTATCGCGGGGAGTCGCACCAAGAAAAAAACTATCGACGCGAACCGTCGATTCAATATTTTCATCCGCCAAAATCGGGGCGCCGGCAGCTACCCGACCAACGATCGGAATGTCGAGCATGTCCCCCTGACCAAGAATGGCGGGCATCACATTCGATTGAACAGGCTTTGGCATGTTCGTTGGTCTAAGTGCCCGAGATTTCAATCCATCTCGCTGTAAATATCCTTTTCTCTCTAAAGCTTTTAGGTGATCATTGACCCCGTTTGTGGAGCGAATCCCCATATGTTCGCCTATTTCGCGGATGGTTGGCGGATAACCACGGTCCAAAATCCACTCCGTGATGTAGTCCAGAATTTGTTGTTGGCGAGCGGTTAATCCTTGCATGAGGGTGACTATATCTGAACGTTTGTATATACGCAACATTTGAACACTATGGATATTTCGGTCCTGATCGCTATGCTGCGCGCCTCACCATGTGTCCGGTAAGCAAAAATAAATCCGACGCCGGAGAAAAACAGACCGGCGATCAGAAATCTTCACCCAGAAGACGGACGAAGGCCTCACCACGTAAGTCTGGTCAATCAGCGGGACGATCCCAATCACGTGATCGATCGGATCGATCGGATCGGTCGAATCGGTCCAACAAGTCGGACAGAAGACGAACAAACCATCGAAAAGACGACAAAGATCAAACAGGCCGGCCAAGAAGAAGAAACGATGCACCAGGAGATAAAAGGCGCTTCAAATCAAATGACGAACGAGCGGACCGTTCAAACCGATCGAATCAGTCTGATCGGTCAGACCGATTAGACAAATCGGACAGAAGACGAACAAGCAACAGAAGGAACGACAAAGATCAAACAGAGCGGCCAAGAAGAAGAAACGACAAAGATCAAACAGGCCGGCCAAGAAGAAGAAACGACAAAGATCAAACAGAGCGGCCAAGAAGAAGAAACGACAAAGATCAAACAGGCCGGCCAAGAAGAAGGAACGACAAAGATCAAACAGAGCGGCCAAGAAGAAGAAACGACAAAGATCAAACAGAGCGGCCAAGAAGAAGAAACGACAAAGATCAAACAGGCCGGCCAAGAAGAAGAAACGATGCACCAGGAGACAAAAGGCGCTTCAAATCAAATGACGAACGAACGGACCGACAAAGGTCATATGATAAGCGCTCAAATCCGCAGGACTCTTCTGGACCAGAAAAGAAAACAAAAGCCCCCAAGGTTAAAAAAATTCGAACGGAGTTCGGAACACGAGTGGCGCGAAGAATTACATGTACAGCTTGCGGCAAATCCGACACGATCGATTTTGTACCGCAGGAAGGCGGAGCTATTGTCTGCAGACAATGCGCGTACGAAAAGTACAATGTCCATGATCCTGATAGAAAGGACTATTCCGAGTACGAATATGATTGTTCCACGTGCGGCATAAAATTCAAGAGCGTCATCTTTTTCGAAGAAGAAAGCGAAGTGCAATGTTCAAATTGCTATATGGGCATTGAAACGAAGCAAGATGATAAACTCAAACGCGGCAAGAAAATTAAGTCAGGCGTCGTTCGTGTTAAGCGACGTAAATAGAGACGTTACCGATACTCATCAGGATCAATACGGAAACGCTTAATCCAACGATGAATTTGCATTCTAGAACGTCCGCTCGCGCGAGCAACAGCACTTACATTTCCGCGATGAGATGCGAGTAATCGGCGTAACTCGGCCTCCCGGCCTTGCGTAGATACATCGGTATGAATCTCAGGTTTACTTGAAGAAGATATCAAGGATTGCGGCAGGTCACTCTTTTCGATTCGATCAGTTTGGGAGATCGCGACAGCTGATTCAATCGCTCTTTCAAGTTCACGTACGTTATAGGGCCAATCATGCATCATGAGAGCACGATAGGCGGCCGGGGCGAAGGTTTTATATTCCACGCCAAATCGTCTTAAAAAACGAGCAATGAGTAGTCCTAAATCCTCGGGGCGTTCATGTAAGTCTGGAATACGAAGACGACACCCTTTAAGGCGCGCAAATAAGTCACCTCGAAACTCTCCGCTTTCAATCAAAGCATCCAGATCTTGGTGCGTTGCACAAATAAATCGTACATCCACCTTGCTTGGCGTATCACTGCCGACGGGCACTACTTCAGATTCCTGCAAGAGTCTCAGAATCGTAGCTTGAACCTCCAAGGGCATGTCTCCGATTTCATCAAGTAAAAGACTGCCGGTGTTTGCCTGTCTTACCAATCCCGTTCGAGCATCATGCGCCAAAGAATGTGCGCCACGTTCGACTCCGAACAGTTCAGACGCTATAAGATTTGTTTGAATAGCTGCAGTATTAATCGCTATGAATTCACCAGCACGACCAGACAGCTCGTGAAGTCTTCGAGCAAGTACTTCCTTACCAGTGCCCGTGGAACCAATGAGCATAACAGGAACTCGAGTTCGAGCAACTCGGCGCAATCGAGATATCGTCTCTTGGAAGGCGGGGTTCAGAGTTGTGAGAACATCGTCACTTGTCGGTGGTTGAACCTCTTTGGCCAACCGCTGTTCATGAAATCGCCAAAAAGTTCCACCCGTCTCAAATAAATCGCCATGCGCCAGTTCGCCGCTGGAGCGAACAGTGCCTTGGTGTCTTGTGCCATTGCTAGAACCTAAATCGCGGAGAATCCATCGGCCTTCTTGTGCGAAGATCTCTGCGTGTCGCGCAGACATCCAGGGATCGTCGGTAGTAAACCGATAGTCTCGACCCAAGATGAGAGTCTGCTCAGGCACTAATGGTACAACCTCAGGACTGAGAAGAGGATTGTGAGCACAGCCAACTCGAGTCAACCAGACTCGATTAGGAACGTGTTGGCGACCGGTCATTTCCTCGGCGGTTAATCGTTGGGTACTCAAAGTGTCTCCATGCTCAAAAAGAGTTCACACATGAGAATAACCGAAAACACGGGTTCGTGAATTATTTTACCAAAATGAACGCATGTTGGTCCGAATTTGCTGGTAATTACAGGTATATGTAACGTGTAACCAACTAAGTGTTACACTTCGTTCAGACGTGCAACAAAGACGTTCAAAACTGAAATGAAACATAGGATGGCATGGAATTCGCAGACAGGTTATATCGCTCTTAGGAGCACATAAGGTTTTTTCATATGTTGTTTTGTAAAAGTGCTCTTTTGTTACCGTTGCTTCTTGCAGCCAACCTCAGCCCGAGGATTGCCGTCATCATCGATGACGCCGCCGAAAACCAGCCTGCGCAGGCAAGTATTGAAGCAAGCTTACAACGCAGAGGCTATTCGGTCGTGTCGTCAGAGGTCTCAGAAAAACTCAGAAAAGTAGTCGCACCCGCCGAACTTTTACGAGCTCGGCTACCCGAAGGACTATCGGTCTTTGAAGCTGATGCTATCTTGGTGGGCGCAATTTCTTATGGCGAAGCACAAGATATGGACGGCGTTCAAACGCTTCCTGTTTCCCTGACGGCAAAGCTCATCGACCTTGGGACAGGTAAGACCACCTCAACGATTCAAACCAGCGGCAGAGGAATCGGGATTGTTGGTCCCGAATTAAAAACGAGAGGCGCTAAAGCCGCTGTCAAATCGCTCTTTAAAATGAAACGTTTTCGCGCAGCACTTAAGGGACTTGGCCAACACTCTGGAAGCGTTACACTTATTGTGCAAAATCTGCCGCATCGCGATGCTTTATTAGAGCTGAAAAAAGCATTAGAGACGGCCTTCGCAGGCGCTCCTGTAAAAGAAGTTTATTATGCCAAAGGTCTAGGTAAACTTATGCTTGGAGGAAGCAAAGCAAAGTCGATGGCTGGGCCACAGATTGCAGATATGATTGGTGAAAACCGATATCTAGCATTAGTAGTCGACGAAGTTGCAAACACTCGAATTGTTACACGCTTTGATCGAGCAAGGACCGTGCAGATTCATGCCCTTGTTCTGCAGCCAAAGATCTCCAATACCAAAAGTAAGAAAGCGTCACGAGAGCTTGGCCGATACCTTGCCAGTCGATTCGCCGAGTTCAGCTATGCACGAGCATCTTTTCAACCGGGCCAACTCACAAGGAAGCAGGCACTCAATCAGGCGAAAAAAATGAGGGCTGACGTCATTGTTGAATCCGAAATTATTGGAGATAAGGAATCTCCTGCGTTGGCGATTCGAGTGGTAGATACCAAAACTGGACGACCCTTATACAGAGAGCAACGTTTTCTCGACGAAAAAGGAAGGAGATTGCAAACGGCCGCAAAACTACTCGGGAGTCTCCAGCTGCAACTGCCACATGTTCTCGCAAGCGAGAAAGTGGGGATCATTCCTTTCGAATTGTCTAACTCAGGTCCGCGCACTGCGGAAACAGACTTAAAAGAACTCAAGGACTAAGGTAATTATGATTCACGCAACTATTGCTGTCAGCGTTTGTTTCGCACAAATGCTTCTCGCAGAACCGAACCAAAAAAGTTTGGTTTCAAATACGACAGAGCAAACACGTATTGCCATAATGCAATTATCTGCGGATGGCGTGCCGGAAGCGTACGCAGTTGGATTGACCGAAACTGTCGCAACAACGCTTGATGAAACAGGAATATTCGAAACAATCTCACCGAAACAAATCTCCTCTGTTCTTGCTTATGAAAAGCGTAGAGATGCTCTCGGAGATTGCTCAAACGAAGAATGTTATACCCAAATTGCAAAATTACTGAGAGCTGACTATCTCATTTCAGGTTCGGTCGCGAAAGTCAGCAAAACGATTGTTGTCAATTTAGCCCTCATTCATGCCGAAAAAGGAGAGGTAACCAAAAGAGTAGATCGGCGCCTAAATAATGCCGCAGAACTTATATTAACCATTGAGCCTGCAACAATAAGTCTTGTTCAGCCTCTGCTCAGTGAACGCCAGGGATATCTTCGAGTCACTTCAAATGTCGACCGCGCAAAGATCTACGTAGACGATCAGCTCCAAATTGAAAACATAGATCAATTAATCTCATTGTCTGCCGGACCACATACATTAACAGTCGTAAAAGACGGCTTCTATCAAGCGAATGGACGGTTTTCTGTAAAACCAGGACTCGTTCAAGATGAGAACATCACGTTGATTCCCGCGCAAGAGACGATTGCAACATATGAATCAAAAGCGAATGCGATGAGATACAGCGCATATGCCACAGGAATCTTAGCACTTGGCTCCGCCTTTCTAAGCGGATACTTTTATAACCAAGCCACGGACAACAAGTTGATCGTGGACAGCTATGCTAGTGCTCTAGAATCAGAGCGCGCGCAAATTGACCGAAGAAATGAGGCTCTTTCTGCAAAAGACAGCTTCGATACGAATCAATCGCTGTACATAGTCAGCTTATCAACAGCCGTTCTTTCCGCTGCAGGCTCTGCTCTTTTGTTCATGCTTGGTGAAGACCCGGATCGCTATGACGCATTTTCCCAACTGGAAAAGTAAGCTCTCTCATAAACTCGCGTACGACAACGGAAGAATGCTACACTTCGTCGTGTTTGAAGGACACTCGCGACCAAATCACGCGTGAGACCGCGCGTCCGAAAGCGAACACAGAACCACTCCCAGTGAGTGAGTCGGATATTGATCCGTTTTACGATCCTGCTCGCGACCTTCCCGACGTAGGAAACAGATTCGAACTTCTCGGACGTCTTGGAGAAGGTGGGATGGGAGAAGTATTCAAAGCGAGAGACATTGAACTCGATGAAATCGTCGCTCTCAAAATCCTAACGCCTCAATTTGGCGAGGACCAATCTCGTCTCGATCGACTGAAGCAAGAAGTTAAATTAGCGAGAAAAATAAGCAGTCCTGGCGTTTGCCGCATTCACGATTTAGTAGAACTTCCGAACGGAATTCGAGGAATCGCAATGGAGTTTATCGAAGGACAGACTCTTGGTGCGCTGGTCGATCAAGGTTTACAAGTCGACTATTTACGGTTTGCAAAGTGGGGCGCTGATATCTCGGAAGGACTCGCCGCAGCCCACAAAATTTCAGTGATTCACAGAGACCTCAAGCCCGAAAATATAATGATCACGACAGATGATCGAGCCATGATCCTAGACTTTGGGGTCGCCAGAAATCATGAACCCGCAGCAAAAGGTGAACGGCTGACCCAGGAAGGAACAATTCTCGGAACAATTCCTTACATGGCGCCGGAACAACTGAGTAATGCACCATTAGACCCTAGATCAGACCTCTATTCTTTGGGCTTAATATTAGCAGAGCTCGTCACGGGTGAGATTCCATTTTACGGCGACGGCTATCATGAAACATTGAAACTTAGAGTCATAGATCCAGAGATTTTTGAACTAGGACTACGCGATCCAGCAGCACCTGAAGCATTTTGTGCAGTGGTAAACCACCTTCTTAGAACAGCCTTAGAAGAACGTCCTTATTCAGCGATGATGGTTGCAGACCACTTTAGGGAGTTCAGCGGAACAACGTCACTCAGCGTTGATACTCGGCGATCGCATCCAGCGTCACAGTGGCCCGAACCCATCAACGCATCAGAGCTTCAGAAGACCAAAGATCCATCACTCTCAACCGAAGAAGTTCGCTCGGAGCGCTCAGCGAATGTCCTCATCCTGGCAGCCATCGCAGTTCTTTGCGTGGGGGTTGCACTGGCTGTCGCAAAAATCACCCAAAAGACAACAAGAATACCGAGTGCAACAAAATCTTTGAGCCCAACGCAAAAATCTAAAACGCAAGTAAAGGAAATACAGCGGGATACAGTCATCAAAAAGAATGATGAAACGAAATCAAAGGTGAAAGTTGCGAAACCGAAAATCGAAAAGAAGATCAAACCGAATAACTCCAAGACAATCTCAAAGCCCCAACAGAAACGACGGAATAAGAAAAAACGACTTAGGCAAAAAAGTTCAGATGAAATACCGCTTCCTGAAGAACTTTAGGTGATTCGCGCAAAATCGCGCGCAACATTAGACGCAAGGACAACATTGTTACGAACAAGCGCGAGGTTCGTATCCACAAATGAACCGTTAGAGGCATCTGCGAGTTGTTGAAGTAAAAAAGGTGTTGTTTCTGCTCCATTGATTCCTTTGATTTCGGCTTGTTCAAGAGCAGACTGGATTTTCTCTTCGACTTGGCCAGGTTCTTGAGCAGAATCCGAGGGCGGATCTTGAACGATTAATATGCCACCTTGACCAAGCGTCTCAATTCGATTGTAGACAACCTGAGCGACCGTCGTCGTTTCTGTAAAACGGTGCTTCAAATGAAGGTCCTGAGTAGAGCAATAAAACCCCGGGAAACTGGCTGTTTTATAGCCAAGAATTGGAACACCGAGCGTTTCAAGCCGTTCTACGGTTTTAGGCAAGTCTAAGATTGCCTTCGCTCCAGCACTCACTACCGCTACAGGATATTTTGCAAGCGCAAACAGATCCGCTGACTCATCAAAGCTCAGTATTGCATTTCGGTGAACCCCACCTATTCCTCCGGTCGCAAAAAACCGAATCGAAGCCAAAGATGCAATGTACATTGTCGACGCAACAGTTGTTGCCCAAATCCCTCCCGTCGTCAGAGCCACTGACAAATCGCGTACCGAAGCTTTTTGGGTGCTTTCTTGAGTCAATCGCTTTAGCTGCTCTACATTCAGCCCAATGCAAATTTCGTTATCAATAATCGCTATCGTCGCGGGGACCGCTTGATGAGCTCGAACCAGTTCCTCAAGTTCGTGTGCCACATCAAGACGAATAGAAGGCGGAAGTCCGTGAGCCAGAAGAGTTGATTCAAGAGCGACCACCGGCGCCGACGGAGTTTTCAGCGCCTCAGCAACGTCTGGATGAATATTAATTTTCAAAAAATTCTCAGCCAAGTGCTGCGCGCAGAGTTTTTGCGAGTTCTACAGCCGTTCCGTCACCTTGCCGCATGACCAACGCATCGATCTTTTGAATCAAAAGCATCCTACTCGGCTTTTTTCCTGACTCGACAATATCCAGAAGTTTTTCAAGGACCGGTTCAAGGAGTTCGTCTTGTTCGAGATCAAGCAGCTTCATGAGAAAACGAGGATCTTCGGGCAATGGCAGTTCCGCCTCAATAACCGCCCGAAGCGAGGGAGCGTCGGCTTTAGAAGCCAAAGCGTCAAGCAAAGCTCGTTTCTCTTTCTCAACTTCACTCGGTGGCCCGAGCTTTTCTTTGAGGTGTTCAGGCAACTGAATGCCCGAGCCACCAGAAAACATTTTATCCAAACTCGACTTATAGCTGGAATAAGCAGACGAGCGAGAAGCGCGTTCACGGCGGTGTTCATAGTCGTCCCGGCGCGAGCGACTAGAGCCTCCGCTACTGCGAAGCTTGTCAATCTCGCTCCAGCTCTTTTTGGGGCGATCGTCACTCATGAAGGAATAGACTCGCTATTCAGCAGATTCTTCTGCTGATTCGTCTTTTGGTTGAGCGTTGTTCCCAAAAAGAGCCAAAACATCAACGGCATCTTTTTTCTGATGCACCAAAAGTGCATTGACCGCACGCAGAAGTTTTCCTCGTGCTAGTCGAGAAAGCTTCGTTCCCGCGAGCGCTCGTTTGACAGTATTCAGGGAAACACCACGTCCAGAGTGAGATGCCTTTCCGATATTCAATTCTTCGTAAGACTTTTTGTCTTTGGCTCCGCGCGCAATGTGTCGTTTAGACATTAGCTCGCGATCAGCACTTGTAAAATCTTCAAGACCTTTGGATGCCGCAACAATTGCTTCCGCGGTAATTTCGTTTTGCTGGGTAAATTCAGAAAAATTAGACATATCTGTTCCTTTATCGATTCTTTCGAGACCGTGACTTTACGATCGTCGCGGTCGCTGTCAACCTAGAAACGCCTTTCATGGATGCAGAACGTATACAGATGGCCTCAAGTTTGTTCTGTGGGCGGAGTTCTGAGCACTGGCGTAACCGAGTCTACCGCTGGTTTCAGGTTTTTGATTCACTCTATCAGGTCAAACCCGCAAAACTGACGCCAGGAGCTTTCAATGGTTATGAGGCGAGCCCGAGCCATCCTCGCTTCCGAGCTTTAGGCCCGGAACGTGCCCAAGCTCAACGTGCAGCACAACAACTGCTCGAGGGCCTGTTTGGCGGCCGAATCCAAGAGGTGACGGCCAAGCTCACTCCGACTTTTTGGGCTGCATGGCCCAACGGACGTTTTCTTATTCACAAAACGGAAGATCTGAACAAGGGCTTGATTCCAAAGCACCCAGACTGGGAGACCGAGATCAAGTTTAAGCAATGGCGGGTCTATCATTTTGGTGAAATCAAGAAGGGATTACAAAGGGGA
>Ga0163109_10000177_pt1 | contig 51320 bp, 37 predicted proteins | sample CRUFie1St13metaG_FD_108704 | JGI IMG/M metagenome (GOLD analysis project Ga0163109, IMG submission 108704) | Marine microbial communities from the Costa Rica Dome - CRUD Field 142mm St13 metaG | ecosystem: Environmental > Aquatic > Marine > Oceanic > Photic zone | place: Costa Rica: the Eastern...
GAGGGCATGGAGGCCAGTATCAGTACGGTGCCGGGATCGTTCAAGAGATTCATTACATCGCAGGACCAGTTGGTGGCCATGTGCGAAAATCTTTCAAAGTGTGCGGAGTACATCGAGCACTTAAGTGAGACGGCGGGAAGGGATCTGCATCTCGGACTGGAGCCTGAGCCGTTGTGCTTGTTTGAGACTAGTAGCGAAACGGCCGATTTCATGGATAATTTGCTGGCGGCTGAATTGGCCGATCGTGATATACTGAGGAGAAGAGTGGGAGTGAACTACGATGCGTGCCATCTAGCAGTCGAGTACGAGTCCGCAGAAGAGTCGCTGGGGTGCCTGATTGACCGCGGGATCAGGATCAGCAAGATTCACTTGAGCTCTGCATTAAAAGTTACAAATTTTTCAACCCCGACACTTTCCATACTGGAAGGGTTTTGCGAACCCGTATATCTGCATCAAGTTGTCGCTCGTAAGGGCTCCGAACCACTGGTGCGGTACGAGGACCTCGACATGGCACTCCTGGCTAGGCGAAAGGGGGAGGATACTGCGGACGAGTGGCGCATCCATTTCCACATACCCCTTCATCACTCTCCGAGGTCCCCTCTGGAATCAACGAGCGACCACATCTCAAGCGTTCTAGACATTCTGAAGAGTAAGCCCGGCATATGCCAACATTTCGAAATGGAGACATATACTTGGGAAGTGCTCCCTGGCGGATTCGGAGTGAATGACGTCGTTGACCAGCTAGTGCTCGAGTATGATTGGACGCTAGGGGAGTTCGCCTCACGCGGAATTGGAGGGTAAAGAGCGGCTGGGGCAGTGAAGATCCTCTACAAGGCTAACGCTTTTGGTAGGGACGGTTCTAAATTTGGCTTTTTTGATCTTTTTCTAGTCGAGTAGGGAAGCAAAAGTGCAATCTTTGCCTACGATAGCGGAAAGCCGCTGGATATTGTGCATTGCGGATACGGTTGTTAGATTTCCGCTGAGCGGTTAACATTTGCTAAACTCGTTGTAGATTTCCGCCAAGCATGAAGTTTTGCGACGCTGTCGGTTGTTTTCGACAGGCCTTCATGGGCACGACATTCTATTGGTTTCTCGCCACGGTATTGGTCTCATTTTGGGTCTAAAGGCGTAAATACCTGCTATTTAGGCGCTAAGAGATTCGGATTTCATGAAAATGTGCTCGCCCGGCAGAGAAAATGCCTTTCCTCTAGCCTAATGGTAATTGCACGGGCATTATTGGTCTTGGGACGTGTGTCAAACCTCTCGACGGTTTGGTCGAACTGCTTGTGTGCCTGGGTGCTCGGTGGAACGGGGCAAGGGAGCGTTTTCACTGCCCTTATGATAGGCTTGAGTCTCATGTATATTGGCGGGATGTACTTGAACGACTATTGCGATGTGAATTTCGACAAGGAGTTTAGACCAGAAAGGCCGATTCCCTCTGGACACATTTCCCAGCGAGCCGTCCTCCTCCTGACAATTGGAATGCTCGGATCTGGATACGCTCTTGTTACCTGGGTAAATCTTCAAGTGGCTTTATTGGGTGCCCTGCTCCTGTCTCTCATTGTTGTATACAATATTGTGCACAAAAAGACGGGTTTAGGAGTTTTGCTTATGGCGGGATGCCGAACTGGGGTATACCTGATGGTCGGGGCGGCGTCGCTTGGCGGATTAAATTCCGAGGTCGTTTGGGCCAGTATTCTGATGTTTCTGTACGTGCTTGGAATCACCTGTCTCGCCCGGACGGAATCAACGGGGGGGGCACTTTCAAAGACCGGGCTTATTGCAATTCTGGTATCACTGGGAGGGATGCTTCTTGCAGGGGCCATGAATTCGCTTTGGATCGGAGCGTTCTTGAGTTTTGGTGCTCTTGTCGGATGGATCTACTTTGCGTTTTCAAAGTCAAAAGTGAACGATCGCTTGATCGTAGGGAAGACGATAGGGCCGCTCGTGGCAGGCATTTGCCTTGTGGACTGGACGATTCTCAGCGGTATGCGTCAATTTTCTTTAACGACAGTGGGATTTCTGGTGGCTTTTTTCCTGATCGCTATTATCGGTCAACGCAGTATCCCAGCGACCTGACTTTTGTTTAAATGCCCGAATTTCCTCACATAGAGTATCCCATTCAAGTACCCTACAATCTCCGGGTTTATTTTACCCAGAGGGCATTCCATGTGGAGAATCCGCTTTTTCGTGATCTCGCCTGTTCGAAAGAAAGCGGGAACCGTCGCAAGGCCCTGTTTTATGTCGACGAAGCGGTGAGCAAATCAAATCCGAAACTGTCAGACGACATAGCGAGCTATTTCGACCACTACAGCGAGGAGCTCAGGTTGATGGGGGTAAACGTCCTCCCGGGAGGAGAATCTCTGAAGAATAGTGACAAGTGCCTCGATCGAATCTACGCGGATATCGAACGGAGCAAGATCTGTCGCCACAGCTACATCGCCGCGATCGGGGGAGGGGCCCTGTTGGATACCGTCGGATTTGCGGCGGCGACGGCCCATCGGGGAATCCGCCATTTTCGGTTTCCGACGACGACCTTAGGCCAGGCCGATGCGGGAGTCGGGGTTAAGAACGGTATCAATTTTAATCGTAAAAAGAATTTTGTGGGGGCGTTTGCACCACCCTTTGCGGTAGTGAACGATTTCTCGTTTTTGGATACGCTCCCCGATGTGCACCTTCGCAATGGCTACATTGAGGCGATCAAGGTGGCCCTTATTCGTGACTCTGCATTTTTCGATTGGATTGAGGAAAATACGGACGCGCTGAATGCCTTTGACCGGAGGACGATGCAAGAGTTGATCCAAAGGTGTGCCGAGCACCATGTAGCCCATATTGCCACTTCGGGTGATCCGTTCGAGATGGGTTCGGTAAGGCCCCTAGACTTCGGCCACTGGGCTGCGCACAAGCTCGAACAGCTTTCCGGTTTCGCGTTAAGTCACGGCGAGGCAGTGGCAATCGGGATCGCGATCGACACGCTGTATTCGGAAGAGATGGGCTACTTGAATGCCAGCAGTGCGGAACGCATTCTAGGCCTTTTAACAAATCTAAAATTTGAAATCTACTCAGAGCACTTGGAGCGGAAAAATGGTAGTCGTTTTCCTTATGTACTCGAGGGGCTGGAGGAGTTTCGCGAGCATTTGGGTGGCTTGCTCACTATCACGCTTTTAAAGTGTGTGGGTTCCCGTTTTGAGGTGCATGAAATGGATACTGATGTTGTTCTCCGCTCACTAGAAAGGCTTAGGAAAATAGGTTAGCGAAATGCGTCGAACTGCGGTCCTAAATATTGTCGGTCTGACGACCTCCCTGATTGACGACCGTACGCCAAACATCAGAGCCTACGTGAATAGGTGCTCGATATCGAAAGTTAAACCAGCCTTCCCAGCGGTCACCTGTACCGCACAATCGAATTTCGTAACCGGCAAAACACCCGCATTACATGGAGCAGTCGCCAATGGCTGGTACAATCGGGAGTACAACGAGGTTCACTTCTGGAAACAGTCGAACCCTATCGTGAAAGGATTGAAAATTTGGGATGAGCTCAAGGGAATCGATCCGAATTTCACCTGTGCGAAAATGTTTTGGTGGTACAATATGTATTCGACCGTTGACTACTCGATAACACCGCGGCCCATCTACCCGGCCGATGGTCGCAAGTTTTTCGATTTTTACACTCATCCGATGGGTATGCGGACCGAAATAAAGCAAAACCTTGGAGCATTTCCTTTTCACACGTTTTGGGGCCCACGAGCGGGAATTGAAAGTTCGTGCTGGATTGCAGAGTCGGCCAAGTGGGTAGAACGAAAACATGAGCCTACGCTAAACCTTGTCTATCTTCCCCATCTCGACTACAATTTGCAGCGACTGGGTCCCTCGAATCCCTCTATTGGCGACGACTTAAAGCTCATCGATGAAGTAGTCGGAGACCTAATAACCTTCTTCGAGAAACGCTCTATTCAAGTAGTCTTGCTTTCAGAATATGGGATAAGCGACGTGGACCGTCCGATCCACCTTAATCGGCTTTTTAGAGAAAAAGGCTGGATTACAATTAAAAACGAACTTGGACTCGAGCAACTCGATTGCGGTGCCAGCCAGGCTTTTGCGGTTGCGGATCATCAAGTCGCCCACGTGTATGTTAATGACAAGGCTATCCAAGATGAAGTAAGGGCAGTTTTGGAATCCATTGAAGGAGTTGATTCGGTACTCGATGAAGACGGGAAGCGGAAAGCAGGAAACGACCACGAGCGCGCCGGGGATTTTGTAGCGGTTTCGGATTCAAGGAGTTGGTTCACTTACTATTATTGGTTAGACGACGCGGTTGCTCCTGACTTTGCTCGTTGCGTCGATATTCATCGGAAAATTGGATACGACCCAGTCGAGCTTTTTATCGATCCCAAGTTAAAAATGCCGATAATCAAGATTGCCGCATTTCTCTTGAAAAAGAAACTTGGCATTCGAGGCCTGCTCGATGTTATTTCGCTAGATGCTTGGCTCGTCAGGGGGTCTCATGGGCGCATTCCTGAGGATATGAGCGAATGGCCAGTATTTGTTTCACCAATGGGAGCCGAAAGTGTAAAAGAGTCCACGGATATATACGGTGCCATCCGGGACTCGGTCGCAGGGCAATGAGGGATTCTCGATGGGGTTTCTTCGCAGAGAGGATCGGCTCGGTCCTACGTCCACCAATTTAGGGGGACCGAACGCAATAAGTAAGCAGGCTCGTTAGGCTAGCTTTTGCTCTTTCCTTTTGGGGGTTGGTATTATTGCCAACTAGCCATGGAGCAATCTACGGGGCCATACGACTTCTGTTTTTTACGCGATTGAGCATGCGAATAAGTTCGGCAACAATTTCTGGGAGTTCTTCATATAGTTTGGATGATTCTCTCACGTCGTTTTGAATGTGGAAACGCTGTCCAATGGGTTGGGACCTATCTTGAGGCCCTCTCGCTCGACCACTATGGTAAGATGAGATAAGTTTCCATGGAAATTTTCTGATGGCGATGACGCTACTGGAGCTTTCATTCAGCAATATCTTGCCATGGACCTGTCGAGGTTCCAAACCTTCTCAAACTGAATTTAGTTGCTCGTTCTGGGCGAAATCAAAATTTAAATAGCTGACATGCGTATCTGCATACTGATTACATTCGCTCTTATTGAGACGGTTTCGCTATTCTCCAGCCCCCGTCCGGCTTTAGAGCGACCTAACGTAGTGATTTTCTTTTTGGACGATTGTGGATACGGCGACTTTTCTCACACAGGGAATCCGAGTATACACACGCCGAACATCTCGCGACTCGTCTCTGAAGGTCTCAATTTCCCTCAATTTTATACGGCCTCTCCGGCGTGTTCCGCCTCCCGTTACGGGCTCTTGACCGGTCGCAATCCGGCTCGATCTGGATTTAATTGGGTTTTGGGGCCCGAGGCGGAAAAGCATATCCATACGAAGGAGATCACACTGGCGGAGGGGTTGAAATCTGCCGGATATTCAACCGCCATGTTCGGCAAGTGGCATTTGGGGAATCCCAACGAAGCAAATGGGTTTACCTCTGATGCTCTACCGCTCGCCCATGGATTTGACTACTGGATTGGTTCGAACGTGTCTAATGACTACGATCCGGGAGCGAACTTGATCAGGAGCAAAGCGGGAGGAACCTCACCAGCTCGTGGATATGAAATCATCGAGGAAAACTATGCGAGGAATAAGGAACTACAGGGATCTCTGACCGCCCGATACACGGACGAGGCGATGTTTTTCATACGGAACAATCGGGAAAATCCTTTTTTCGCCTACGTTGCCTACAGTATGCCTCATCTCCCAGTACTTGCATCCAAGGATGCTGTAGGGAAGTCGAAACGCGGGCTCTATGGGGATGTGATCGAGGAAATCGACGCCAATGTCGGACGGCTTCGCTCATTGCTCGATGAACTCGAATTGGCGAAGAACACGCTAATCGTTTTCACGTCCGACAACGGTCCTTGGATTCGATTCCAGGACACGGCCGAGCACGAAATGTATGGTGAGGCCCGATTGAATATTGGCTCGGCTTTGCCCTTTCGGGACGGTAAGGGATCGACTTGGGAGGGAGGCGTTCGCGTTCCGGGGGTCTTCTGGTGGCCGGGTGTCATTGCGCCAGCGACGGTAGTAAGGGAGCCCGCTTGCACCTTTGACGTCCTTCCAACGGTGTTTGCGTATGCGGAGGTGCCGATCCCAACTGGCAGATCTTTGGACGGACGCGATATACGTCACTATTTTAACCGAGCCTTCTACTCTGAGAAGGTTGACGACTTTCGCTTTATCTATACCGGAGCCCCGAGAAACGAGGTCTACGGCGTACGGCTAGGACCTTGGAAGGCCCATGTGAGACTCTATTCGCAGACGAAGAGTGACTATGGTTTTCAGGCCAATAGGGAAAAACCACTCCTTTTCCAACTGGAGCACGATCCTTCCGAGCGGTTTGATCGAGCCAATGAGCGACCCGACATGATAGAGACTCTGATGGGTGAAATTGATCATTTCGAAAGCCATCTTTCGTCGGAAGGCACATTCTGGCAGGAGCGTCATTAGGCGTTCTAGATTTCTGTACTGGTAAGGCCAACGAACTCCGGGTGTGCCACGTTTTTGGACCCGCTTGTGCTGTAAGCCCGTAGGTCTTTGCCCCATCATTTAACCTTAGAGAGAATAGAGCTTACTTAAGCTATAATTAATGATGGCCAATCGGAATGTTCATTGATTTTATTTAAACGTAATTCTCTCCCTATGCTACGTTATTCCGGCGCCCCGCTCGTACTCAAAGCAGCTCTCACCTTAACACTCTGCCTTTCGGACTATTTTAAGACGGCTCAGGCCTCTGCGAACACCGATTGGAACAAGCTGATCCTGCACGACACTTTCTTTGCCGAAGGAGCAGGTTTTGGCGATATTGACGGCGATGGGAGAGGAGATCTCGTGAGTGGTCCTTATTGGTGGAAAGGCCCCGACTTCAAAGAGCGATACACCGTTTACAAAGCAGTACCCTTCGATATCCGCGAATACTCCGACAATTTCTTTTGTTACGTCCACGACATCGACGGTGATGGCGACAATGATGTTTTGGTGTACGGATTTCCCGGGAAAGAGGCTCGTTTGTATTTGAATTCTGGTGATCCGGTCAGCACGAGCGAGTGGGAAATGGTGGTAATTGCGAACCAGATTAGCCACGAATCTCCTGATTTTGTTGATATCGTTCCCGGCGGACTTCCGGAAATCGTCTGTTCCAACGACCGCTCTTTTGGCTATTATGAAGCGGGTACGGACCCGACTAAGCCCTGGAAATGGAGTCCTGTTTCTGAAGCGGGCGAGGCGGTACCAAGGTTTGGTCACGGGCTAGGAACAGGCGATATTGATGGAGACGGGGATCTGGATGTCATTGATCGTTACTCTTGGTGGGAAAACCCGGGAACGGGTCGATCGAGCGGAAGCTGGAAAAAACGCACCTGGGTGCCAGTGCCACATGAGTGCGGTGGGGCCCAGATCCATGTTCACGATGTCGATGGGGATGGTCTTAACGACATCGTTACCTCGCTGAATGGCCATGGATACGGACTGGCTTGGTTTCGACAGATTCGAGGCAGCGATGGCTCGTCTGCGTTTGAGCGGCACGATATTATAGGGGAAAGCTCAGTCCAGAATCCTTACGGGATCGCTTTTAGCCAGTTGCACGCGGTCGAGCTCAAGGACATCGATGGAGACGGTTTGAAGGACATTGTAACCGGCAAACGGTGGCACGCTCACTACGGCAAAGATCCGGGCAACAACCAGGAGCCTGTAATTTACTGGTTCAGGTGCGTCCGATCTAACGATGGCGTGGAGTTCGTACCTTATCAAATCGACAATGAGAGCGGGGTCGGCGTAGACTTGCTTGTCAAAGACTTGAATGGAGACGAGCGCCTCGATGTTGTGAGTGCGAGCAAGAAAGGGGTCAGCATTCATTTTCAGAAAGCGACCTTGATGACAAAGGCTCCTGTCCTTTGGAAAGTGTCCGGGGGACGCCCCGATACGGACTGGGCGGACAGTCTCGGTCCTGAAGAAGCGGCCCGCAAGATGGAGGTGCCGGAGGGGTTCCACGTTGATTTGATCGCCTCGGAACCAGATATATTCCAGCCCATCGCTATGTGTTTTGACGCACGTGGACGAATTTGGGCAGTGGAGGGAAAAACGTATCCGCAGCGATCCCCAGGCGAAAAGGGCGACGACCGAATCCTCATATTCGAAGACCAGGATGGTGATGGCGATTTTGAAACGAAAAAAACCTTCATGGAAAACCTCAATCTAGTGAGTGGGATCGAAATTGGATTTGGTGGTGTTTGGGTAGGGGCAGCTCCCTATTTACTGTTCATCCCGGATGCTGACGGTGACGATGTGCCTGATGGTTTTCCTGAGATCCTGCTGGACGGCTGGGGCTATGAGGACACCCACGAGACACTAAACAGTTTTACCTGGGGGCCGGACGGTTGGCTATATGGCTGTCACGGCGTGTTCACGCACTCGAAAGTGGGCAAACCCGGAACGCCCGACGCAGAGCGGGATCCCATCAACGCCGGTATTTGGCGCTACCATCCGACGCGCCACGAGTTCGAAGTCTTTGCCTGGGGTACCAGCAATCCATGGGGATTAGATTTTGATGAAAATGGAGACTGGTTTGCAACCGCATGTGTAATACCTCACTACTATCACATTACGCAAGGCGGACGCTATTTTCGTCAGGCCGGACAGCATTTTAGCCCCTATGTTTACGACGATATCGAGACCATCGCAGATCATCTGCATTACGGCGATGGCACCTTCGCTTCGATGAAAGGCGACGGAAAGGTGGATAGGGCTTTGCAGCACGAGAGAGCGGCGGATACCTCAGCGTTAGGGGGTGGACATGCTCATTGTGGACTAGTCATCTACCAAGCGGATACGTTTCCCGAGGAGTACCGTGGTGATTCTTTGTTCCATAATTTGCATGGGCATCGAATAGTGAGGGAAACGCCTGAGAAAGACGGTTCCGGACACGTTATTCGCCACTCCCCCGACTTCGCTTTGGCCAATGATCATGCCTTCATCGGGGTCGCTCTCATGCAAGGTCCGGATGGGGCCGTGTATGCGTCTGACTGGCACGATCCGCAAACCTGCCACCACCGCGATCCCGATATATGGGACCGGACAGATGGGCGGATTTTTCGTATTCGTTATGGAGAAAAAGCGACGACGAAGATAGAATTGCCCGATTTATCCGATTATGAGCTGGTCAAACATTTGTCTCATCAAAATGCCTTTATAGCACGGCAGGCTCAGCGTTTATTGCAAGAGCGAGCCTACTTAGAGAATCTAGATGAAGCATACGTCGCAAAGGCACTCAAGGACCTCTTAAATAATCATACATCCAGAAGCGTACGTCTTCGTTCGCTGTGGACGATGCAAGTTTGCGAATTGATTACTCAAAATGAGATGTATTCGCTTCTTAGAGACAGCGATGAGTTTGTCCGTAGCTGGGCTGTCCAGTTCATAACGGAATCGAGTTCAAGGCTGGAATATAGAATTTTGAGCCAATTCGTGGAGATGGCGAGAAACGAGAAATCGCCGGTAGTTCGCCGGTACTTGGCAGCGGCCTTGCAACGAATTCCCCAGAAGCAGAGATGGGGACTAATGGAGGCACTTTCATCGCGACAAATCGATGTGAACGACCAGAATATCCCCTTGCTTGTCTGGTATGGTACAGAACCATTAATTACTGAGGCGCCCGCCAAAGCGATCGAAATTACGGCCCGATCGGCTTGGAGCGAGTTGGGCGCGTTTACGCGACGAAGGGCAGCAGCTTTCGAGCACGGACGGAACGAGCTTTTGGCATATGTCTCAAACTCAGAATCTACTGCCCAGTTTATAAATCGATGCCGTCAGTTTCTTACTGCTATAGGTCAGCAAACGAACTTGGAACAACCCGAATCGTTGCAAACCTTTATCGCCAGTGGCCGTAATTTGGATAATTACCAAGTGGACACAATGATCCTACGTATTCGAGCCCGACTTGGTGATGAAGACGCCTTTCCCTATTGGAGAGGTGTTCTAGCGGATGGAAATCGATTGACCCGTTTAAGGACGGAAGCATTGGAATTGCTTCAGCTCGGGGGCGACTCGGCCGTGGGCGGTATCGCTGCTTCGTTATTGTCTGATCCCGAATTTCGCGGCCCTGCGCTCGAGGCGTTGAAAATGTATCTGGATCTGGAAACGGCGGGGGACTTGGTTGTGGCCCTGCCTAATTTCCCCTTAGACCTGAGAAACGAAGGAATCAATCTGCTGGGTTCCCGTGCGGATACAACGATCTTGCTGCTCGATTCAATTCAGTCTGGGAAAGTCGCGTCTTCGCTTGTTTCGCCCGTGCTCATGAGACAGATGAGATCTCACCGAGACGCTCGAATCGATGAACGCATGAATTCTATTTGGGGAGAAATTAAGCCCACCCCTTCCGATATTCCCAGGCAGATCCGTCGCTGGAAGTACACATTGACCCCTGAATGGCTGAGTCGGGTCGATTTGTCCTATGGACGTCATGTGTTTGCCAATACTTGTGGGGCGTGTCACACGCTATTCGACGAGGGGGTTGCCCTCGGACCTGATTTAACGGGTTCCAATCGAGCCAATCTAGACTACATTCTCGAGAACGTGCTGGCACCCAATTCGATCGTGGGGGATGCCTATCGGTTGAATGTGATTACTACGAAAGATGGGCGTTCGATTAGCGGAATGGTTTCCAGCAAGGATGATCAAAGTATTGAAATCGCTATGGCTGGGGGGGCCACATCCCGAATTCAGGTGAGCGAAATTAAGAAGCGAACGGTTCTCGAGCAATCCATGATGCCAACGGGGCTCTTCGACGCAATTTCGGAAGATGATGTGGCGGCTCTGGTGGCCTATCTTGCGAGTCCCGTGCAGGTCGAAAAAATGGAGTCGGCGGAATGATAACGTCTCTAGCCTACCTACTAACGTTTCTGTTTTAGGCGCTTCTCTCAACCCAAGAGAAGCCAAATGTGATTATCATTTTCTGCGACAACATGGGTCACGCCGACGTTGGTCTGTTTGGAGGGGAAGGGTACCAAAACCCGAACCGTGATCGCATAGCGGAAGAGGGGATGCAATTTACAGATTTTCATGTGGGGTATCGGTGTGTAGTCCCTGTCGCTCGGCATTAATGACAGGATGCTACCCATTGCGAGTTGGAGTGCCGCGAAACTTTAACCCACGTCCCGCGACGAGATTGAATCCTGATGAGGTGACGATCGCGGAAGTGTTAGAGGAGAAAGGTTGAGCCACCACGGGGAAGGGGAAATGGTATCTCGGGCATTTGCCACAGTAGATTCCTATTTCGGAATACCGTGTTCGAATGATATGGACATTGTAAAAAGGGGTACTCAATTACAGCAAGGGTTAGGTGACCCTAATTTTTATCCGGATATCCAAAACTATAATGTTCCGTTACTGAAGAACTCGAGAGTGATCGAACGTCCTACTGACCGGGATGGGATTCCACGGCATTGTAATCTAAAAGCAGTCAACTCTATAACGGAAAATAAGAACAAGCCCTTCTTTCTTTATCTGGCTCATTCCATGCCACACATTCCCCTTTTTGTTTCGGTGGAATTCCGGGGCAGGGCACACGGACTGTACCGAGACGTGCTGGACGAGAGCGATTAGGAGTAGGAGAGATTCTTTAGGCGATCAGAGTCTTAGGAATCGGAAAAGATACGTTTGTAGTATTCACAAAATACAACGGTACTTTGCTAACATTCAAAACACACGGAGAGTCCGCTGGTCTCTTGCGGGCAAGGAGGGGAAGACCTTTGAAGGCGTTCTGCGGGTGCCAACTATTTTCTGGGGACCTGCAGAGTAAGACTGGGAATGGTCAGCTAAATGACTTCCAAACTAGACTTGTTGCTTACCCTTGCCGCCTTAGCGAGCACCAAAACTCCTGAAGACCGAAAAATGGACGGCCATAACCTGTCGCCAGTTTTGTCGAACGAAGAAAAGCCCTCTAAATACATTTTACTAGTGGGCACGAACCCGATTACATGCGGTCCGATCCGGTCCTCGGAAGCTGCATATTCTGCAACGCGAACAGATTCACTCAGGAAGGATGGCTCCCATGGAAGGACCCGAGCTCTATAACTTTGAAGCTGACATTTCCGAGGCTTGCGATGCAACCGAAACGCATCCCGAAAATTTGGTAAGGCTTTCGAGAATGATTAAAGCCCACGAATTGGATACAGAGGATTCATGACTAGACAAGTTAGCAGGTAGGATAAAGTAGTTATCAAATAAAGTTCTTGATTCCGTATGGATTCGAGACCGCTAAGCATGCCTTATCGCCTAGACTATCCGTGGTTTTGGCTTTATTCCATATGACACGACGGCCCGGCGTGCCGCGTTGGTTGAGACCCTTATTAGTATTTTGCAAGATACTCGAGTATTTCAGACGCTTTCCGCACTTCTTATGGTCTTGCCATCTGTTGCGCGTCGGAAAGGGTTAACCACCATGTGTATATCCCGTAGAATCGGTTTTCTCTTCCTTGGTCTCATCTTGGCTTCAATCACAATGGGTCAAACCGCTAAAAAGCCCAATGTACTGTTTATACTCCTCGACGATTTGGGCTACGGAGACCTTTCATCTTACGGCGCCACGGATCTGGACTCCCCCCGCATTGATGCCCTAATGGCAGAGAGCCTCCGGTTCGATCAGTTTTACTCCAATTGCACGGTATGTTCGCCTACTCGGGCTTCGTTAATGACAGGGTGCTATCCGGATAAAGTCGGCGTTCCAGGGGTCATACGCCAGAACGCTGCGAACAGCTGGGGGTATTTGGATCCGAACGCGATTACCCTTCCACAGATGTTGAAGAAGGCGGGTTATCATACCGCTATGGTGGGAAAGTGGCACTTAGGTTATGAGTCTCCCAACATCCCCAATGATCGAGGCTTTGATTTCTTTCACGGATTCCTAGGCGATATGATGGACGACTACTACAATCACCGTCGAGGGGGCGTGAACTGGATGCGTTACAACCGCAAGGAAATCGACCCCGTGGGCCATGCAACGGAATTATTCTCTGATTGGGCGATCGACTACTTCGAATCACGAAAAGGGAGAAGTGACCCCTTCTTTCTCTATTTGCCCTATAACGCACCGCATTTTCCTATTCAACCTCCCGATGACTGGCTTGAGCGGACGAAAAAGGCTAAGCCTGAACTGTCCGAAGGCCGTGCCAAAAACGTGGCCTTCATCGAGCATACTGATTACCACATTGGTCGCGTGCTGGATGGGCTCGAAGCCAGCGGGCTGAGGGAAAATACTTTGATCGTCTTCAGCTCAGACAATGGAGGTGCTGCCAATTATTTCCAGTCAAATGGAAAACTGCGTGGTGCCAAACAAGACCACTGGGAAGGAGGTATTCGGGTACCTACCTGTGTTAGCTGGCCTGGGCATATTCGTACCGGAATAGTTGATACAATTGGCATTACCATGGATTTCTATCCTACGCTTTGCGATCTCGCAGGGATCCACGTCAAACATGAAACCGACGGGGTGTCACTCTTACCGTTCCTGATGCGGGGAGATGACTCAGGTTTGAACGACCGCACATTGTTCTGGGTACGAAGGGAAGGAGGGCCCAATGGCTATCAAGGTCGTGCCTATTATGCGGTGCGTCGTGGCCCGTGGAAACTCGAGCAAAGCACGTCCTTCGCTCCCATGGAGCTGTACAACTTGGATGACGACCCACTGGAAACGACGCCGTTAGATGATCGTAAGATCACTGCCGAACTAGGAGCAGCACTAATGCTACATATTCAGGAAGTTGGAAAGATCCCTTGGCAGAAGAAATAGGGTGTTCTGGGTTCCTTTGGTGCAGACTTTGGATTACTTCCTTGAGATACAGCTTTGAAACGAGAGCGAAACTAACTAGCGAACCTATTAACACTTGTGCGGACAAAGTAATTTTTTGGAACTCCAAATTTGGCTTGCCCGGTGGGGATCAATGAGTTCGCCTTTTTCCGATCTAGGTTATAGCTCGTTCAACCTTTATATCTACCTTCTTAGTTCTATGAAAAACAGCCGATTTCGACTTGCAGTTGGGTTTGCTAGCACAACCGCAGTTCTACTTTCAATCACTCCCCCTGTTATCGAAGCCCAATCCGTATTGTCTGGGACTGGAATTTCCGAAGATCCTGAGTTTTTCATTACCTTGGATACCTACGTGAAATACGGCGGGGATATCGATGTGATCGATGGCCTCACAGGCCAAGCCTACCATTCAGACAATGCGGTTGTTAAGGCGATCCATTCCAGCTTTCCCCAAATCATGGGTGGACTCCACATGAAGCTTCTTGAACTGGAGGCCCGTTACATGAATTTCTACCTTTCCCAAGGTGTTCAGCACGATCAAGAGCTTGCCGCCTTGGCAGAATCCTTCGGGATTACCCGATTCTCAATGGACCGATCACGATGGATGGTTAGGGAAAAAGCGATTTTGCAGAGGCTGGATCAAAAGCCTTTCTTTCAGATTAAGGAATTGGTCGTCTGGGAAAAAGAATACCTCGACGAGGAACTGCCGGATAATAAGTGGGCCAAGAACATTCAATTCAATTCGGACACTCAATCTTGGGAGCGGCGGGTATTGACCGAGTGGAATGTAAACACCGTACAGGTTACAAGATGGAATAACGGGAAGTTGAACACTAATGTCCAAATAGTGAAAAAGCTACAGGGCTTAAACTTGGAGACGAACAAAGGGTTTCACATTATGGTCGGTGGAAGAGGGCTCTCTCGGTACGTTCAGCCAAGAGACTTCAGTGAAGTGAGTGTTTCTTACCCATTGATCGTTTCCAGAAAAGAAAACGCTGAGGAGCAAATAGAACGATTGCAGAAGCAAATCGTCGAGAACCTAAGCCACTTGTATGATCCATTTACGTGGGTTGCTAGGAGATCGACTCGATTCAGGACCGCATTTTCATCGGAACTGATCAATTATTTCAAGGAGAGGAAATATCGGGTTAAAGATCGCGATTGGTTCGATCCGGTTATTTGCCACTTCCTCAATGATGTAGTCACGGTGAAGCGATACGGTTTCAAAGAAGTCTACGATCTTTACCTGACCCAGCAATTCGCCAACTCCAAAAGCGTGTTAGGGAAAGATCTTGATCTTTTAAATTGGCACGAAGGCGAAAACCGGAAGGGTGAAAGTGTTAACCGAAATCGCAGAATCTGGCTGAATTTCGATAGGCCTGGCGGAGCCCGCTTTGTCATGCTAGACGCGTATTTGAGATACGGAGACAAACTTATAGATGCTCTTCGAGAAAAGTTGACGAGCTTGAAAAAAAGCGAAGACGGCAAGGAGTTAATACAAAAGGTCATCGCCGAAGTAAGCAATGTTCCGGCTGAAAAGTATATCCCGGCAGCCATCAAGGCCCAGAAAACTGGGCTGGAGCAATTTCGCGAAAAAATGAATTTCTAGTCGATGACGCATTTTTTTGGCAAGACGGTTCAAGTTGCCTCGGCGACGCTTTCGCTGTCCTTCATGATGGATGCTGGTTGGTCACAGTCCGCGCTTTCTCAGGCGGGCATTGGTGACGATGGCCAATTTCTGGTAGAACTCGATGCTTATGTGAAATATGGGGGCAACATCGATGTGATCGACGGAATCACTGGAAAGAACTATCACAGCGACAACGCGGTGGTTAAGGCAATACATTCAAGCTTCCCAAAAATCATGGGTGGACTGCATAACCGTCTTCTAGAGCTCGAGGCGAAGCACATGGCATTCCAAATGACACAAGGGATTGCTCACGGAAGGAAATTGACCGTATTGGCGGATGCATTCGGAATCAAGGGGTTCGAACTAGATGACGAGAGTTGGCTGCGAAAGGAAAGGACCATCCTTGCCCGACTACGTGCGAAACCGTTTTTTCAGATTAAGGAGATCATCGTTTGGGAAAAAGAGGGGCTCTCGGAGAGAGCTCTAAGAGGAAGTAGGCTCGCTCAGAACTTGCGTTTTAATCCGGATTCGCTCATTTGGGAAAGAAGAGTTCTCACGGAATGGGAGGTGGCAATCCGGAATAAAAAGAAACTTAAAATCGTCAACAAGTGGCAAGGGTTGAACCTGGATACAAACAAGGGGTTCCACATTAGCGAGACATTGCCTAATAGCGTGTATTTAGATGCCTTCCGAGAGGTTAAGGTTTCCTATCCAATTATTGTTTCGCGCAATGAGGACTCCGAAGAGCAAATCACCCGGATTCAACAGCAAATCGTCAGAAACCTCAGCTATCTTTACGATCCTTTCTCTTGGGGCGCACGTCGGAATACCCGATTTCGGACGAAGTTTTCTTCCTCTTTGGTCAACCACATGAAAAACAGGAGTTACCGGGTTAACGACCGCGAGTGGTTCGATGCGGCCATATGCAACTTTCTCAATGATATGGTTACGGTCGAAATGTACGGGTTAAAGGAGGTCTACAGTCTCTACACAACCAGAAAATTTGCGAACGACCGATATCTCTTAGGCCTAGGCATGGATCCTCTCAATTGGCTTGAGGGAGAGGATCGCTCCCAGTCATCAAGAAGAGGGCCTGTCCGAGTCCACTTCAGTTTCAACAATTCGGAAGGTGCGAGATTCGCTATGCTGGATATGTACCTGAGGTATGGATATGCATTCGGTGAAAATCTGAGAAGTAAATTAGTCGCCTTAAAGAAAAAGGAGTCTGGTCGAGTTTTGGTTGAGCAGGCGATCGAAGAGGTGAGCGGCGTACCTGCTGAAACCTATATAAAGGCCGCTCTGAAAGCTCAGGCTGAAGGGGTGTTACAATACTGGGAAAAATTGAAGAACCACCCATGATAGCAGATTTAAATCAGGTCTCGGAGCGAGGTTATTGAACCATATGACCTTGAAACCATGGAAAAAAATAGGCCTCTCAATCGGGATCGCTATATTTGTAGCTATGCTTCTGTTCTATAATCCTGTGCCAGAACAGCCTGCGGTTGGCAAGATGGCTGCGATCGCCGCGTTCATGGCTATCTTATGGATTACGGAAGCGATTCCCTTGGCCGCAACCGCGCTAATACCCCTTATAGCCTTTCCACTGACGGGGATCATTGATGCGGGGCTCACTTCGAGGAGCTATGTGAATTCTATCACGTTTCTCTTCATTGGAGGATTCCTGATTGCCCTATCGATTGAGCGTTGGAATTTGCATCGCCGCATTGCCCTTAACATCATCAACGCAGTGGGGAAGAAAGCGGATATGCTGGTGCTTGGATTCATGATTGCCTCAGCGTTTCTTTCCATGTGGATTTCGAATACAGCCACAGCTGTAATGATGCTTCCGATAGGCTTAGCGATCATCTTGAAAATGGAGGAAGAGTTCGGCAAAGAAAAGACGCATTCGATCTCGCTTGTTTTGATGCTGGGAATTGCCTACGGATGCTCGATCGGGGGTGTCGCTACAATCGTGGGAACGCCAACTAATTTGGCCTTCGTTCGTATCTTTAGCGAGGCCTTTCCAAAGGCTTCGCCAATCGTATTCGGGCAGTGGATCATCATTGGTATCCCTTACTCAATTGCTCTTTTATTAATGACTTGGTTTTTGTTAACGAAGGTCCTATGTAATTTTGACAAGTCCTTGTCCTTGGATAAGTCCCATGTTCGCGAAGAGCTGAAATCGCTGGGTCCGTTGGGGAAGGAAGAAAAGATGGTTCTCAGCGTATTTATGACGACGGTATTCCTCTGGAGCTTCCGTCGGAAACTTGAGCTTGGATTTGTGTCTTTGCCCGGGTGGTCTGATTTTTGGAGCGGATTTGAGGGAATCGATGATGGCACGATCGCCATCGCCATGAGCATGCTGCTGTTTTTTCTTCCTGCTCGAGGAGGAGAAAATCCAGTGCGAATTTTGGAGGCAGATGTTTTTGGCAAGCTGCCTTGGAGTATCATTTTGCTTTTTGGAGGAGGCTTTGCTCTGGCAGCTGGTTTTGGAGCGAGCGGGCTATCTGAATACATTGGGGAGGGTTTCCGCTCTTTGGGCGAATTTCCATCTTTACTTTTGATCCTCGTGATCTGTCTCGGCGTGACTTTCTTGACAGAGCTCACTTCGAATGTGGCTACGCTTTCGATGCTGCTCCCCATACTGGCTTCCTGGGCGGTCAGTCTGCAAATGCATCCTCTCTTGCTCATGATTCCTGCGACGATCTCGGCATCGATGGCATTCATGATGCCAGTGGCAACGCCGCCCAATGCTGTCGTGTTTGGGAGTCAGCGGATCCGTATTTCCGAAATGGCCCGCAAGGGATTGCTTCTCAATTTTGTGGCCATCACTTTCACGATAATTGCCGTCTATGTGTTTTTCCCTTCGGTCACGGGAGATCCGATTGGAGCATTTCCAAGTTGGGCGCAGTAGTTTAGGACGTTAAGGCAACTGCTGAGATCTGAGCCCGAATAAAAAAATTGAACGGTTTATATATCGAGGATAAAAATAACTATACCAAAATCATGACTAATTTTGAACTGCCCCCGCTGTAATTGAAGGGATTAGTTAATTTTTACCGATGTCCTTGGATCGAAGCAAAATTAAAGCTGAACTCGTTTGGTCAGTAATTACGCTGCTGGTTATTTGCCCTGTAAAGTCTCAACCTACGAAAGACTCAATTCAACCGCTTTTCAAGTTCGCAGCGATCGCTGATTGCCAATATTGTGATTGCGATGGGATGCACCGCCAATACCGACTATCCCCTTACAAACTTATGAGCTGTGTAGAGGACCTCAATACCAAAGATCTGACCCATGTAGTGCATTTAGGCGACTTCATTGACAAAGGCTGGGAGAGCTTCGACGTCATTATTCCGATTATGGACGGCTTAAAAGCTCCCGTTCGTCACGTGTTGGGAAATCACGACTTTTCCGTTGCCGATGAGTTTAAGGATCGCGTGCCGAAAAGACTGGGACTGAAGCAACGGTACTATGATTTTGCAGTAGGAAAGTGGCGTTTCCTGGTTTTAGACACGAACGATGTCAGCCTGTACGCGTTTCCTGAGGGTTCAAGAAAGGCCAAGTCGTCTCGAAAGATCTACGATTCGCTGGGAGGAGATTTGCCCGAGTACAATGGGGGAGTGGGGGAGAAACAGCTTGAGTGGCTCGCTCGAAAATTGAAGAAAGCGGAGTCTAAAGGAGAGTCGGTCATTTTGCATAGCCACCATCCCGTTTATCCTTTCACGTCTCATGCCGCGTGGAACGCGGAGGAAGTCGTGGCTCTTATTGAGGAATTTGAATGCGTTATCGCCTACGTCAACGGTCATAATCATGACGGAGCCTACGGCTTAAAAAAAGGAGTCCACTACTTGACCCTTAAGGGAATGGTGGATACTGAAGAAACGTCTTATTCGGTTATTTCCGTTTATCCTGATTTGTTGCGAGTAGAGGGAACGGGGCGGCAAGATGACTATTTTTTGGAAGTTTCACCTCGCTAACCCAAAAAGGATCGAGATTCTATGAAACCACTAATAGAAATCGTAGTGGTGACTACTGTGGTAAGTGCAACACTGGGAGTAGATTTATGGAAGTATCTTTCGCCGCCTCGGATAGCGGCCAGATGTTTGCCAATCTCTACGTTAAGGGCTCTCATGGTGTAAACCTGTGTAACGGAGCGGCAAACAACGGAGAGAGCTGGCACACGCAGGCCCTGAACATTGGGGAAAGAGGGCCGAAGGTGCCAGCAATTGACTTTTGGGGCTATCTCGTAGTCAAGGTAGCCAAAAAGAAGAAAATGCAGTCGCTTGATATACTAGCCGCGAATGATTATTCGATCGGTTAGGGAGCAGAAGGGATGTCGCTAATCTGCGGAAGCGCGGTAGGTGGGGCCTCCACTGAGGCGTCAGTTTTTTCTGAGCTCGGAGATATCCATAATTGCCTCGTCCTACTCGCAACCCGCCGTTTGTATCACTCCAGAATGTAAAAATAGGCAAGCTGTTCATCATCAGCGAATGGGATCGATTCGAGGCCTCGGTTAAAAAGGAGTTCTAGGAGGCACCAATATCGAAGCGTCTTGAATTTTTGTAGGGAATCACCGACGCCCAGGATATTTTCATGACTGTACAAGTGGAAAAATTGGAAAAGTTGATAGTCGGATTCCTGACGGAGGAGTTACACCTGAATGCACACCTTTTGTGTTAACACTCTTTCAAAGTAAGCAGGTGACTAATTCCTAGAAATGCCGAGATTTATCTCGGCCAAAATGGGGACCGTTTGGCATCGAGCTAGGACTCAGCGTTCTCAGTGACGACCTTTTGAAACTATCCCACAAGTTTTTGTATTGCGTTTGTGGGGTTGCAATACCGCTTTCGATTAGAGAGGGTTTAGGGATGAAAGCCCTACTAAGCACCTTCTACTTAGCTATCTCGATCGCTTCTGTATCAATGATTTTGGCGAACGATCGTCCTAATATCGTGTTCATTTTTACTGATGACCATGCACCGCACGCGATTGGTGCATACGACGGCTGGCTCAAATCCGTCGATCCCACGCCGAACATCGACAAACTAGCTGCCGAGGGGATGTTATTTGTGAACAGCTTCTGTACGAACTCCATTTGTGGCCCAAGCCGTGCAGTCATCCAAACGGGTAAGCACAGCCACAAGAACGGTTTTATGAACAACGGAAACACGTTTGACTGGAATCAGCAAACTTTTCCCAAGCTTCTCCAGAAGGCTGGCTACCAAACCGCGATTTACGGCAAGTCCCACCTGAAAGGGCACCCTCAGGGATACGACAGTTGGGCAGTTCTTCCGGGGCAAGGCCTCTATTACAACCCGGACATGATTACTGAGAACGGCCAAGTTACCATCGAAGGATATTGCACAGACATCGTGACCGATATGGCGGTTGAGTTTCTCAAGGAAAAGCGCGTCGAAAAAAAGCCCTTCATGCTTATGGTGCAGCACAAAGCGCCACACCGTAATTGGATGCCGGCATTACGCCATTTGAACCTTTACGATGACATCGAGATTCCTGAGCCCGCCACCTTGTTCGACGATTACAAGGACAATGCGCCCGCAGCCCGTCACCAGGAGCTCGAGATTGATCGCCACATGCACATCAACTATGACCTTTTCCTAGATTTGACGCCTGACTTCGATGAGCTACCCATTCGGACCGACAAATCCGCTTGGAGGAATATGCAACGAATGACACCCGAACAGTTGAAAACGTGGCGGGCCGCATATGGCCCCAAGGACAAGGCCTTTCATGAAGCAAATCTTTCTGGCAAAGAGCTGGTACGCTGGAAATATCAGCGGTACGCTAAAAACTATCTTCGTAGCGTGAAAGGAGTGGACGAAAGTGTGGAAACGATCCAAAACACTTTGGCTGAGCTTGATCTAGCCGACAATACCATCGTCATCTATTCGTCTGACCAGGGGTTCTACATCGGAGATCATGGCTGGTACGACAAGCGTTGGATGTACGAGGAGTCTCTCAAGATGCCCTTAATCGTCAAATGGCCTGGCATTACGAAACCCGGCTCGAAGACAACAAAGATGGTGCAGAATCTCGACTACGCACAAACCTTTCTCGATATTGCGAGGGCAACGATCCCAGATGATATGCAGGGTTTGTCCCTCGTGCCCCTATTAAAGGGCGAGAACCCCGTGGACTGGCGGAGGTCAATCTACTACCACTACTACGAGTACCCCAGCGTACACATGGTACCCCGCCACAACGGAATTCGTAGCAACCGATTCAAGCTTATGCACTTCTACCAATTTGACGAGTGGGAACTGTACGATCTTAAGTCGGATCCAGACGAGTACAATAATTTGTACAACAACCCCGCATACCAAGCTACGGTTAAGCGCATGAAAAACCAACTAAATCAACTGAAGAAGAAGTACGAGGATGATAGCGACATGACAGTAAAGCCAAAGTCGTGGCAGAACGAAGTGCGTGGAAAGGCGGCCAACTAGGAACCGACTAATTCGAAAACGTAAGTACCTCGAGAGGTCGGGATGCTCTTTTGATCGCTTAGGGGTTTTATACACCGGAGTTTGTCGCAGACCTCGACTGGCCGATGGCTTTGGCTCTGGTAGGGGCTTGTCTTAGACCCCGACTGATCGATGACTCCGGGATCTTTTTTCGCCGATTTATTCGTTGGAGCGATTCGGTGTCTCCATGGACCTTAATAGGTGCGATTGATTTAGGTCGCGGGTTATCTACGATTACACACACGATCGTTTGCCCAAGGAGCGCTCGAAAATCGCTAGGGGCCCAAATTTGCCTCACGGCTTTTCGAAACGACCAGTACCGCGAATTTTCGAATCAACTAATTCGCTTCGGCGTAAGCCTTCACACTCAAACTTACCTTTTAACTTTACTATCTTAGATGCCTGTCCGCGAAATTCAAATACTGTTCCCAATCATATTGCATTACATTGTGTCCGCCGGCGCGAACATGGTACCCAACGTAATCGCCCACGGCGGTATTGACCGGCGGTTGATATTCAACACCCACACCCGTGAGACCGAATAGTTCGTAGACGGCACCAGCGGCCCTAGCCGAACGAAACTCTCCTCTGGGATCGGCCCAGACATCTTCCTCTGCACTGGCCACGTAAACCGGACGCGGAGCCATGAGGGCGATCAACTGATGCTGGTCAACGGGCAGTGCGTTCTCGTTTTTGTTGTACTGTTTGAATGACTTGTTGAACCAGTGCGGGAAATTCGTGTTGATCCGTTCGACTGTTTCTCCAAAGACTCTGCGGCTTAGGGCCGCTCCGCCACATCCGGAGTTATTGGAGATCGTTAGGGCGAATCTTTGGTCTTTAGCCCCCGCCCAGAGGGCTGTCTTTCCCAGTCGTGAATGGCCGATGAGGGAAACACGCCTCGAGTCGATATCTTCGTCGGTTTCAAAATAGTCCATAATACGACTCAAGCCCCATGCCCAGGCGGATATTGCACTCCAGTCTTCTAACCCTAACGGATGGCCGTCTTCGTCTGTCTCGTAAAAGGAACGTATGCCTACCTTCCAGCCATCCTTGTGATCGGGCTCGATGTCGCCGTAATAGGCCGTTACAATCCCGTAACCTCGATCGAGAATCGTTTCCACTGGCCATCGGCTAGCACTCTTGCCACGGGCCTCATCGGTTGCTTGGTGGTTAACGTTTCCGTTCTCATTTTTGCGCATCCAATTGGTGGACAATTGGATTTCGGGGTCCTCATGAATTGTGTGATTCCCGTTAAAGTTGTATCCAAGGAATACGGGCACGGATTGCTTTAAATCATTTGGAATGTAGATCAGCACGTGCAGCGCGTGTTGGTGGGCCTGATCCTCAAACCGTATCGTAACTTGTTTGCGAGTCGCAGTACCATCTAAGGCTTTAGGTTCAACCGAGGTCGTCGTAAAACTCAGATTTTGGGGCAGCTGCGCTCTGCGACCATAAACCGAATCTTCAAAGTGTTCGAGAATTTCTGCCCGTCGTGAATTCTGCCACTGGCTCGCTGAGGTGACAGGGTAACCTGTGTTGGAGACCAAGGGATCCGGTAGTTCGAACTCCGGGACTTTCGACTCATCATAATTGAACCCCTCAGGCTGGGCATTGGCTTGGGAGATAGCAAAAATGAACGTTATAACATTGTTGATTAAACGACGATAAACCATTTTTGCATCACAGGATCAAATCGTGACAACTACAAGTTCTGAAGCAGAAAGGTAGAATTTTCAGCCAATCGCTGAATATGTGATCCTCCTAATTATTTAAAGTGTCTTGTGTATTTGTACACACACATCGATTGGGAAGCATCTTCAGGATATCAATGGACGCTGACATCGAGATGAGAACCCTCGGCATGCGACAGCAATAGAATTTGACGCAAGTAGGGTGCTCGGAACGGAGGATGATGGTATTTTATTCGGTTTCCGCATTCTGCGAAATAGGATTTAGTTGCATCAACAGGTCGGACGGCAGAGTTTTAGAGCTCTACTTTCCAATTTCAGTCTCTGAGGGCTTTAAATGCACCTTCTGACATGTAGCCTCCAGAAACAACACCGGTTTCAAGAACGATTAACTCGATGAGGTTAACAAACGAGCAGTAGATTCTACGAAGAATAAGGAGCAGCAGATATTTCAATATCTACAACCTCTGGCACAGTTTAAACCATGAAATACACGCAGATTTATCTCTAGCTGCTCTGTTTTCGAAAATCCTATTTATTTCGCACAATAAGCATTATGTCTAATTTGTATTTTTAATTTGGGACGGGATGGGATTTGTATTTCCGCAAACAGCTACCCTACCGAAAAATAGAAACAGCGAGACAAGGTTTGATGAGAATGAATACCGACTGGATTAGAAACACGCTTCTTATGGCTGTAGGAGTGCTCATGCGGTTCCCTTAATGAAGGAAGCTGCGGATCCCGGTTTGGGTGAGGGTCATGTCGTATTCGTTGCAGGCTTCAACGATGGACGGGGTCCGTAATGAGCCTCCCGTTTCCACGATGTGCTGGATATTGGAGCGACTCGCTCGGTCAATATTGTCGCGGAACGGGATAAACGCGTCACTGCCTAGGCAAATGCCTCTATATTGACGATTCCACTCAATCCGTTCTTCCCTTGAAATGGGTTCCGGCTTTGTATTGTAATTCTGGAGCATCATCTCCTCTTCGCGAGAGCTGAGTGAGTCCCACAGAAGGTACTGGTCGATGAGATTGGTCTTATCCACCTTCTTTATTCCATCCTTGAAATCGAGCCCGCGCACTTTGGGATGACGCTGTAAAAACCACTTGTCGGCCTTGTCGGACGCGAGTCTTGTACAGTGAATTCTGGATTGTTGCCCCGCGCCAATGCCAACGATCTGACCATCGTAGGCCACGCTGATGGAATTGGACTGGGTGTATTTAAGGGATATGGCGGCTACGAGCAGCGTTTCTATGGTCTCCTCGGAAATTGTCTTGTTCTCCGAAACGACATTTTGTAAATCTGACTTGCTGATGAGGCCGCTGTTTCGGGTCTGATTGAGACCGATTCCGAATAGTTCACGCGATTCAATGCCTTTCGGCATGAAGTCGTAGTCAATCTCAAATATGACGAAACCACCCTTCTTTTTTAATTTCAAGATTTCCAAAGCCTCTGGCTCGTATCCGGGCGCAATAATAAGGTCGGAGACTTCCGTTTTGAGGAACTGAGCTAAACTGACATCAACTACATCACTAACCGCGAGAGCGTCACCAAAAGAGCAAAGACGGTCCCCGCCGCGGGCCCGTACATAGGCACTAGCAACTTCGGAAAAATCAGTTGTTTTGAGAAACTGCGACTCCTTGAAAGCCTCGTCGATGGGCTTCGCGATAGCGGCCCCCGCTGGGCTGACATGCTTGTAAGAGGCGGCTGAGGCTTTACCTGTAGCCTCCTTCAATTCCCGCACGAGTTGCCAGGAAGTCAAGGCATCGAGCATGTTGATGAAGCCTGGCACACCGTTCAGTATTTTGAGTGGTGACGGGTCGGGGAGCTCGACATAGGCTTCGGTTTGATGAGGATTGGTGCCGTAACGAAGGGAAATCATAGAACTTTGCTATGCGATAATCGCAGGTAATGAAAAGACCGAAAATCTGTAATCACGAAAAAATGAAAACGAAGTGTTTGAAAGTGCTCCTGCCGTTTGATATCTTTCCTAAAGAATGAAAACTTCTGTGCGAAAATCGTCCAAGTATTGCAGAATTCCATAATTTTCTGTGTGCACTCTTGCTAAACCGGTAAGATTACGCCCACTTCTAAACTGGACATGAACCAACCCGAAACCTATTGGGTAAGATGACAATGACTGAAAATACCCACCCTAGCGAACCCTCCAACGAAAACCCGTGCTGTGGTCCTGATGCCGCATCCTTCTACGCATACCTAATTCTCCGCTTCTGGCTGGGTCTGAGAGCTTTAGTGACCGGAATCGAGAAATTTTCGGCCACAGTGACTAAGGAAGTAGCCATGGAAGCCGACGAGGGTGCCTTTGCCATCCCAGGGCTCGTCACTGAAATGAAGGTCAAGGAATACGGTTTCTCCCACTACAATGGCGTCCCTCAGCCGCTTTACGAGAAACTTGCGGAAGAGCCACTCATGCCGGGATTTGCTCTTTCTATTTACTCAGGTGTGCTCGGCTACGTGTTGATCGCAGTGGGTATTATGATCCTTGCGGGAATTTGCTCTCGCGTCGCCCTACTCGTCTCTGGTCTCGTTTGGGCCAGCCTTACGGTGGGACTGATACTCCTCAAACAAGACGCTGGTATTGCTTGGCTGGGAATGCATGTCGCTTTAACTGTAGGTGCCTTATTACTGGTGAAACATAATCGATTCTCAGTGGTCGAAAAATTTTAACCTCTCAAACAACCTTATTTTATGATTACTCCCTCTACTTCAACGTCATCTTTTGATCGCCGCCATTTTCTTAAAACTGGGGCTCTTGCCTCAGGTGGTATTCTGCTAGCTCCTTCCATAATGAAGGCCCAGTCTTCTCCCAACGGGAAAATCAACATCGCCATCCTAGGATATGGTAAGCAAGGCGAGGTGCTAACCACTTCCATGCTGGAAATTCCCAACCCTCCTTTTCATGTTGTGGCAGTCTGTGACATTTGGAAAAACAGTATTGGTAAGTGCCGCAGTGCTCTGCGTACTGCCAGCCCAGATCTAAAGTGGTATTTCGACTATGAAGAATTGATTGCTGCGAAAGACGAACTGGACTTGGACGCTGTTATCATCGCTACACCAGACTTTTGGCATGCTCGCCACACAAACGCCTGCTTAGAGGCCGGACTGCACGTGTATTGTGAAAAGATGATGTCGAGAACACCGGACGAGGCGCGTTCCATGGTCCGCACGGCACGCGACACCGGAATGCTTCTTCAAATCGGTCACCAGCGACGCAGTAATCCCCGCTACATGCATGCTTACCACAATTTGACCCAGCGAGCCAAGCTGATGGGCCGCTTTACTACTGCAAACGGGCAATGGAATCGCTCAGCTAAACCATTCCGCGAAGTCAACCCGCGGATTGCCGTCGATCAGGAGGTGCTGGAAAAGAATGGTTTCGAAAACATGGAACAGTTTCTTAACTGGAGGTGGTTCCGCGACCTCAGCGGTGGCCCGATTTCCGATCTGGGGTCTCACCAAATAGACATCTTTAACTGGTTTTTCGATGCCTTGCCTAAGAGTGTTATGGCCAGCGGTGGCAACGACTATTATTCGGATCGCCAATGGTATGACAACGTAATGGCCGTGTATGAGTACGACACGCCAAATGGACCCGCTCGTGCCTTTTACCAAACGCTTGCTACCACTGGTGCGGGGGGCGGTTACTACGAGTACTTTATGGGTGACGAGGGTGCCATGCGCATGTCGGAAAACCCAGCCTTCACTAAGATGTATCGGGAATCCGGCGCACCTTCTTGGGACGATTGGGCGAGCAAGGGATTTATTCGCAAGGAAGAAGCCGCAGCTGCGAAGGTGCAAACGAAGGTGGACGTTCGCGAATCGGCTCCACCAGATGCATACGAAATCCCAGTCGTACTTGACAAGAAACCACACACGCCACACCTAGAGAATTTCTTTGCCGCAATTAATGGTAAGGCAAAACTCAACTCTGACGGTGAGCACACCTTCAAAAGCGAAATGGCCATCTTCCGCGTCAACGAGGCAGTGGCTGCTCGGAAAACCTTAGAATTCACCAAGGAAGACTTCGAGGTTTAATCGGCTTCAATCGTCCATGCAAAATCAACTTACACTGAAGATATGAAAATCAAAATAGTTTCAACTGTCGCCGTTATCGCACTTTCCGCGATATCGATCGCCAACCACCACGGAGGCGAGAAAGCTTTGGAGATCGATTTCCCTCCACCTTTTCTGATCGGTACTCCTGTCCAAGTAAACCTGCCTCACTTGGAGGCCCCGGGAACACCAAGACCCACTATCATGGTTCCAGAAGGCGTGGTTAATTTAGCAGCCGGTAAAGAGGTCACATCAAGCGATGACTTTCCCATTATCGGTGGGCTCGATTACGTTACCGACGGAGACAAGGAATCGGAAGAAGGTTACTTCGTTGAGCTCGCCCCTGGGACTCAGTGGATACAGATCGATCTCGAATCAGCTTCGACGATTTACGGTGTTGCCATTTGGCACTTCCATACGCAAAAACGAGCCTACCATGATGTGATCGTTCAAATTTCCGATGACGAGTCGTTCGAGAGCGGTGTGACTACGGTGTTCAACAATGACCATGACAACTCATCGGGTTTCGGCAAAGGATCGGACAATGCCTATCTGGAAACCAACGAAGGCAAGCTTGTCGATGCGATGCAAACTAATGGCAAGTACGTTCGCATTTACGGAGCTGGAAATACCAGCAACGAAATGAATCATTTCGTTGAAGTGGAAGTTTTCGGTATGGCAAACTAGAATAGTTCGGCAATCTAGCAATTTTTGACGCGTCTAGGACAACCTCCGGGCGCGTTTTTTGCAGTATTAGGAAGCGGGCGATCTGCAAGTGCCCATTCGGGTGTGGGTTGTGGACAATGAAAAACCGGGTACACGTTTTCGACAGGGCACACTTTCTTTGTGGCCTTTGTTTCGGAATTATTTTTCTTTTGAGCTTTAACTCTACTTAAAATCATCTCTCAAAACGTCAAACTATTCCTCTACCTCGCTGCGAGTCTTCTCATTGTCACTGCAGGATTGTATTTGCGTATTCAAAATTCCGATGCTAGGATTTTTCATTCCGATGAGGCTGTGCAGGCTTATCAGTTGTGGGAGTTGATGGAAACGGGACACTATGAATACGATCCCGAGGACAAGCACGGTCCCATTCTCTACTATTTCTCATCCGCCTTGAACAAGATCCTTGGGGTCGACGCATCTGAACTGACCCACACCCAGGTGAGGCTCTTGCCGATACTCGCGAGTATAGGACTATTAATTCTCGTTCTCGTGAGTGAACGTAAAGTTAATGGAACCTCTCTCATCGCCGCGGCTCTTTTTGCCCTATCACCCTTTCCAGTTATTTACAGTGCGTACTTCGTGCAGGAAATTCTATTCACTCTCATCGGTTTTCTACTCCTCCACTCTGCGAACGGGTACTGGAAGCTGCCTAGTCCGATGAAAGCGGCACTCTGTGGACTTTGGATCGGCCTATTTTTCGCGACCAAAGAAACTGCGATCATCCATGTAGCCGCTATTGGATTAGCAGTTGTCTCGATACAGAACAATTCTTTCGAATTCAAGGTGTGGTCGGAACGCATCCGCCTCAAGCAGGTCCTTTTTGCCTTTGGGAGCACTGCCTTTATCTGGGGTTTCTTCTATTCCGCCGCATTCACGGATTTCAGCGGAATTATCGATAGTTTTAAAACTTTCGTGATCTACGCGGAGCGCTCGCAGGGTGCGGGACATGAGAAACCCTTCTACTACTATCTATCGATTTTCTGGCCCCAAAAAGCGGAAGGAATTCGCTGGGGAGAAGCTCCTTTTCTCATTCTTGCGGCAATCGGCTTTTTCCTGCTTATTAGAAATTCGAGAGAGTCGGTGCAACACGTGAGACTAAGCGTTTTCTACGGATTTGCCTGCTTTGTTTTGTATTCTAGTATTCCTTACAAAACACCTTGGTTGATGCTTACTACCTATGTGTCATTTTGCATTGCCGCCGGCTATACGCTAGTCACCCTTTTCATTCGTTGGCCGCAAATATTGGCGCGTATCGCTGTAGTCGCTGTGATCCTACTCGCTCTTTTGGATCAATACCAATCCACTCGGCTTGTCGAGCGATTTGCAGCCGACTCGCGCAATCCTTACATTTACCAACACACATCCCCCCAGTTCAAAAAGCTGATTAAACGAATTGACGATCTCGAGGCTCTTGATCCTTCGAGTGATCTAGCCATATCAGTCGGAGGAAGTGACAATGCCTGGCCACTACCTTGGTATTTGCGTAATAATGACACGATAGGCTACTGGCAGAACCCATCTGAAATCCCCGCCTTGGATATTGTGATTGGTCCCATTGGAAAGCTACCGCAATCGCTGAACGAAACTCATATCGCGGAATATCACGGCCTTCGTGAGAATGTAGTTTTGGAATGCTGGATTGAGAAACGCCTTTGGGACGCTTTTATGGAAACACGTTGAAAATGAACGAAGATCCCTCTGTCATTTCAATCCGGTTTGAAGACGTTGCATCGTTGCGGTCATACTCCTGTCAAGCTATGGCCTGTACCTTTAACTTTCATTTGGTTGGCGATAATTCGGGCCTGATGGATTCAGCTGTCATGGAGGCTGAGGAGCGACTGTCTCGGCTCGAGGAACAACTCAGCTTCTATATCGAATACAGCGACATCACACGCATCAATCGGGCGCCGCTGGGTGAGGATATTCGGATCTCGCAGGATGCGGTAGACTGCCTGTTACAGTCATTCGAGGCGAGTGCCCGCTTAGGCGGGAAGTATCACCCCTTCCTTGGTCAAGCAAACGCCCTGCACAAGGGACAGCAGAACGAGCTTCCCCATTTAGCCGACTTACTGGTAGAAGAGACCGATATTTCGGAACCGGCAATTTCACTTGATCAGGAAACCAACACAGTGGTCAAATTAAGAGCTGGTCCCCTACTCGATCTGGGGGGAATCGGCAAAGGATTCGCCCTAGACCAGCTTAAATACCTCTTCCAAGAATGGGAAATCGTGCAAGGGCTGATTGAATGCGGAGGAAGCACGTTCCTAGCGATGGAACCGCCTAACGGTGCAAGCTCATGGGGGTTAACGATTGGTTACGAGAATCGGGTGGGCACAATTTCCTTAGCTGCCAACGAGGTGCTCGCCAGCTCAGGAGTCGCCTTCCAACGGAGCCACGTGATAGATCCGAGTACCCGGTCCCCCACTTACAATTGGAAACGAAGCTACGCCATCGCTCCTAGGGCAGCATTAGCGGACGCCGCTAGTACCGGAGCACTTCTTCTCGATACAAAATCCCTTGAAACAATTTCTCAACAGGATCCTGACTTGTCTTTCGCCTTATTTTCCAACGACAACGAATTCCATTGTGGTCTCCATTTTGAATGTTTGTCTGAGTCATGAATGCCCTCCTAGTTATTCCCTGCTACTACGAAAGTAAGCGCCTGCCGCAGTTTCTTCTAAAACTCTGCGAATTGGTTGAGTGTTCCAATTTCTCTATCGCAATTCAACTGGTTGACGATGGGTCCTCCGAGGATGAACAAAAAGCCCTTTCTGATCTCAGTCAAAAATTGAACACCCAATACCCATTCTTGAGGGAGCCGCTTCTTCTGGAGAAAAATCTGGGGAAAGGAGGTGCCGTACGTGCCGGTTGGAGAAAAGGGGGCGATGCTAATATCCTCGCCTTTGTAGACGCAGATGGAGCCGCTTCCGCGGAGGAAACCATTCGATTCTTGGGCATCATTGAGGAGTCGGCAACGCAAAATCGTGTCTTCATCGCATCCCGAGATTCAGGGGCGGGACGCGATCTACAGCGAAAATTCTCACGCAAGATCGTGGCAAAGATCTTCAATCAACTGATTCGTATACGGTACGATATCCACTTATCTGATACGCAATGCGGCTTAAAGGCTATCCCAAAAAAGTTCTTCCAATCGGCGAAAGGCTATATGGTACAAGACGGCTACGCCTTTGATCTGGAAATACTGCTTACGGCAAAAAGACACGGTTTGGAAGTCGCCTCCATCCCTATCGATTGGACAGAAGTACCAGGAAGCAGTACCAACCTAAAGCATGCCTGGACGTTCATGAAACAGATCCTGTTTCGAAAAATTTGAGGTTACTTGGGAGGAAGCTTATGAATGGGTCCTATTGGCCTCTAATCGTATCGCAGCGCTTCAATCGGCGGCCGGCTGGCGATTCGCAGACTGTTTAGCATGCCAGTCACCAAGGTAATGGCACCGATCCCTATGATCGACCCGATCGTCATTCCCCAAGGAATGTAGAGATCGATCTTGAAAACAAATTGTGTCATGGCCCAGGCACCACCGAGTGACAAGGTGATGCCGGTGGTGCTTCCCAATCCGCCCAGTAGAAAATATTCAATCGCCATAATTCTACGAACTTGTCCAATGCTCGCTCCAAGTGAACGGAGGAGAACACTTTCCTTAACTCGCTGATACCGACTCGTAAGGACCGTTGCAATGAGCGCGATCAGCCCCGTTAGAATCGTGAACGATGCCATGAAGCGAACGACGAACCCTACTTTTTCAAATACTTCTTCAAGCGTTTCCAGCACCATTGATAAATTAATCGCGGATACATTCGGATATCGCTTGACCACGTCCCCTTGTAGGGTGGCAATTCGTTCCACACCGTTCGCCTTGACTGCGATGATGTGATTAGCGGGTGCTCCCTCTAGGACTCCAATCGGAAAGACAACGAAGAAATTAGGCTGCATTTGCCTCCAGTCGACTTTTCTAATACCGGTAACGATCGTGACCAAAGGCAGCCCTTGCACATCCCAAGAAAGCGCGTCACCGATCTTCAGACTCAGTGCTTCAACCAGTCTCTCTTCTATTGAAATAGGAATAGGATCATGGCTATCCAGACTAGAAGCTGACACGAATTCCCCCTCAATAATCGGTTCGTGCTCTCGAAGTTCTGCTCTAAAAGTGGATCGGTACTCGCGGGACAAAGCCCACCTTTCGTAATCGGGGTTTCGACGGAGTTGAGAGACAGGCATTGAACCAATATGGGTCAGCCGCATCGTCACCATAGGATCATGAAACTTCAACTCGCTCCCGTTTTCCTTGACAATTTGCTTCACCTGATCGACTTGGTCGCTCTGAACGTCAAAGAAGACCGTATTAGGCTTATCGTCCTGGTCATTGATTTCACCCCTCTTCAGAATACTAACCTCACAGAGGTACAGCGTGTAGATTAGGAATGCACCCATACCGATCATCACTATTAACGAAACGGTACGATTGTTAGGGCGGTAAAGGTTACTCAAACCTTGTCGCCATATAAAGGGTAACCTTCGAGGAGACAAACTTCTCAACAATCCTCTAAGACCGATGCCCGTGGCCGTGAGCAGTAGTATTGCGACAACGATCCCTCCGAAAACGCCCAGTGCTTCAGTGACTTCGTCAGTCTGCAATATCGAAAATATCAGAGTAAGGATACCAATCAGTCCAGAGGCTAGCCATACCAACCAATCATTCCGGCCTCTTTGTACTCCCATAGACGATCGAATTGCCCGTAACGGGGAAAGCTTTCGCATCGGAAGTAGAGGAAGGAAGGCGAACAGCAATGTTAAAGCCCAAGCAAAGGCGAATGCCTCCGCAAGGCTGGGCCATACAATCTCGAACTCCAAATCGAAGGGAACGAAAGACTGAACGATCCTTGGCAACACCGCCTGAACGCCGACCCCAACAATCGCTCCCAAAAAACAGCCGAAAAAACCCATTACAAAAATTTGTACACAAAAAACCAACATACTGGTCTGCCCGCTACAGCCAAGACATCTTAGCACAGCCATTGACTCGGATTTTTCCTTCAGATACACTTGAACGGCTCCTGCAATTCCAACGCCACCAAGTAGAAGAGCGACAAACCCCACCAAGCTCAAATAGCTGGTCATTTCATCCAGCATGTTACCGATGCTTCCTTTCTGCTCTTCGGCCGTATCAAAACGCAGGCCATTGGAACGAATCTCGGGCTCCTTGGATCGCAGCGTCTTCCTTAAATTTTCATTCAGACCGTTTTCAAATACGAAATGCTTCCGAAAGGTCTTTCGGCTTCCAAAACCTAACAAATTCGTTGATTCCAGATGAATATGCGGGATCAGGATGCGAGGTGAAAACGAACTACCAAAAGAGGATTCCCCTGGAATTCTCAGCAATTCGCCAATTACCTCAAATTCCGCGTCACCGATACGTATAGTATCTCCGATCTCCAGTTCGTATTGAATCTTCAGTGATTCTTCTACTATGGCAACTTTGCCTTCAATCTCGGAGACATTCAATCCTTCAGGCCGTGTATCGAGTGTACCATACCAAGGAAATCCCCCTGACATAGCTCGTAATGAAACCAGACGGGTCTGGTCTGACTTAATAAACAACGCCATCGTCGAAAGGCGCGTATCGATAGCTTCGCCCGAAGCGTTTAGGGAACTAAAAAGTTCTTCTGCCTTATCGTCAAACGGCTCTGAGCTTCTGAATTCCAAGTCGGAACCAAGAAGGGCTTTAGATTGCCGATCGACTTCAGCTTCTAAATTGCTACGAAGCGAGTTCACCGCTACCAGTGCCGCAACCCCAAATATAACGGAAAAGGCAAACAAAGCTAACTTCCCTCTGGAGCGACGCGTATCCCGCCATGCCATTTTGAGCACCCAATAAAGTTGAGGTTTGAGCTTTTTCGAACTCCTACTCAAATCGCTCATCGCTCTACAGTGACCCTTCCCTGATCGATACGAAGGATTCGATCGGTCTTCTCCGCTAGCTCCCGATCATGGGTAACTAAAATTAGCGTCGTACCGGCATCCCGATTCAGTTGAAACAGCAGATCGACTATCGAGTGACTGGTATCCGCATCCAAATTACCCGTTGGCTCATCTGCGAACAGTATTTTGGGGCGATTAATAAAGGCTCGCGCCAATGCCACGCGCTGCTGCTCTCCCCCTGAAAGCTGGACCGGATAGTGATGAACTCTTTCCCCAAGACCCACTTTTTCCAGCATCTCAACGGCCTCGAACTCGACACCCGTTTCGCCTCGGAGCTCGAGCGGCACCATCACGTTTTCCAGTGCCGTCAAAGTAGGCAGCAATTGGAAATTCTGGAAAACGAATCCCACGTAACGATTTCTGATATCTGACCGCTGGTCTTCTGTCTTTGTGCTCAACGATTCCCCGTTAAGGCTTACCTCGCCTTTGGTGGGCGAATCCAGTCCCGCGCAAATCCCGAGCAGGGTTGTTTTACCACTTCCCGATGGACCAACAATAGCGATGGACTCCCCTACGCGAGCCTCCAAGCTAGATTCCTTAAGAACTTCGAGCAGTCGATCGCCACTAGCGAAAGACTTACTTACTTTATCTAGACTCAAAATGACCCCGACAGACATAACCTTTTTCCAAAATCCACTAAGCGAAAACAACTCTAAGGTCTAATTAAGAACAGTTATTTCCAGGGAATGCGTGCAAATCAAAGTTCTTGTGGCCTGGATTTGAGAACACAAGAGCACAAATCTATTTCTGATCAACACTTGAAAAAATATACTCAATCACATGTATCTACAAATATGTTGCTTAGAAAACTAGCCCTGTTGGTTTTGGCGTTCAGCCTGTATTGCTCTACCGAAAGCCAATTACGAGGGGCGGACGAAAGCAACGAGCGAGCGATTCTATTTTTCGGGGACAGCCTTACGGCTGGTTATGGGGTAGACTATGATCAATCTTATCCAAAGGTTTTCCAATCTTTGCTAAGTGAGCAGAACTTGAAATGGAAGGTCATACCTTCCGGTGTAAGCGGAGAAACGACCGCAGGGGGCCTTAGACGAATTGACTGGATATTGGGAACCCCGATAGACGTGTTTGTCTTGGCACTGGGAGCAAATGACGGACTCAGAGGAATCGATCTTTCCTCCACACGGGACAATTTAATCGCTATCGCCATCCGCGTGAGGGAACGGTATCCGAACGTCCATATTGTGATCGCCGGCATGAAAATGCCTCCGAACTTAGGGGCGAGCTATACCGATGAGTTTGAAAAGCTATACCCTTCCGTTGCTGAAACATTGGGGGCAACCCTAATACCATTTCTGCTAGAAGGAGTCGGTGGGGATCCGCAACTAAATCAAAGAGACGGTATACATCCAAATCGAGAGGGACATAGATGGATAGCCAAACACTTGTTCGATAGTCTTAAACCCGTACTTCTAGATCAGAATTCGTAGTCCAGTGCCCGTAATAACAAATATTAGAAGCCTTTCCCCAGTCGCGGAAAATCCAGTTCTCCCATGCCTACTTTGATTTAAGGGCCCGATCGGAATGTTTTATAACCGCCAAGTGAGAACCCTCCTATGTCCCCAAGGTCTTGCACGAGTTCAAAAATTTCCTTGTCCAATTCAAACAATCGTTTCAAACGTTTGTTCGAAAGTTTTCCAAATGAATGAAACGCAGATAAAAATCATCGAAGCGGCCGAAATTGAATTTGCTGAGCGGGGTTACGGGGGGGCTTCGATTCGAGAGATTACCAAACGTGCCGGTGTCAATATCGCCGCGATCAACTATCATTTTGGTACCAAAGAGGTTCTTTTCAAAGAAATGGTACGTCATCGCATCGAGCCGATAAATCATCTGCGAATCGATATGCTCGAAAAGGCAACTATTGAGAATGATTCAAAACCGCTCCCGATCCAGAAAGTGGTCGACTTCATGGTTCGTCCCCTACTTTCCCAGTTGATAGGCGAGCCCGGGACAGATTTCCGCTTGATGCGAGCTATGGGAAAAGCGATGTCGGAAGAACGTGCTTTCATGAAAGAACTGCATCAGGATATATTAAAGGAAATCGTTACGAAGTTTTCGAAAGCTATTTCCGATTCGCTGGGCAACCCAAGCTTTGAGAAGATTTCCTATGGCATGCACTTTCTTTCCTGCTGCATGCTAGGGGTCATGATGCAGCATTCGCGTCTCCAATTTATTTCCCGTGGCAAAATCGATCTGCACGATACAGATGGCTTAGCTGACCATCTCGTAGCTTTTATTAGCTCGGGGCTCGAGGCGGTTTCAAAGCTGAGTCCAAAGACTTGATAAAATGACCAGAAATACAAACTGGCTATATTTCGCTTTCCTTACGTTTTTCCTTTCCGGATGTGCGACGGCACCTATGGAACTACAATCGGTAGCCAGCCCTAGAGACGGTGACGAGTTTCTCGCGTCAAAACCTCTCGAGTCAAGCGAATCTATAAAATGGGCAGGTCGATTCGGAGACGAAACCTTGAACCAACTTATAGCTGAAGCGCTGGACGTCAATTTTGGTCTCGATGCCGCAGAAGCCCAAGCTAGAGCCGCGGAAGCTGCAGAAAGAATTGCTGGCTCACTCAGAATCCCAAGTCTTTCATTGGGGTTCAATTCCTCTAGGCAGAAAAGTCGATTTTCGTTTCTCAATTTTCAAAAAATCGAAACGGAATCACACGCCCTTAACCTGAGAAGTCAATGGGAGGTCGATGTCTGGGGTCGCTTAAGAGATACCCACGCTTCGGGATTGGCTAATTTCGAGGCAGCGGAAGCAGATGTGAAGGCTCTAAAGTTATCAATTGCCGGCCAGGTGGCTCGCTCTTGGTTCAATATGCTCGAAGCCCAGCAGCTATGGCAGCTCGCGATTGACTCATCAAGATCGCTTGAACAGAAGCTAACGTCGCTTGATCGAAGATACGATCGCGGGTTAGTGACGAGTTTAGATCTCAGGCTGACGCGGGCCCAAGCCGCCTCCAGTCGTGCACTGATACAGCGACGAAAAATACAACTGAACAACACCAAGCGATCCCTAGAAGTACTTCTCGGCCGATATCCCTCTGCAACCCAGAACAGCAGCCACTCGCTGCCTTCACTAAAAAACGATATCCCTGAAGGCCTGCAGGCTGAATTAGTAGCAAGGCGTCCTGACCTGTATGCGGCGGAGCGACGTCTAGCGGCAATGATCGCCCAGCAGAATAACGAATCCAAAAATTGGTTACCTAAACTCGCACTAACGGGTAATTCTGGTACTACAAGCAATGAATTAACTAATTTGCTAGATTCTGATTTCTCGGTTTGGTCGATCGCTGGAGATCTTGCGGCCAACCTGTTCGCTGCAGGTCGTCTAAAGTCCGAGCGCGTCCAATCTCAAGCACAAGCAGAGTCTCAGCTAGCCCAATACCGCTCCACTGTTTTGACAGCCTTCCAAGAGGTCGAGGATGCACTTTCTAGCGAAATTGACCTCTCGCTATTGAGAGAGGAATCCGCAATTTCCGCTGATGAAAATCAAAAAGCTGAGGATCTTGCTTGGGAGCAGTATAACAAAGGCCTTGTAGACATCACCACGCTTTTGGATGCCCAACGGAGGGCCGACGAAAGCACCAGCCAACTCATTTCCATACAAAATCAACGCCTTCAAAATCGCATTAATCTTCATCTTGCACTGGGAGGCGATTTTGAATAACCGGATTCAGATGTTAATCCCCACCGTTAACTTAACAGATTTCAGTCATGTCGGATAAAAAAGAATCGCTAGTTTTAAGATTGGTAAAATACGTGCTACCGATCTTCTTCATTTTTGCCTCGTTTGGGATAATTCTAACCGCATTTGTTTTTAAACCCGTACCCGAGAAGAAGGAGACCATTCAAGTGCTTCCTGTTGTAGAAATAATTGAGGCAAGATCCGAACCGATAACACTTGAGGCCCGCAGCCAAGGTATTGTGGAGTCTCGGACGGAAACCTTACTCGTTGCAGAAGTCACAGGGCGCATTCAGTCAATTTCCAACTCCTTTTTCGCTGGAGGATATTTCAAGAAAGGTGATCCCCTTATTGAGATTGACCCCGTAGATTATCGAGCCAATTTGGCCTCATCCAAAAGCCGGCTAGCTGAGGCGAGATTGACCTATGAGCAGGAAAAGGCACTCGCTGATCAAGCACGAGAAGACTGGGAAAGTTTCGGACGTGGGGAAGGCTCTGATCTAACCCTCCGCAAGCCGCAACTAGAGCGTGCGAAGGCGGTCTACGAATCAGCTTTAGCAGGTGTGGAAATAGCGGAGCGTGATCTTGAACGAACGACGGTAAAAGCGCCCTACGATGGTCGCATTCATGAAAAATTCGCAGACATCGGCCAAATGGTCTCGGCAAGGCAAAGTCAGTTAGCACGTATCTACTCTACGGATACTGCTGAAATTCGACTACCCATCTCCTTAAAGGACATCGAATACCTTGATCTTCCTGAATCCTACAGCAATCGCTCAACCAACGACACAAAACCAAGGGTTATCGTGAGAGGATCCTATGGAGGGGAACAATATGAGTGGGAAGGCGTGATAGATCGGACGGAGGGAGCCATTGATCCCAGAACCCGCCTCACCTATGTTGTAGCCAAAATAGAGGAGCCGTATAAAAAAGGTGAAAATAGCGATCGCCCCCCACTAAAAGTCGGACTTTTCGTCGAAGCATCGATTCAGGGAAAACGCATTGATAATGCATTTCAAATCCCCAGAAAGGCTCTGCGGGAGAATAATACGGTATACACTGTCGATCAGGAGAGTCGAATCGTTTTCAAAGACGTGGAGGTTTACCAAACAGGTACGGAATGGGCGATTATTACCTCGGGACTCGAAGACGGAGACCGCATTTGCATTACTCCATTGGAGTACGCTGTAATGGGAATGCGGGTGGAGCGGGAATCCAAGGAATCTATCAAAGTCCTGAAACCTGAAATCAACTAAAAGTTTTAAGGATGATAGCCTGGTTTACAAGAAACGGAGTTGCAGCGAATTTGGTGATGTTGATCCTCGTCATAGGCGGGATCGCTTCCTATCTCACCGTAAAGAAGGAGCTATTTCCGCAATTCTCGCTGGATATAGTCACAGTACGGGTTCCGTATCTCGGGGCATCGCCGGAAGAGGTCGAAGAATCAGTAATCATACGCATTGAAGAAGCGATTCAGTCGATTGATGGAATCAAGGAACTTAGCTCGCTCGCCAAGGAGGGCTATGGTTCAGTTACCGCGACAGTGGAAAAAGGATACGATTTAGAAAAGGTCAAAGACGAGATCAAAACACGTATTGATGCGATAACGACGTTTCCAGTCGACACCGAACGCCCTATCGTTGACGAACCCATTATTCCCAAGGAAGTCATCCGTATTTCCGTCTTCGGAGACGCGAGTGAAAAGGAGATTAAGAAGATCGCCAATCGGATTAGAAACGAGTTGGTAGAGTTCGATGGGATCAGCCAAGCAGAGGTTCAAGGAGTTCGAGACTACGAAATTTCAATCGAAGTATCCGAAAATACACTGCGGAATTACAACCTTACCTTCGATCAAGTCGTTCAGGCAGTCAGAGGGAGTTCCGTCGATTTGCCGGGTGGACTCATCAAGACGGAAGGCGGAGAAATTTCACTTCGCATCAATGAACAAGCCTATATTGGTACCGATTTTAATGAAATCATTTTGTTAACCAATCCCGATGGCGGGAAAATAAGGCTTGGAGACATCGCCACGGTTAGGGACGGGTTTGCTGAGCAGGACATAATCACCAAGTTCAACGGCAAGCTCGCAGCCATCATTCTCGTTAAAGAGGTAGGAAGCGAAAATCCATTGGAAATATCGGAAATCGTTAATAACTACGTGGAAAACGTCTCGGAGACCTGGATCCCAGAAGGGGTTGAACTAGAGGCGTGGAGCGACTCATCATTTTACCTTCAAGGCCGTATCGATATGCTAGTGGAAAACGGTTTTATCGGCTTTTTGCTAGTCCTGGTTACACTGGCCATTTTCCTGCGACCTTCCCTCGCCCTGTTCGTAGCGATCGGTATACCAGTAAGCTTTCTAGCGACAATCGCCATCGCACCTGCACTTGGGATAACGATTAATCTTCTTTCTCTCTTCGCGTTCATTTTAGTATTAGGGATCGTGGTTGATGATGCGATTGTCGTCGGAGAAAGTGTATTCACGGAATTCCAAACAAATGGTCACGGAGTTGAAAGTGCGGTAAAAGGTGCAGAAAGGGTTTCAATGCCAGTGACGTTCGCTATCATCACTACAGCCGTTGCCTTCATACCAGTGTTCCTTCTACCGGGTATGGTGGGTAAGTTTATGTACGCAATTCCCATTGTAGTGTTCCCCACCCTACTTTTCTCATTGGTGCAAAGCAAACTCGTTCTTCCTTATCATTTGACCCTTTGTCGTGTGGGCGACAGAGGAGGCCGGGAAAACCTCAACCCTATTTCAAAATTGCAGCGGCGCTTCTCAGATGGAATGGAAAGCTTCATCCAAAACGTCTACATGCCTATTCTCGATAAAGCGCTTTCGTTTCGCTGGTTAACACTTTCTCTTTTCCTGTTCGCCTTAGCCACCTCTATAGCCCTTGTGGCATTCGGAGCGATTCGATTCGTCTTCTTTCCGAACGTTCCTTCCGACTACATTTTCCTTGAACTAAAGATGGCCGAGGGAACTCCACTACCCGAAACGCAAAAGGCAATGGAACGAATTGACAGGGCCATCGATGAGATATCGACGGAGCAAATAGATCAAGGGTCCATTGATCCGGTTAGAAACAAATCAGAATTCATTGGATACAGCGTGGTTTCTGGAGGAATAGGGCCCGCATCAATTAGCTCTGGCTCTAACGTGGGGTCGATTATCATTGAGCTTTCTAAAGCGGAGTTTCGGGATTCCAATGCTGACGAAATCGCTCAAATTTGGCGCGAAAAAGTCGGGGAAATTCCCGGTGCCCGAAAACTGAATTTCATTTCAAGCGCTTCCGGGCCCGTTGGCCTCCCGGTTGACATTCGCTTAACTGGAAGAAACTTCAGTGATTTGAAGGCTGCTTCAATGGAGATACAAGAGGAACTCAAACAGTTCGAAGGTTTGCTGGATATACGCGACACCTATTCAGAAGGGAAACGAGAGCTCAAGGTCACATTGAAAGACAATGCTCGACCTTTGGGACTTTCCGCCGGCGATTTGGGGCGACAGATTCGCTACGCATTCTATGGAGCCGAAGCCCAAAGGGTCCAGCGTGACAAGGAGGACGTCCGAGTCATGATACGCTACCCCAAAGACGAGCGCGAATCGCTTGGGAATTTGGAATCGATGCGGATCGTCGCTCCCAATGGATCAAGAATCCCGATGTCAGAGATCGCAGATATTGAATACGCTAATGGCTACCCATCGATTTCCCGCCTTAATCGAAAGCGAATTATGAATGTTCAGGCGGACGCCAACAAAGCAGTCACGAATTCTGACGATATTAGTTCCTCACTCTATGGAAAGTTTCCGGGGGATCCAGATTCAATTCTGGGTCGCGTTCTGCAAAAGTATCCTGGAGTGGCTTCCGTGAAAGGAGGTGAAGCAAAGGATATGGAAGAGTCGACTCCCGCGATTATCGGAGGGATGCTAATTGTTTTAGTTATGATATATGCTTTGCTCGCAATCCCTTTTAAAAGCTATCTTCAGCCATTGATCGTAATCTCTGTAATTCCTTTCGGGATTGGAGGAGCCATCTATGGTCACTTAATCAATTTTCAAAACCTCGGAACACCGCAGGACATGAGTCTTCTATCGCTCCTTGGAATAATAGCGATGTCGGGCGTTGTCGTTAACGATTCACTCGTTCTAGTAGATCGGGTTAACCGACTTCGAAGTCAAGGTATGCCCGTTTTTGATGCGGTCCATGTGGGAGGAAGCCAGCGATTTAGGGCGATCATTCTAACATCGATCACTACCTTTGTAGGTTTAGTCCCAATACTTACGGAAAAGAGTCTTCAGGCTCAGTTCTTAATTCCCATGGCAACGTCCCTCGCCTTTGGAGTATTGTTCGCCACGTTCATCACGCTGTTGCTTGTACCATGTACCTATCTGATTCTGGAGGACTTAAAATCGCTATTCGACTGGTGGTGGAGGGGATTGCGAGGCAAACAAATGTCTGCTGAGGCAGTCGCAGAAGTCCAGGAAATCACTTCTTAGATCTCGAAGAATAAGCCCTATAACCGGAGCTGGTTCAAGGCAAAGGTCTGACCAGACGGTCAATATTTGTTCTGGGATGCTTGAAACGATGCCATTGGTATAATATCTTCGACGCATTCCACCCATTTGTTTTGCCGATCCCCATCTACGTGGAGGAAGGGCTAAAAAGTCTTCCCTTTGGCGATTTTCGTTTTAACGGGACCTAATATCATGTCATTTACGGTAATTCAATACTCAGTCAATTCGCTTGAAATCGTCTGCGTCAGCATCCAAAGGGCTGCCTTTGCAGCACTGTCAGGTGCACTCGATTTGTCTGGCCGCCTACCCGTTCTAGTTCCCATCTACAAAATTTGACCGTTGTCGCTCATTTTCAAAAGCGGTATAGATGCCTTGGGTACGTGAATGGCGGCGAATAGACTAATCTCGACAGTTTTGATCTATGCCTGAGATTCGACGATTAAAATCGGTTCCCGGGCTCTCGCAACTCCTCCAGCTTTTAGAAAAACCAAATCTAATCGTCAAAACGTCTTTTCGAACCGTTCAATAAGCTTCTGAACCTCTGTTTCCACTGTTAGTTCCGCGATAACGCCTAGTGCTGTACCTTCTGCTTCCTCTGTAACTAAAACGGTTTGGCTCACATCCGATTCAGTTCTTGAGCTAGCCACAATAGGGGCACTTTCCTTCGCATAAGCAGCTGCGATTGCTTGACCTTGGCCGCGTAATCCACATAAAGTGCAAGAAGTCCTTCCCTCTAACATCTTTTCTTCTAACCCATTGAACTAGTACAGAGAAGTATTGCCCACAAGTAGTTAGTAAGCGGCTTCGTCTATCTGGATCAAATTAGCTGGGCTTATTCCCTATTGACTTACTCAATACAGAAAGCTCGAGGAGACTACCGTTCACACCCTCGTCACTTGCTTAATGAGCACCAATAAACAACCAAACGTCATCGTATTCTTCACAGATCAACAACGCTGGGATACCTGCGGTGCTCATGGTAATCCATTAGATTTAACGCCAAATTTTGATCGGCTCGCCAATCAAGGCACCCATATCGACGCGTCAATAACTTGCCAACCTGTATGCGGACCAGCACGTGCTTGCCTGCAAACAGGTCTTTATGCCACCCAAACAGGATCTTGGCGCAACGGAATACCCCTCGACAAAAATCTCACAACAATCGCACAGCTCTACAAGAAGGCTGGATACAACACGGGATACATCGGCAAATGGCACTTGGGAACCCGCGATGACATCGTTCCTATCGAGGAACGTGGTGGATATGACTATTGGCTGGCGGCTAACTTGCTGGAATTTTGCTCGGATGCCTACAACTGCAATCTCTGGAACAATGAAAACGAGAAGGTGCATTTGCCTGGGTACCGAGTGGACGCGATGACAGATGCCGTAATTCGTTACGTCGACAGTGCAAGCAAAGAGGATAAGCCGTTCTTTCTTTTCACTTCCTATCTAGAGCCGCATCATCAAAACCACGTTGATGACTATCCACCTCCTGACGGTTATCGGGAGCGATACACGGGTAAATGGATACCGCCCGATTTGCAACAGTTAGGAGGAAGTTCAGGCCAACATCTAGGCGGCTACCTTGGAATGATAAAGCGGCTCGACGAAGCCCTTGGCCGGATCTTGGATGTGCTCAAAAGTCTCAATATTGATGATGAAACCATCGTTCTCTACACCGCGGATCATGGATGCCACTTCAAGACTCGAAACTCTGAATACAAGCGATCGGGTCACGAAGCATCCGTAAGAGTTCCCACCGCATTTTCAGGACCCGGATTCAAGGGAGGCGGAAGGCGAACGGAAGTCATGAGTCTGGTAGATCTGGTCCCCACCCTTCTAGAATCCAGTGGGATTGAACCTCCAGAGGAAATGCCCGGTAGATCACTGATGCCAATCCTGCGAGGCGAGGTAAACGACTGGAAACAAGAGGCATTTATACAGATTAGCGAAAGCCAGGTTGGTCGGGCCATCCGTACGAGCCGATGGAAATATGGTGTTGTATCAAAGCAAAATGACGGGGAAACGGAATCTTGTGCAGATCACTATGTTGAAAACTACCTGTATGACCTTCACTCGGACCCTTACGAGTTGCAAAATCTCATCGGCTACGGTTCTCACCGCAAGGTTGCAGTACGTCTAAAGGAAAAGTTACTAGATGCCATGGAAATAGCGGGAGAATCGCTTCCGAAGATCACCGACCACGAATTGACGATGCCTAAAACGCAAAGAACCGTCCTCCCTCGAGAAATTGAGCAGTGACAAGAAAACGCAATACTCGAGTCAGCTACGGCGGTAAATCACTTCGGTCCGAATAGTCATTTCCAACTCTAAAAGATTTGTGGGGCCAGTACTACCCTGACCTAGAAACAAAAGGGCGACCGCTTCGTCTATTACGGATTTCGGCCCTAACCTGTAAACCAAGGGAGAAATACAAGCGAGACAACAGTCATCAGCTTAATCAGAATGTTGATCGAAGGTCCTGAAGTGTCTTTGAAGGGATCTCCAACAGTGTCACCCACTACAGACGCTTTGTGGGCCTCAGATCCCTTACCTCCCTCGTGACCCTCTTCGATATACTTTTTCGCGTTATCCCAAACACCACCGGCATTCGCCATGAAAATGGCCAGCATCACACCGGAAATCAGTGCACCCGCCAAAAGGCCGCCAAGCATCTGAGCTCCAAAAAATTTCCCTATCGAGACAGGTGCGGCGATCGCAATCAATCCAGGAACGATCATCTGCATTAATGATCCTGTAGTTGATATTTGGATGCAACGATCCGGATCGGGCTTGCTCGTGCCTTCTAGAATTCCAGGTATTTCGCGAAACTGTCGCCTGATTTCCTCCACCATTCGGTTCGCCGCCTTGCCTACAGCCCGCATCGTCAACGCACTAAACAAAAAGGGTAGCAAACCTCCTAGCAGAAGTCCTATCATCACATTCGAATTGTTGATGTCTAGGGTGAGTTTAGCTGTTCCTGCTATCGCTTTCTCACAATAAGCATTAAAAAGTGCTAAAGCAGTGAGAGCTGCCGATCCAATAGCGAATCCCTTTCCAACTGCTGCAGTCGTATTTCCGACAGCGTCCAATGCATCCGTACGTTCTCGAACCTCCTCGGGAAGACTAGCCATTTCCGCCATACCTCCAGCATTGTCTGCCACGGGTCCATAGGCATCCACACCGAGAGAGATTCCCAAAGTTGATAGCATTCCGACCGCTGAAATAGCAACCCCGTAAACACCCGCTCGGTCAAACGCGAAATAGATCGCTAGGCAGATTAGTGTAACTGGAAGTGCTACTGACTCCATTCCAGTCGCTAGGCCGTGAATGATGTTGGTCGCTGACCCAGTCTTTGACTGGGTGGCGATAAATTGTGCCGGTTTCGCCTCCTTCGCGGTATAGTATTCTGTTACTTTCCCGATCGCTACTCCTGCAACAAGGCCAGAAACAACCGACCAGAAGATGTTCATACCCGACACCTCTTTCGCACCAAGCATAAGGCCTTCAAAATCAAAAACCCAATTCACAAGCCCATAGGTTCCTAATATCACAAGAACGGACGCAATCAACAACCCTCTAAACAGTGCTGAGTGAAGAGAATGTGTATCGTTTGCCGATACGAAAAAACTTCCGACCGCAGATGCCACAATCCCGCAAGATGCTACGGCTAAAGGCAATACCACGACGGTTGAAACATTGGCTTGGCCAACGAATAATGCGGCCCCCAACGTCATCGCTGCGATAATTGAGCCCACATAGGATTCAAACAAGTCTGCACCCATACCCGCAACATCTCCTACATTATCACCCACGTTGTCGGCAATGGTGCCTGGATTCCGAGGATCGTCTTCCGGAATACCCGCTTCGACCTTGCCGACCAAGTCCGAGCCGACGTCAGCTGCTTTAGTGAATATACCGCCGCCGACCCGTGCGAAAAGTGCAATAGACGACGCTCCAAAGCTGAAACCCAAGACTTGTTCTAGAATAGGTTCAGTTACCATTCCGTCGCCAACGTAAACCATAAGCAATCCAGAGATGCCAACCAATCCAAGACCAACCACGCAGAATCCCATAACAAGGCCTGAATTGAACGCAACTGAAAGGGCCCCTTGCACACTCTTGGTTGCCGCCTGAGTTGTGCGGACAGCGGCTCGGGTTGCTGTATGCATTCCAAATAAGCCGGCCAAACCGGATGCTACCGCTCCGCAAAGAAATGCGACCGAAGTTCTAATCCCTAAACCCAATTCAGCTGGGGACACGGCGATCGCCAAGAACACGAAAGCCACGAAAAAGGCTAGCCAAGTGTACTCCGCCTTTAGGAAGGCGAAGGCTCCGTCTTGTATCATTTTAGCGATATCTTTCATTTCGCCGCTACCCTCATCCTGCTTCATAATTAAGAGGTATTTCATTACGGCGAACAGCAATGCAGCCAGCGCTGCGAGTACTGGGATGTAAATGTGGATATTGTTCATTTAGACTGAATCAAAAATAATGGGTGTTAACGATGCAGATTGAAAAAAATTAAAAATATGATGTCTGTTATTCGAGTGATCCGCGAGATAGATAGGGCCCTCGATAATGCAGGGGACCTACACTTTGCCTCGAAGTTATTTAGGAGAAAATACTTTCCATCTGCAAACAGGACTTATACTTTGAACTAGAGGAATATTAGGAACCCCGCTTCAGGGTATTTGATAATTCCCCTTAAGCTGCCCTGTCAAGAATCGTAATTCAGTATATGCGACATAAAAAGGAGAATAAGCCGAGCTATCGTAAACAAGTGGATACGGGATAACGAAAACGCCTCGCGATCCTCTACCACCTGAATACTGTACTGATTCCGATGAATGATCACGTTCTTTGATCATCTTTCGGAGGCCATCAAATCGATTTTTCCATCACCGTCTAAGTCGCTGTCCGTTATGCCCTCACAAACCATTGAGTTGTTAACGATCCTATGCACTAGCCTTTTGCCATTCGGGCGTTGAGATTCCGTTGGAATCCAGAGAATTGTAGTAACCACAAGTGTTAAGAGGAATATCACTTTCATCAGCTATCTCCTCAAATCAATTAGTCAGATATTTCCATTGAGCGAGATTGGTTCAGCCCATTTTCAACCCCTTATTTTCCAATCTCAGGGAGATCCTGCAAATCCCTAGATTGACCTAGCGTAGGTCATTCTGCGATTATCATAAAACTCTCAATTGTCCTTTAAAATCAAACGATTCCCTAGCCCCACAGACCATTTCCAAAGATCGCAGTCCATCGCTTGCGTCGCACACAGGCTCAGCTTCATTGCAGAAATCCTTCATATGCTGAACAAGATTCTTATCCGATCCGTAATGCGACGAATCGAAATTCTTTCCACCCGCGAAAAACGTATCTGCTTCCCTGCCGTGATCCGTGTAGGTACGAATCATTCCATCCGATCGCGATAGCACCAGACGGCCTGAATCCCCGACGAGCTCAAGTGTTTCGCCATCAGGAGCGTGTGGCCCGAATATCGTGAAAAACAAATTTCCTACCACACCTCCGCCCATTTGTAGGTTAACGCTCCCGAAATCTTCGACATCGCTATCTAGACTGAAAACACAAGCATCCTGGATGGCTCGCTCATCATTGGAATCCGAACTAGTAAACTTATTACTAACCGTTTCTTTGGATTCCTCCAGCACTTCAGTTCGCCGGTACGCACAATCCCTATCGCATTCCGAGCAGCGAGCGGGAGCCGTGGGATCAGGCTTGAACACACCCGAACGCCCGCCGAATGCGCTCACGGTTACACAGTCCGAATTGGCCATCCAGCGGAAAACGTCGAAGTGATGGCTGCATTTATCATTCAAGGGGCCGCCTGACCACTCGCGCTTCCGGTGCCAGCCTTGTAAATAGCGACTGTAGGGAATGATCGAGCGTAGCAGAACCATTTGTAGCGAACCTACCGCTCCGCCTGTCAGTAACTCCTTCATTTTCAACCAGGAATCCTCGTAACGTCGGGTGAATCCCATAAGCAAGCGATTACCCGTTCGCTTTTCCGCTCCCGCTATAATGTGCCCGTCTTCAAGGGTTACCGCAATAGGCTTGTCGAGGTACACTTTCTTCCTAGATTCTAAGGCCGCCACCGCGTGCTCCGCATGCGCGTCCGTATGGGAGGTGATTATGATCAGGTCGATTTTAGGATCATTGACTATGTCGCGATATGACCCGCAACGCTGAATCGCTTGATCGATTCCCAGATCAGCATAGCGCTTTTCTAGTTCACCTGCAGCGTGATCAGAACTTTCAAACGAACGATTAGCAACCGATACGATTCGAAATCCTGTTTCATTCGAGCTTTCGACCATGTTGAATCCGATATGATGTAGCCCACGAGCGCCACATCCAATAATGCCTACGTTCTTAGCTTCTCTGTGGCTCATATTAGTTTATTGGAAGGCCTATCCATTAACTTTGTCCAGATCGTATTTCTGCCTGTCATGGAAACCTAGGACGAACATAACCGTAACAATGGCGGTGATTATACCTGTCGTATTGAAAATACCACTCCAATCGTATAATTGCTCTCCAGATACACTCGGGTGCCACTCCGAAATGAGTCCTGCCAAATTAGAGCCAAAGAATTTTCCTAGTCCCAAGAATACAAGCATGAACAATCCCTGAGCTGCAGATCTGTATCGCTCTCCTGCTTTTAAATCGACATAGATGGATCCCGTTACATTGAAGAAATCATAACACGCCCCGTGTATCAGAATAGAGAATATAATAAGAAATTCTGCATTTACGCTAACTCCAGCGAACATAAAATACCTCAACGACCAAAAAGCTAGTCCGAGAGTCATCATCCATTTCAAACCGACTTTTCCGATCAACAGCGGAACAAATACCATGAAGACCGCTTCGGATACCTGTCCTAAAGACATCTTGCTGGCCACATTTTCGACGCCAATGTCGTTTAGAAACATATTGAAAAACGCGAAGTACATCTGTATCGGAATTCCAATTAGTAAACTCGCTCCCAAAAAAACAGTGAAGCTTCGCTCTTTAAGTAAACTCAACGCCTCAAGCCCTAGCACCTGTTTGATTCCGATTTTCTCTCCTTGGTTTTTAACAGGCGTCGACGGGAGCGAAAAATTATAGAGTCCTAAGATAACCGATGCGACTGCTGACATGACTAATGGTACGGCAGTCGCTTCGACGTTATCCACAAAGCGGCCCAGTATCATATTAACCGCTAGGCCAGCAAATACCCACCCGATGGTCCCAAATAAGCGCACATAAGCGAAGAACCTACGTGGCAGGTGGTGGAATACGACTGAATTGCTCAGGGCCTCCGTAGGCGTGTAGACGATACAGTAGATAAAAAGCGTCAAGATGAAGGTTGTCGGATCAGTAACTTCCGAAAGGAGAAGCATCAAGGTACCTGCTCCAATGTTCAATACGCCCAGCACTTTCTGAGTCGGAAAAAAACGGTCAGCAATCATCCCAACGAAAAAGGGCGAAATTATCGCCCCGATTCCAAAGAGACTGTATGAAAATCCGATGAACGTGCCATGCTGCTCCAGCGTCTTGCCTAAGTAAGTTCCCAGGGTTACAAACCAGGCTCCCCGGGTGAAGTATTGCATCAGCATCATCAATGAGAAGCGCGCCTGTTTAGACCTTTGGGAATTCATAGAGCGAATGATTTTTTAGCGTGGGCTTGCGATAAGGACGTAGGGTAATCGGAAGAAATAAAAAAAGAATCTAATGTATACACATTAAAATTACAATTTAGTCTTTTAACAACGCTTCGGAATGCAGCTTTTGAACCGCAGCACGATCTATTGAAAAGGGATAAGACGTTTTTCATGAATGAAAGCTTAAGCTCGAAAGCGGATTAACCACTCATCGTCGGCATATCCGGAAGGTCGTACATCGCAATCATGTAGGGATGATCTTCCCGATACTCTGTAAGTAGTTGCGCATTTTTGACACGCCCAATGGATCGGTTGTTGCGGCCCGTTGTCCCCGTCGCCTCATCACCGATATCCTCGCGGATACGCTCAGCTTTCGCTTCCAGCATTGAAACGATTTGCGGATGTTCCTCGTACCGGTTCTGTGATTCACTTATGTCTTCACGAAGATTGTAGAGCCCTTTCATCGCGACTCCGGCTTTCTGAAAATGGAGTTTCCAGTCCCCCACTCGGACTGCTTCCAGCGTGTTCTGCTTGTAGTAAAAAAAGGTGTCGTTGGGAGCCTCTGCGTTTTCGCCCGTAATCAATTCTCCGATATCAAATCCATCGATAATTCGATCAGCCGGAAGGGACACGTTCGTTAATCTGGATAGCGTTGGGAAAAAATCCATGGCAGAGACAACAGCGTCGGATTGAGTGCCAGGGCTGATTTTTTCCGGCCACCTCATAATACAGGGCACTCTTTGGCCGCCTTCCCATGTTTCCTGCTTAGTTCCACGGCAAGGATCATTGCTGCCCCCTTCCCCCTGCACTCTCGAGCCATTGTCGCTGGTGAAGATTACTAGAGTGTTTTCGTCGATCCCCAGTGCTTTAAGGCGATCCATGAGGACCCCTAGGC
>Ga0163109_10000178_pt1 | contig 51232 bp, 43 predicted proteins | sample CRUFie1St13metaG_FD_108704 | JGI IMG/M metagenome (GOLD analysis project Ga0163109, IMG submission 108704) | Marine microbial communities from the Costa Rica Dome - CRUD Field 142mm St13 metaG | ecosystem: Environmental > Aquatic > Marine > Oceanic > Photic zone | place: Costa Rica: the Eastern...
AAAATAAATATTATTTTTTAATTTCGAACAGTATATTGATGAAATTATTCCAAGAGTAATTATTGCCGCAAAAATGATATCTTGAGTTGCTAAATGTGCATAATTTATCCATAAAAAAGTTGAAGAGAGTATTAAAGGTGAAGCTAATCTATATTTGCTTTTTACTAATTCTTTTTGTAATTGATATGTTAGAAATATCATTATTGCCGCTGCTAATGTTGTTGGTATATGTATCGTATATAAATTTGAACCAAATATTTTTTGCGATAATGCTATAAGATACTGTATGCCAATTGTCCTATCTAATGATAATTCTCCCCACCATAATGGATCAGTCCAATTATTATTTTCTAAAATCCATTTTGCTTGAAGAGCATAAAATCCTTCATCAAATGCTATGAGACTTCTTTTACCAAAGTAGATTAATAAAGGAATAAATAGAATAAAAGAAAATTTTTTTTTTAAATTTTTCAAGAATTTTTTTTTAATATATCAATCAAATCATATTTTTATAAATTTCTCAAAAATTAATAAAAAAAATTTATCTTTTTAATCTCTCAATAAAAGAATTAAGATAATTAAATTTAAAGATCATAAAATTTAATTATTTTTTATTTTAGGTGTTTTAGCCATAAAGTTTGTTTGATGAAAAGGCTACTTTATAAAGTTATTTAAACTAAGATGATACTTTATAAAAATAAAAATATCGCATTATTATTATTTTGAAAACTTTTTTAGGATTGTCTTGCTGCTATAAAGATAGTTTGCGTTTTTATATAATTTAGAGATTATCAAAGAATTTCAAGAAGGTATATTTAAAATGAAAACATGATATTCAATTTCCAACAAATGCTATAAATTAATATTTGGATTCGCAGAATATTTATCTTTAAAGGTTTATAAAAAAATATTCTGATTTAATTAAAAAAATCTCATTAATTAATAATTCTCATTGGTTTACAAAAAGTATTTAAGAATAAGCTAATTGAGATAGAATAGTTTGTGAAGAGCTTATCTATTTTTTTTATAAAGATTTGCTTTAATGCTTGGGGCCATAGCTCAGCTGGTAGAGCACCTGCATGGCATGCAGGGGGCCAGCGGTTCGAGTCCGCTTGGCTCCATTATGATTTTCGTTTGCTATATGGATTACTTAGAATTAAAATCCACATGAATTTATAGCTATTCTATTTTCAAAATATTTATTAGTATTAATCTCTGGCATCATATTAATTGCTAATTATGCCTATAAAAACCTTTTAAAATAGTTTAAAAAGATATATTAGTGATTACTCTAAAAGTTGAATAAATATCTTTGCTTATGCTGATCAATTTCAATGATTTATTACTATCAAATAAAGTTATTGGGATAATTCATATAGTTACTTATGAACTTGAAGAGTTGGCAGATTATTTAAAAGGAAATGTAAATAACTTAATTTGGATTGAAGCAAATCCCAATAAATATGATTTTATTAATAAAAAATTAAAAAAATACGAAAATATGGTTTTAGTTAAATTTGCTGTGGGTAGTAAAAATGGATATCAGATTTTAAATCTTGTCAATAAATGAAATAAAAGTTGATTAATCCTATATTATTAATACATATATCATTTAATTTATAAGAATGATCTTAAAAAGAATCTTGTATGTTATTTACACGAGAATAAAACTTCCTTTATCAATCTTAAAAACTAATTTAATAAAATTAAAAAATACATCATTTATTGATAAAAATTACAAATCAATTTCTGATAATGGAGAATATCCAGAATTAGCTTTAAAAGCAGCTTTAGATCCCGCTACGTTTTCTGTTTTTAGAAGACACCATAAGTATACAGGCATCCTCGAGCATGTTACGAAGAAACAAGGTGAACAATATCTCAACATTATTAGGGGAAAATATAAATTAAAAGATGATGAGATATTTCAAATTCTTAACCCTTTAATGAAAGTTGGTAATCCTAAACTACTAAAGCTAAGGGGTTTATCCAAAAGAATATCAACTACAGGCTTAAGATACTTAAAAATTGCCTTAGATATAAAAGAATTAACAGGCAAAAATATTGGCAATGTTGTAGAAATTGGTTGTGGATATGGAGGGCAAGCCATCATTCTTGATAGACTTTTAAATGTAGATAGTTATACTTTTTACGATTTATGGCAAGTCAATTTGCTTATAAAAAGATTTATAGAGGATTCAAATTTCGGCACTAAATATAAAATCTCAACCATAAGAGAGGATTCATTCAACATTAGAAATTCATGGGACTTTTGTATAAGTAATTATGCCTTCAGTGAAATGCCAAAGGCACTTCAAGAAATTTATTTAAATAGAATTATAAACAAAACTAAAAAGGGTTACATGTTAATGAATAGCGGAGTTAGTGGAGAATTTGATTACTTAAAAACTTACAGTCAAAAAGATCTTTTGAATACATTAAAGAATGCATATATAGAGGATGAAAATCCATTGACTTTCAAAAATAATTATCTTTTAAAATGGGGTATGTAGTATTAAATTTTTAAATTTATCTAATTTGTAAAACTTTAATTATTTATATTTAAAAAATTTTTTTAAAATATTTCATCTATTAATTTTTTTATAATCTTTTTTTCATCAAATTTCTCGATTATTGTAGTTCTTCCACTTAATGACAATTTATCATAAAGTTTTTTATCTTCTATTAATAGCTTAATTTTTTCAGCTAACTCATCTGGTCTCTTGGGAGAGATTAATATTCCATTTTTCATATTTTCAATTGGTCCCCTACAATCTGGAGTGTCTGCTGCAATAACAGGAATTCCAATTGACATTGGTTCTGTAACTGCCCTTGGATATCCACCCTCTTTATAATATGAAGGTAGCACTGCTATTTTTGATAAGCAATACAACAAAGGTACATCTTTTCTGAATTTCGCCCATTTTAGGTATTCTAACTTTGAAATTTTTTTTAAATAATCATTTGGTATTGCATCAGGATTATTTTTCTCTTCAGCCCCAACTAATAATAACTTCAAATTAGGATACTTTTTATAAAGTATTCTTCCTGCTTCAACAAATTCTTTAATACCTTTTGACCAAATCATTCTGCCAACAAGTATTATTATAAAATCATTTTCTTTAAGTTGAAATTCTCTCCTAAGATTATTTAATTGATTATTTGTTATTTTTTGAGGTTTATAAATCTCAGAATCTATATAATTATAAGTAAGGATTGTTTTTTCTTTTTTAATTAATTTCTTTGATAAGAAATAATTTAAATCATTAGGATTAGTAAACCAAACCAAATTGGATATTTGAAAAGATATCTTATATAAAAATAATATTATTAACTTTAAAATGATATCTTTAAATTTCTGAGATTCTAAAAAAGCTGTGCCTCTTCCCCATATAGATGTATATATTTTTTTAATTCCTGCTAACTTACCTGCTAATGGACTATAAATATTTGGTTTGGTACACACACTAAAAAGTGAATTTATATTATGCTTTTTAAATATTTTATAAAGATCGATTATATATTTAAAATCATCTAATACATTTACATGCCTATTCATTTTTATATTCACATGTACAACATTAAATTTGAGGATTTCCTTAATGAAGAAATTATCTTGGCTTAATGGTGATATTACAATCACTTCATAACCTTTGTTTTGAAGATTTTTAATTATCCATTTGCAACAAAGTAAAACAGTAAAATCAGCTGGGCATATTAAACCAATTTTCATTTCATTTTTAACTTTTTTTAATTTTATCTAAAAACACTTAAGCAGTCTTAAGAAATTCATAAATGATAATTTTGTAGTAAATCCTGCATTATAAAAATTAGAAATTTTCACTTTATCTGGTGTATTTTTATAAGAACCTAAATTTTTATAAACTGATTTTCTATTAATAGAATTATTATTAACTAATTTTATTATTGCTTTTGCAACTACTTTAGGAGCAAAATTGTATGCTTCCAAATAATTATCAGCCAAACTCATTGTAAGTTTAAATTTCTCACCTAAAATAAGCTCTCCTGTATCTATTCCTTTATCTATATGATGTACAGAGATAGTAGCAAACTCTTGTTGATCTATCATAGCCCAGAATATTGGTTTTATTCCTCTATATAAAGATAAATCACCAGGGTGACAATTTATCAATTCAAAATTATAATCATCTGGATTTTTTATTATTTGATGTTGAAAGCTAAAAAGTATATCACCCTTTTTGAAATTACTTTTTTTGAGATAATCATTTAAATTATCAATAAATCTATATGGTATCCTTTTTTTTTTTGCTACTAACTTGACTGTACTTTTCCACTTAAGAAATAGAGGTATTGGTAATATACTTATTAATTTTTTTGTAAAAAAAAGAAAGGATAGTTGAATCAAGGCAAACTTACTCCAAATAATATTATTGTTTTTTTTATTTTTTGAAATTTTCTTTTTTCTTTTTACTTCAATTAATTCACTGACATAAAGATTTTCTTTTTTAAGTCTTTCAATAAGCTTATAAACAAAAAAAGGTTTAAAAATTACATCCTGTGAAATTAGTAATACTAATGAAAAATTTTTTTTCATAATTAAAACTTAATAACTGCGATATATATTCAAATATAGTATTTGAATAACTTATTTATAGTTAAATAATAAAATAGTCTTATTTAAAAAATGATTATAAATCTAGAAATTTTATATAAAATCTTTTTCTAATAAAAAAATACCTCCTGGTAATATCATTAGAATAAAGACTGTATTTATCCAAGGATAACCTATAAATAAACAAAGAAAATTTATCATTATCAATGCTAAATAGAAAAATTTGTTTAAAAATAAACTTTTACACATAATTATTTTTCTCAATAATAATAAAAATAAAACTGATGTATAAATAATCCCAATTGCACCAGTATCTAATAATAAAGAAACTATACCTTGTAGATGATTTATTTCTTTTTTGATGTAACCATTTTTTTCTAATTTATATTTATCTATAAAGTTGTTTCTAGTATTAGCTATTGTTATCCTAGATGAGTACCAACCATTGCCAATAATTTTTTCTAATAATGTTGAGTTTTGGTATGCTTTTAATCCAATTAATAATTCTGTTAATCTTTTACCATCTCCAGAATCCGGATCATTTTTTATGCTTTTGAAATTTTGAAGATTATTCTTTGTTTCACTTAAAAATGTTTTTGGTTTAGGTATTGTAATATTATTATTTAAATTAGATTCAATAAAGTATATAAATTTAGAACCAAATGAATATGAATAAAAGCATAGTGTAATTATTAAAAAAATATTAACTATCTTTTTAATTTTTATTCCTTTTAAGAGGGAAAAACTTATAAAAAGTATTAAATAAATTTGTCCTAATCTTGATTCATTAAGCAATACCATAAATGTATATAGGATTATTAATAACGAATATTTAGAATAAACTTTAAAATTTATTTCAGACCATTTTTTATAAAGTATGTATAAGAACAAACTGCTAACTATAAATGCTGTAGAACCACCTACCCAAAAAAGATCTTGAATTTGATATTCATTCTTATAAATTATATAACTTATAATATTCATCATAAAATATATTAGAAAATATATTATTGATGATCTGAAAATAAGATTCTCAGAAAATTTCTTATATTGAATATCTTTAGAAATTTTATAATTATTATATAAATAAATAAGGAGACATATAGAGAAAAAAGTTACCCAATATAGAATTATTCTTATATCTTTTAATGTATATGCACCATGAATACTTTGAAATATTAAATACAAAAAGTATATTAAGACTAATTTTTTCTCGAAATTTATATTTCTAATAGATAAAATTATTTTGTTTATATTGAAATATATGAAGGGTATTAAAAAAATAAATCCAAATACATATCCATAAAACTTGAAACTGCAAAGAGTTATTAATACAGGAAGGAAATTAATACCATCAAAATATTTCCCAAAAGAGTAAAAATTTTCTAATTTATTTTTATAAAATGAATTCATTTTTTAATTAAAAATTTAAATTTAAATTTCATAAAAAATTTTTTTTATATTAATTCAGGAATTAATTGATTTTTTAAAATATTTTATAATTTTTCAAAATTTAATAAAAAAATAGGTTTAATTTATAAATTTATATTTGTCTTAAAAGACTTTTATACTCTTTTGAATCTTTTAATAATTGAAAATTTTTAAAAGATTTTGTTTCTTTAAAATTTTTACCAAATCCATCTCTTCTTGAAATTAAAAGTGCAGGAATATTTTCTCTTAAGGCAACCCAAACAGGTCCTGTGGCGATTCCGATAATTATGCTGTATTTTTTTTTATCAGTAATATAATCTCTTAATGTGTAATTAAGTTCAATTATATTTTTAGTATTTAAATCGGGATTTATTATGAATTCTAATTTTTTAGTTAAATATACTTTTATATCTTTTTTTGCAAAAAATAAAGAAATTTTTTCTAAAGCCTTAACGTCTTCTATGGAGGCTTGCCCGGAAAATGGTAATGAGTTGCAGATTAGGATAGATTTATATTTATTTTCTTGAGTTTTTGAACCATATTTAAATCCCATTACCAAATCATTACAACTAATTTCATTAATAATATTTATTTTTTTAGGCAATCTTATATAAGAACATTTCATTGCATCTTTATATAAAAAATCTTCTTTTAAATTTTTACATTTAAAAAAGTGTTTTTCATATTTGATCTTATCTACATCTCTAAATTGATTTTGCCATAAGGAGATAGCAAAAATAGAATTAGGTGGAAATTTTTTTATTTTTACATTAGGAAAGACATAATTTAAATCTTTTACTGCGGTATAAGATTTATCTAAGAAAATGATTGGATTTTTTTTTAATCTTTTTTGATGCAGCAATTGAAGATAGCAAATGTCATTTAATGCATCACCAATGCCCCATCGATTATAAAAAACGAAATTTACATTACTATATTTTTCTGTAATTTCTATAAATTTGGAAAGTAATTTTTGAAATAAAGGGAAATAACAAAATAATCTAAAACAGATAAGATCAACAAGCCTGAAATAAATATAAAAAGTGATCTTTTTCATCAATTTAAATTCTTAATTTTATTAATTATTGAAGTCGTGGAATAATTACCCTCTAGAGGCAATATCTTAGTATCTTTAGCAAATTCCTTTCCAATTATTTGATTGACGGAATAGTCACCCCCTTTTACAAGTAAATCAGGGTTTATTTTTTTTATAAGTTTTATTGGAGTATCTTCATTAAATGTTATTACCAAGTCGACATATTTAATAGAACTAAGAAGTTCAAATCTAGATTGTAAATTATTAATTGGTCTTTTTTCACCTTTAATTTTTGTGATACTTTCATCAGTATTTAATCCAACAATTAAAATATCCCCCATTTCTTTTGCTTTTTTTAAATATTTGACATGTCCATAGTGAAGAATGTCAAAACATCCATTTGTAAAAACAATAGTTTTTTTTAATTCTTTAGCTTTCTTTATAAACAGTTCAATATCTTCATTCATCTTAAATGCAAGCGATAATTGGTTTTTGTGAAAATATTTCTCGATGTCAATTTTTTTAATAGCGTATGTTCCAAGATGTTTAACTGTTTTTGATGCTGCGTGATTTGAAATTTTTATACATTCTTCTATATTTAGTTTCTTTGCGAATAAAACTCCTAGAGTAGAAATAACTGTATCTCCAGCTCCAGTTACATCAAAAACCTCTGCATTTTCTGATTTAAAAGTTTTTAATTTATTCTCATCATTAATTATTGCTATACCTTCTTCTCCAAGGGTTATCAAAGGATATCTTAAATTATAAATTTGTTTCAATTTAATTAAAATATCGAATATTTCCATTTTTTCATATCTATTAAATCCAATGAGCATTTTTGCTTCTGGTAAATTTGGGGTTAAAAAAGTTGCATTTTTATAAATATTAAGATTATCTCTTTGCTTTGGATCTACTAGAATAGGTATTGATTTGTTATTGTAAAAATTTATTATTTTTACTATTAAAGAATCAGTTAAAACTCCTTTGTTATAGTCTGATAATATGATCAAATCAAAGTCTAAGCTTGTTAACTTTTTAAAAATTTTTTTTTCTAAATTTTTGGGAATAGAACTAGTCTCTTCAATATCATGCCTACTTACAATTTTTTGATAAGCAACTGTTCTATATTTGTAGGAAACTTTATTTAAATCATTAAATACTAGATCATTATGGAAATTATTTTTACTGAAAAACTTTTCTTTAAGTAACTGATTATCCTCATCATTTGAATTTATAATTAAGGGTGTTACTTGTGCTCCTAAATTTATACAATTAAGAGCTACATTTAATGAGCCCCCCAATTGCTTAGTTGTATTATTTACTTTTAAAACTGGGAAAGGACCTTCTGGGGCTAATCGATTGGAATCACAATTTAAGTAAATATCAATTATGGCATCTCCTAAGACTGCTATTTTAATTTCCGAAAAATCAATCATATTTTAAAGTTTTTAATCATTTTTTTTATCCCCTCTTCCAAAGTATTTGGATTGAAGTTAGAAATCAATTCTTTAACTTTTTTTGTAGAACCGCAAGTATATTTTTGATATCCTTTTTCTATAGGATTAATTTTGTATGTAGCCTCTGCTAATGACACATTATCTGAAATAATATCATAGACATCTTGAAAACTCCTAGGAATCCCAGTGCAGACGTTATATATCCCAGTTCCATTATTAGATGCAGCAATACAGCAATCAATTACATCTTCGATATATATGAAATCTCTCATTATTTTTTCTGAATTTTTGAATAATTTAAATTCCTTTCTTTCTAGGAAAGATTGATATATTTGAGAAGCAACCGAACCTGTTGATTTTTTGAAAATTTCATTTGGCCCATAAACATTAAAAAATCTTAGTCCAACCGCATTTGTATTTCTTGTCATTATTTCCATTTGATATTTTGAAAAGGCATAAGCATTCTCTGGATTAGTCAAAGTATTTAATTCAGAAAATATTTTTTCAGAATTATTATTTCCATATACTGAGGCGCTTGATGCATAAACTAATTTGCAATTAGTTTTTTCTGAATATGAAACAATATTTCTAAAACTCAAAGTATTATTCTTGATTATTTCAAATTCATTTTTTGAAAGGGTATTACTGTCTGCTGCAAGATGATAAATGCAATCTGGTTCATAATCTATTAGTAATTTTATAAATTCTTCTGTGCGTATATCAATAGGCAAAACATTACAGCTTAGGTTTGCGATATTTTTGAAACTGCCAAATGATGCTGAGTTGCTTGTGTATGATTTACCAAACAAGTCAACTCCTAAAACCTCATTATCTTCTTGAAGCAAGCGCTCAATTAAATTACTACCAATGAATCCTGCTGCTCCAGTTATTAGTGATTTCATTTTTTTAAAAATAAGTTTTCTAAATTAAAATCTTTAACGGCATTAATGAATCTTCCTTTGTTATTAGTTGCATTTAACATCTCATATTTATCAATTTCTTTATCTCCTATCATAATAACTGATGAATTTTTTATATTGTACTTTTTTATTGCTGAATTGAGCATTTCCCCCGATGGTTTTCTACATTTACACTTATCAATTGGTTGATGAGGACATAGAAAAACTTCCCTTACTTTTATTGAATAATTAAGTTGAAGAAATAACATGACTTTTTTTATATAATTTTTATAGTCAGATAATTGAAAATAGTTTCTTGATAAACCAGATTGATTAGTAATAAAAACTACAATACATTCTTTCAATAAGGAATATTTAGTCAGTGATGATAAAAGATATTTATTCTCAATAAAAAGGTCGAAGCATGTATTGTATTTACTATCTTTGCAAATAGTTCCATCTACGTCTAATGCAATAAGTTTATTATCTTTATTATTTTTAGTATTGTCTATTAAAAATTTATTTTTTATTTTTATCACTTTTCAATCTATTAGAAGTTTATTATCTATAATTTCACAAATTAGATGTATTAATATTCCATGGATTTCTTGGATCCTGCATGTCCTCTTACTATTTATTCTGCATTCAGTAATTAATTTGTTTTTTATTTCTAAACCAGAATATCCAGTCATTGCGTAAACTCTACAATTTTTTTTAATGGCTAATTTAACTGCATTTAAGATATTCTTAGATTTACCAGATGTAGAAAAAACTATCAGTAAATCGTCTGGTTTAAGCAACGTTTCAAGTTGTTTTGAATAAATATTCTCATATCCGTAATCATTAGCTATAGATGTGATTGTAGCAAGACTTCCTAGAGAATTTATAGGCAAACCTATTCTCTCTTTTTCAAATCTACCTAATAATTCTCCACATAAATGATCAGAGTCACTAAATGATCCTCCATTACCAATTACATAAATAAAATTCGTTTGATTCCTAAATTCGTAGATATAATCTGCTAGCTCTTTCACAAATGGTATATAGTCCTCTAAATTTATTGTAATTTTTTTTATTTCTTCTATGCTTTTTAAAATGTAGTCGTACTTTTTTTGCATATTTTTTTACTTTGTAAATAATCAAATTTTGAAAATAGTAATTACCTAATTTCACCAACTTTAAATTCAAAAAACAAAAAAATTTATGATTTATTCAAAAATTTTATTTAATTCTTTTGAAACTTAAGTAAGGTTTTAAATAATTCGTATGTAATAATACTATATGCTCAAGAATAACGATGAAAGCTGTTTTATTGGAAAAATTAAATAACCCTTTATCAATAAAAGATATTGATTTGACAGAGCTAAAGATTGGTCAAGTTCTAGTTCGTAATTTAGTAAGTGGCTTGTGCGGTGCTCAACTCCATGAAATCAAAGGTTTTAAAGGTAATGAAAAATTCCTTCCGCATCTTATGGGTCATGAAGGCTGCGGCATAATAGAAGATATTGGTAAAGGCGTCTCTACTGTTAAAAAGGGTGATAAGGTTGTTATGCATTGGCGTGTTGGAGATGGAATTGAAGCAGCATTCCCATCTTATATTTACGATGGCAAAATTATAAGCAGTGGTAAAGTTACAACCTTGAGTGAATATTCAATAGTTTCTGAAAATAGAGTAACCTCAGTTCCATTTGAAACTTCATCTAGTTTATGCGCTATTCTTGGCTGCTCTTTAACTACTGCACTTGGAGTAATAGATAATGAGATATCTTTGAAATTTGGAGAGAGTATCGCAATTATTGGATGTGGTGGCGTTGGCTTGAATCTTATTCAAGGGGCTTCAATGAAAAGTGCTTATCCAGTTGTAGCAATTGATAATAATAAGAATAAGAAAGATCTTTGTTTGAAATGTGGTGCAAATATCTTCTTAGAAGATATCGAACAATATGATAACGGCGAATTTGATATCATTATTGACACAACTGGAGTCCCAAGTGTAATTTCTAATGCTATAAGTAAACTCTCAGGTAATGGGAGACTGCTTTTAGTAGGCCAACCTGCACCAGGAAAAGCTATTGAAATAATGAATGCAGTAAATATGTTTGGAGGATCAGGAAAAACAATCTTTGCTACACAAGGAGGTAAAACTGCGCCCCAAAGAGATATCCCAAAATATATAAAATTATTTAATGCAGGAATGCTTGATATTGATAACCTAATAACAAACTACTTTTCACTTGATAGAGTTAATGATGCATTTGATTTACTTAGGTCAGGGGATGCGGGTAGGATTATGATTAAAATTGCTAAGGAAGAATAAGTTATGAAGAGAAAATGGACAAAAAAAGAATTAATTGATTTTGAAAATAGAATAGGCGATCTATATATGGATAATCAGTTACCTTTTCTTTTTCATTTATCGGGAGGTAATGAAGATAAATTAATAGAAATTTTTGAAGATATTAGTGAAAATGATTATGTTATATCGAGTCATAGAAATCATTATCATGCACTTTTGCATGGAATTCCTCCGGATGTTGTTGAAGAAAGAATTAAAAATGGTAGAAGTATGTTTATTTATGATAGAAAAAGAAACTTTTTTTTATCGGCCATAATAGGAGGGACTCCTGCAATTGCGGCGGGTATCGCATGGGCTTTAAAAAGAAAAGGATCAAAACAAAAAGTTTGGTGTTTTGTTGGAGACGGAACTGAAGATAATGGGCACCTATTTGAGGCGGTAAGATATGTTGATGGTTGGAATTTGCCTTGTACCTTTGTTATAGAAAATAATGATAGATCATGTGAAGCTTCAAATGCTGATCGTTGGGGCAATGAAAGTGATATTAAATGGCATACAAAATCTGTAATTAAATATTATTACGAATGTACCTATCCCCATTGTCGAAAACCCGGGATGATTGACTTGTCAAAAACTTCTAAAAAAACAGATAATGAATATTTTCCTCCTCTAAAAAAATTTGAATATCCAGAATTCAATTTTAATGACAAAAATAAAATATCTTACAAAGATGCCATGATATCTTCGATGGAAGAATTAGCCAATGAAGGAGCTATATTTATTGGTTACAATGTAAAATTTGGTGATGCAATGGGTACACTTAAAAATGTCCCCGATAAGCAAAAATTGGAAACACCAGTAGCCGAAAATCTTATGACTGGTTTGGCTATTGGAATGTCTTTTGAAGGGTTTATTCCTGTACTATATTTTGAACGTCATGATTTTATGTTAGTGGCTGCAGATGCGATCATAAATCATATTGATAAAATTGAGCGAATATCACACGGAGAATTCAAAGTTCCAATAATAATAAGAGCAGTTACAGCAGATGCGGGCCCTTTTTATTCAGGCATTACACATTCCCAAGACTTTACAAATCTTTTCAAAAATGGGGTTTCATTTCCTGTTATTGATCCTAAAAACGGTTTAGACTTAATAAGTGCTTTTAGAGGAGCTAGAGAAAGTTGTAGGCCAGCCATGATTATTGAAAGGAAATCTCTTTATTAAGATAAAAAGTTATTGTTTATTTTTAAATTAAATTTTAAGGTTAACCAAGCATTATCTTATGAAAAAATTAAATTAATAATTTCTCATTACTTCTTTTTTGTTAGAGTCAATATGTTTATTTAATCTTAAATCTTTGTAGGCGCTTTGTCCTGAAAGTAATTTGCTAAATACCAGTAATTCTTTCGCTTTTCGATAATCAATATCTGAAACTTCTAATTTGTGGGCAATTTTAATAAGTAATTCATACTCTTTTGAGTCTTTAGCAGTAAATGGTAATGATAAGGGATCATAAGATAATTCTTTTTGCGCGTAACATGAAATGACTGGGATGCGATATAAAGCGGGGTATTCTAATTTACAAGTGCCATGGCAAGTTACAACAACCGATGCTAGCTTTGCTACATCTTCATGCAAAAAACTTTCTTCTGCCTTTATAAAAAAGAATCCGCTTTCGGTAATATTTTTTTCGATATTTCTTGAGTGTTTTTCCATAATTGGATAATTTGCAGAGAATGGATGTGCTTTGAAAAACCAATTTAATTCTTTATTATTTTTACAATGCCTTATTGTTTCGTTTAACCACTCTAAATAATTGTTGATCCATATTTCTTCACATCTTTTGCGTGGACAATCAGTTAAGAGATGAATTAAAACTATTCCATTCTTTTTTTTATTTTTAAAAATATTTTTAAAGTAATTGAGATCTTTAGGATTATGTTTTTCATAAAATTTTTTTATGTAATTTGGATTACTTATAGGGTCTCTTTTTAATATAAAATCTGTTTTCACTCTACTTAGATATTTATCTAGCAAAGAATCAGATATTAAAGATAATTTTTTTAAGTCATGCGGGAAAGGAAATCGATCGTTAATGATATTTCTTGAGATAAGAAAATTTAAATTTGATGAATTATTATCAAATGGCCTAATTTGAATGGAACAAGTACACATTAAAATACCTTTCTTTTCACAGAATGAAGAAATCCCACCAAATGGAAATCCTGACATTTGTTGTAAAGTTATTATATTTATTGACTCTAATTTTATATAGATCGAAATAATTTCAAGCAAATAGATAATATTTACAGCCCGTAAGAAAAAGCTAATTATGTATTTATTTATGAAAGAATTTAATTCTTTTTTTTCTCTTACATCACCTGTAGATCTCTCAATGCCATCGATAATCGTATCTTGAATAAAGCTAAAATATTTATCTTTAGGTTTAAAAGTTTTTGGGATTTGAGATAATAAGTTAAAAGGTAATTTAAGAAAAATTGTTTTTGAAATGAAAAAGAAATTTTTTGGATAGTTCAGAAAAAGTTTAAATATTGTAATTGCTAAATTATTACAATTTAGGTCTATATATTTGTTTGATATGTTTTTTAAAAATCTTTTGAATTTTTCTAATTCCTTTAAATTATGTTTTTCATCTTTGAAAGATAAATCTAAAATATTTATCACTTTATTTGAGCCTTAAAATATAAATTATAAAAAAGGATGATTATGAAAAAAAAAATTTTTAATTATTTTTACAATTATCAATCTCTAAATTTTATGAATTTAAAGGTTTAATTAATAATTTTATCTATTTCCTCTAAGATATTAATAACTTTAACGCTTAATTCTAAGTCGGCAATATTTTGTTCACCTATACGAATGGATTTGCAAAATTCTTCAACCAAAATATTTAGAGGTGGTTTCCCAAGTTCTTTTTCTTTTCTTGAATCAAAAATTTTTAATGCTTCTTTATTAGAAATATTTTTATAAATTAAGGATTTTTTCTCAAAAGGAGTAAATTCTAAAATCTCATTATTGAACTCTATTGAAAATTTCCTAATTTTTTTAGTAAAACTATTGCCAACTAAGAATTCTGCACGGATACTATTTTTAAATATTAAATTTATTTTTATATTTTCACCGCAATGTATATTATTTAGATTTTTCTCAACCTTTTCCGCAAAAATTTCCAAAGGCATTGAATCTAATATTATTAAACACATTGATAAATCATGAGGCCCCCAATCCCAAAGGGAGCTAACATCTTTTCTGATTGGCCCTTTGTTGCCACCTATACCTCTTATAAGTTTTATTTTTTCCTTCTTTTTTACAAAATTTTTTAGTATTTTAAAGGTTGGATGATATAAAAAAATATGATCAACAAAAACTATTGAGTTTTTACTTTTTGCTTCGGCTAAAATGTTTTCAGCTTCACTTAAAGAAGTTGTTATTGGCTTTTCAATAATAATGGGTATATTATTCTCAATTAACTTCTTAGCTAATTTGAAATGGGTATTTGGAGGGGAAGCTACAATTGCTCCATCTAAATTCTGAATTTTTAAGAAATCAAAAATATTATTTACAATTTGACAACCTTTTGGAACTTTTTTCTTTGTGTTAGGGTTATTGCTTAATACAGAAACTAATTTAACATTATCCATTTTATTAATAGTTCTTATATAGTTTCTCCCCCAATTACCAGCACCAATAAGACCCAAATTAATATTTTGAGATTTTGATATTTTATTCTGCACTTGAATAATATTTATCAGACCAGTCTAAAAATCTTTTTAAACCCTCCTCGAGTGAAATTTTGGGTACGAAAGACAAATCATTTGCTGCTTTACTTATATCTGGAAGTCTCCTATTAGGTTCATCTTCAGGATATGAAGATGGATATTCTGTTATTTTATAACTTATATTTTTATTAGACACTTTTATAATAATTTCAGCTAGATCAACTATAGAAATTTCAGGCCCTGTATTACCTATATTGTAAGCTTCTCCTTTTTTCCCATTTAGGATTACTAAAAGAAAACCTACGATAGCATCAGTTATGTAACAAAAAGTTCTTGTCTGACTACCTTTCCCATAAATATTTAAAGGTTTTTTCTTTTTTATTTGGCTTGCAAAATTAGGCAAAACTCTATAATCAGTCTCCTGCATTCCTGGCCCATAAATATTAAATGGCCTAATTGTATTTGTTGTTAAATTGTAGTAGTTGTGATATATATCACTTAATGTTTCACCAACTCGTTTACTCTCGTCGTAACATGCCCTGGGTCCCTGACAAGAAACATTCCCTCTGTAGCTTTCTTTAATTGGAATATATTTTGGGTCAGGATCACCATAAATTTCAGAAGAAGAAAAAAAACAAAATCTGGCGTTATTTATTTTTGCCAATTGAAGCATATTTTTTGTTCCAAGAATTGAAACTTCAAGTGTTTCAATTGGAAATTTTTTGTAATAATAGGGGCTTGCAATTCCTGCAGCATGAATTACATAATCAATCTTTTCTTCAATTAAATATGGTTCTATAACATTGTGATTTTTAAAAATAATATTATCGTATTTTGGGAAATTTGAGCCCTCCTTCCCAGATGCTATCAAGTTGTCCAAAACTATTACCTTTAATGGTTTTTCTAAAATATTTTTTGATAAATAATTAAAAACTTCAATAAAATATCTACCTAAGAACCCTCTTCCACCGGTAAGTAATATTGTTCGATTAGAGAATTTTTTAACTACTGGGCCGAGATTTTCAACTATTTCTTTAAGATCACTCTCTAAAAAAAAATCAGGCATGATTATACTATTTTGATTGTTGGTAAGGGAATAATAAATCTACCATTATGATCAGAAAAATCAGAATTTTTCTTAATAATAGAGTCAGCAAAATTCCATGCAAGTATCAATATATAATCAGGTTTTTTTTCTTTTATATATTTTGAAGAGAAGACTGGGATATGAAGTCCAGGGGTATATTTATTTTGCTTTAATGGATTATCATCAACAATAAAGTCAATTATATTTTTATCAATACCAAATTGATACATTAAAGTGGTTGCCTTTGCTGGAGCTCCGAAACCCGCAATAATTTTACCTTCTTTTTTTAGGGATATTAATATTTCATTTAATTCTTTTTTAATATTTTGAATTTTATTTGAGAATTCTTGAAATGTTTTTTTATTATTAAAGCCTAATTTTTTTTCATAATTAACAAATATATCAATAGAAGTATCTGGTTCTCTGCTACCTCCTAATTTCTGAACTACTCCTCTTATTGATCCTCCATGCGTTGATATCTTTTCTACATTAATTAATTCCATTTTATTCTTTCTAAAAAATTTTATAAGTGGAATTACTGAATGATATGCTAGGTGCTCATGGTAGATAGTATCAAAAAGAGACTTTTCAAATACATCTCCTAAGTATGAAACTTCAAAAATGAATAAACCATCTTGTGAAATTAATTTTTTTACAGCATTAATAATTTCAGATAAATTATCAGAATGTGCGAATACATTATTTGCTGTAATTAATGAAGCTTCTCCATATTTAATTAATATTTCTTCAGCTAGTTCATTATTAAAAAAAGAAGGAATAGTATCTATCCCTTTTTTGTTTGCTAATTTAGTTATATTTTTAGCAGGATCAACTCCCAATACTTTAAATCCTTTTTTTTTAAAAAAGTTTAAAAATGTACCATCGTTAGAACCAATATCTACAACTAATTTATTTTTATCAGGTTTATAAGAATTTATTATTGAATCACAGTATTCATCGAAATGTTTTATGAAAACTGGCGATGTACCAGATACATAAACATAATTCTCAAATAATTTATTTGGGTTAACAACTGTGCATAATTGTAAATGATTACAATCATTACAGAAAAACAGTTCAAGCGGAAATTTTTCTTGAATTTTATTTAGTTCATCCTTATTAACAAAGGCATTCGCTGGTGGTGTGTCTTCTAACTTAACTACTGATTCAATATTTTTTGAATTACAAAGTCTGCAATTATCCCTTATGAAGAAATCAGCCATTATTTTTATCTTTTTTTGGTAGCCATGAAATTGAATCAGAATCATCAATCATATTTATTCTAATTACATCTTTCTCATAAGTTTCTTGATCTCTAGGATTTCTGGACAAAGTCAGGAAAGTTGTATCTTCAGGAAACTTCATGGCATGATCTACCAAAGGAGGAGTAAAAACCATTTGACCTTTTTTTACTATAATCCTTTCAGGTTTTTTATTAGAGCCAGTTTTTCTGTGAAAATACTCAATTTCTCCTTTTATAACGTAACAATAATGCCAATCAGTTTTGTGATAATGATTTGCTCTTAGAGAACCTTTTTTTGATTCAATTAAAACTGCACTCTTCATTAATCTATCAACTAATGGCTTTATCTCTCCTCTAGCATCTATAAAAGATTTCTCTAATGAAACAATTGGTTTTATTGGCCAATTATCAGAATTATCTTTACTATTAGGTTTAGATTTTTTTATATTCAATTAATTTGTAGGTTATTCATTTAAATATCATATAATGTAAAACTGATAAATATTCTTTAAAGGAAATAAAGTCATATTTTATTATTATCTTTGATAAATCTTTTTAATTTATTTAATACTCTTTTTAAAAGGTTAGTGTAAAAATTATGAGAACTGATTGGATAACCTGAAAAATAATTTAATGCTAAATATTTATCAGCATTTTTAGATCTAACGATATTTTCGGGATTCCTTATTGGTAATACTCCACTTGAATTGGCTTGAAAATTATTTATGATTTTTGGGGATAAAGTTTTTGAAGTTGTATGTGTAGCGTCTAATCCAAAACCTATATTTTCAATTAAATTTACATTAGGGACAATGCTCAAGCCATTATTTTTTAAACAACAATATAGCCATTGATAATCCCAGGTATCAGGCTTATTAAAATTATATAAAATATCAAATTTCTTCTCCCAAAACCTAACCTCTCTTTTGCTATCAAAACAATTATATAAGAATTTATTTTTTTTAAAAATTGGCCATGAATTCATTTTTAAATCATATTTATCCCAACATCTCTTCCATGTAGCCCATCCCCAAACTAGAGGATAATAACTGAAGTAATATGATGAGTTACCATTTATTCGACCATTCTGAAGATTACTTCCTGAAACACACCAAATCCTATTATCTTCCCTATATCTTTCAAGCATTTTGGCAGCAAATTCAAAAAAGTCTTGATGAGGTAAACAGTCATCTTCGATAATTATGCCCTCTTCAACATTTTTAAAAAACCAATCAATAGCTTTAGATACGGCTAACTTACAACCTAAGTTTTTTTTGCTATAAAGCTTTTCAAATTTATGATATTGCCAGTTAATTTCTTTTTCTATTATTTCTCTTGTATTCTCAACTTTTTTAATTTCTATATAGTTTTCTTTATTTGCTCCATCGCAAGCAACATAAATATTTTGGGGCTTTATATTTCTAATTGAATTAATTATCCTATAAACCTTATCTGGTCTTTTCCAAGCAAGTATTAAAATTGGAGTATCAAAGGTCAAAGTATGGTTTTATTTAAAGTAAGGATATTCTAAAACATAATACTTAATGATTTATATCTGCTCTTTTAGAAAAATTAAATTTTTAAAATATTGATTTTAGTATAATTAGTTAAAAAATAGTGTTTAAGATGGAAGATTACTCAGTTTTTAGTATTTTAAAATCTTTCTACATCAAACTGAAAGAAAAAAGGAAAAAACAGGTATTCTTTTTATTAATAATTGTTATTGCCTCTGCTCTAGCAGAAACATTAAGCTTGGCATCTGCTTTCCCTTTCTTGCAAGCTATTATAAATTCAGATAATCTTTGGACTAATTCTTTTGTAAGTTCTGGGTTATTATCATTTGGATTTGATGAAAATGATAATTTAATTTTGCCAATTAGTATATTATTTGGAGCTACAGCATTTCTAGCTTCTTCCCTCAAAATTTATAATTTATGGTTTAGTGGAAGACTTGCAGCATTTATTGGATCTGACTTAAGTAATGAGTGCTTTAAACAAAATATTTTTCAAAGTTATGAAAAATATTTTTCTAACAAAAGTAGTAACCTTATTACAAATAATACTTTATATATTTCTCAATGTACAGAAATTTTGGCTTCAGCAGCTCGTTTATTTAGTAACGTATTAATAGGATTGTGCTTGTCTATTTATTTAATAATATTAGATCCTTTGCTAGCAATATTTTCAATAATAATTTTTTTATTAGTTTACATTTTATTAGGTAAAAAAATTAGAAGAAAATTAATAATTAATAGTAAAATTATTGATAAAAATTCAAGATATCAGGTTCAGCTAATGCAAGAGGTTGCAGGTTCTTTTAGGGATATAATTCTTTCAAATAATCAAAACTATTTTATTAGAATTTATAAAAATATTGATAAAAAAATTAGATTAAAAAATGCAGAAAATGTTTTCTATAATGTTATGCCTAGATATGCTATTGAAGGTTTATTTTTAATTCTTTTTACTTTAATTGTATACACAGTAAGTTTTTATGAATCAACTTTTTCAAATATCATTTCAGTTTTAGGTACATTTGCATTAGGAGCACAGAAATTATTACCTTGTATGCAACAAAGTTATGGGACTTGGTCATTTATTGTGGGTTCAAAATCTTCATTAGTAAACGTTATAAAACTATCAAATCAGACTTTAGATAAATCAACTTCTTTATATAATCCAAAACCATTTTTGTTTAAAAAAAGTATAAATTTTATAAATCTTTTTTATAAATACCCAACTTCAAATAAATTTACTCTAAAGGATACTAATGTTCAAATTTTAAAAGGTGAGAGGGTAGGAATAATAGGAGAAACAGGTGCAGGTAAAACTACTTTTATAGATTTATTTATGGGATTGATTGAACCATCTAATGGTTTTATAGAAGTTGATGGGGTAAATATTTCTGAAAGAGATAATTTTCAAAAAAAATTAGATTGGAGAAAATCAATAGCTCACGTTCCACAAAATATTTTTTTAAATGATGCCACCATAGCAGAGAATATTGCTTTTGGAGAATCTCTAGATGAACTTGATATGAAAAGAGTTGTAAGCTCCGCCAAGAAGGCTAATATAGATAAATTTATTTCAGAAAAACCTTGTAATTACTTAACTAATATTGGAGAAAATGGAGTACAACTTAGTGGAGGTCAGAGGCAAAGAATAGGAATAGCTAGAGCTCTTTATAAAGCCCTAAATATAATTGTTTTAGATGAAGCGACAAGCGCTCTAGATTTCTCAACCGAAACAAATATAATGAATTCTATTTATGCTTTGAATAAGAATACAACAGTAATAGTAATTACTCATAGAGAAAATTCTATAAAAAAATGTGATAAAGTTTTTGAGATTATTGATGGTAATATTAAATTAAGACAAAACTTTTAATAAATATTTAAATAAAAAGATTTTTTTTTGAAATTTATGAAAAAAATAATTACATTATGAAATTATTTTCAAAAAAAAACAAATCGAATGGTCTTATTAATAATGGATTAATTTTTTATTTTACCCCATCTAATGGTTTAGGTAATACACTAATAGAGTTAGCAGTATTGAAATCTTTATTCCCAAAAAGATTAATCATAATAGTAACTAACTCAAAATCATTAAGCATATTAAAAGGAAATTTTTTTGTTATTAAGTATAAATTCACTGCAATAAAAAGATTAATAGTATTTTCTGTAAAACAAATTTTATTAATCTTATCAAATCTTAAATTGATTGGATATATTCTTGAAAATGAGGATAATAATTTTCAAAAATTTATAAAAGTAAGGGGAGGATTATTGAATTTTATAGCTTTAATAAAATATGACTGTCATTTTCAGATATCAAAGTACATAAATAATATTTCTTTACCAGTAGATTTAGATTACTGTGATAAATTAATAAAAAATGAATTCTTTAAAAATGAAAAAATATTAGATAATTTAGATAATACATGTTTTATTCATATAAGAAGAGGAGATTATTTAGGCTTTCCTAATAGTGAATTTCCAGCAGTACTCGAATTAAATTGGTACGAAACTGCTATGGAGATTATGAAAAGAAATTATAAAATTAAAAAATTTATAGTATGTTCGGATGATCCTTTTTATGTTAAGGATATTTTTGGGAATTTAGAAGATATAGCTTTTTTTCATAAAAATGTACTTACTGATTTTCTTATAATGTCAAAATGTAAATATGGAATATTATCTGCCAGCAGCTTCTCATTTTGTGCAGCAAAAATTTCAAGGGATCGCTATAAATCTAATCAAAAATTCATTGCTCCTAAATATTGGATTGGGCATAGAACTCGAATTTGGTACCCTAAAGAATTTAAGTTCAAGTGGATTAATTATATTTAGAAATCAAATTATAATTTCAGCTATTTAAGATAAGCAAGTCTTTGCTCTCAAAAAAGGATTAGCTTTAAAAATTATTAAACATTAAATATTAGATTTGAAATTTAATATCCTAAATTTATAAATTTTTATTTTTACAGTTTATACTCAATAAAAAAACATTATGAATTCAGAATATTCTTACTGGGAAAGAGCTAAAAAAGTTATCCCAGGCGGAAATATGCTTTTATCTAAAAGGGCTGAGTTGTTTTTGCCAGGTAAATGGCCAGCATATTTCTCATCAGCTAAAGGTTGCAATGTTATAGATCTAAACGGTAATAGTTACGTTGATATGACAATAATGGGCATAGGTACAAATACACTAGGCTATGGATGCACCGAAGTTGATGAGGCAGTTATTAATGTAGCAAGGTTAGGAAATTTATCTACTTTAAATTGCTTCGAGGAAGTTCTTCTCGCTGAAAAACTTGTTTCTCTTCACCCTTGGGCAGAAATGGTGAGATTTTGTAGAGCCGGAGGTGAAGCAAATTCTATAGCTGTAAGAATTGCAAGAGCTTTTAAAAAGAAAGAGAAAATAGCATTATGTGGATATCATGGATGGCATGATTGGTATTTAGCCTCAAATCTTGCTAATAAAAAAGCTCTTTCAGAACACTTGCTGGAAGGATTATCGACGAATGGAATTCCTAAGGATTTAACAGGAACAGTATTACCATTCTCTTATAATGATATTTCAGAAATCGCCAATATTATAAAAAATAATGATTTAGCAGCCATAATCATGGAAGTTGAAAGATCAACTCCACCATCAATAGGATACTTAGAGGAGATTAGAGAATTATGTGATAGAAATAATATAGTTTTAATTTTTGATGAAATTTCTTCTGGATTTCGAGAAACTCTTGGTGGATTGCATTTGAAATATTCTGTTGAACCAGATATGTGTATCTTTGGCAAGGCATTAGGAAATGGTTATGCAATCACAGCTGTTTTAGGTAAAGAGGAAATAATGCAGACTGCTCAGGAAACCTTTATAAGTAGTACTTTTTGGACTGAAAGAATAGGACCTACTGCAGCTTTGAAAACATTAGAAATTATGCAAAAAACTGAAAGCTATAAAAAAATTACTAATCTTGGCATTTATTTGAAAAAAACTTGGCAGAGAATTGCTGATAAATATAATCTGGAAATCATTCAAAAAGGTATTCCTGCACTTGCCGGTTTTAATTTTACTGGCTCAAATGCACTTGCATATAAAACATTTATTACCCAAGAAATGCTTAAAAGAGGGTATTTGGCTTCAAATATTTGTTATTTAAGTACAGCTCATACTACGTCAATAATCGATGAATACGCTACTAACCTCGACCCTATTTTTGAAGCAATTGCAGAGTGTGAAAACGGAAGAAATATCTCTGATTTAATAGATGGTTCAATATGCCATTCAGGATTTCAAAGATTAAATTAAAATACTATTTATTTATTGAAGTATTCACTAATTATATTCTGAGATAATTCCTCTTTTATAGGAATAATTTCACCTTTACTATTTAATTTACCTAAAACCAAAGTAGGGCAATTAGCATCATCAACAACATAATCATCTTTATTACCTATATATCCTCCAGATATAAACTTCTTATCCTTTATTAATTTGCAGGCGGGTAAAACTTTCTTTTTTTCAGAATTGCTAATTAACATTTCAATATGACTAATTAGTTCACTGCCCACATCCAACCTTGAAACTAATACATTGTTTAACTGCAGAACTTTTATTGCTTTATTTGATAAATTACATTTCCCAACATCAAGAAATTCTTTTGGTAAAGACTCTTTCTTGAAATCATTAATATCAGAGGATTTTATTGTATTTGGTTGAGAAGAGGAAGTTATCACATAATTGCAATTATTTAAAAAAGATTTTAAATTTCTGAAAATCTCTAATTTAGATATTACAGATTTTGGTTTCATGTACTCTATAACCTCAACTTTCTTTTCAAGCATTTCTTTATTCTTTGAAAAAACTTTTACATGTGCTCCCTCTTCGGCAAGAGCAAAAGCTATTCTAAAACCAATTGATCCTACACCTATAATACCAATTTTTTTACCTGCTATTTGTTGCTTATAGCTTGATCTTATTCGTCTAAGTGCAGCGTCAACGGTAATTTGTGATGGTTTTATAGCTTTAAGCTTCCCATTAATATTTAAAGATGAAACTTCTGAAAGAAGATTTCCATATAAAGTACCGTATTCTGTTTCTTCATGATTAACTATTTTCTCGGCATCTACAAAAATATATTCACTAAAATTAAATATTAAATCTTTAAGTTGTCTTATTTGACTTTGTTTTAAGTTTACAATTGTTATAATTAAATATTTATCTGAGATCCTTGAACCCCCCACGTATGCATTCTTATTAGCTAAATTTTTTGTGGAAATAACTACAGTTATAAGTTTTTTGCTTAGCTGATTTGCTTTATTTAATGCTCCATTAAATCTTTCTCTAATTTCATCAAGAGAGTCATCATAAATATTTTTTGTTATATTCTCTTCACTAATAATATCTCCTGACATTATATTTTCTTTGGCTACGAGATTCCCAATCATTAATTTATCGCTAGTAATTCCGTAGGGGGGACTTTTAATAATGATTTCTTCTAATGAAATTTTTTCTCCTTTATTAATGTTTTTAGCAGCATATATCCCTTTTTTTTGCAATCTCCAAGTATTGTATTCTGAAAGATATGGTCTTTTTGAAGCTTTTGAAAGCATAAATTTTACTCTATCAAGTTCATTTCTAAGATTCTTAAGATCTTTTGAAGTAACAGAAACTATATGATCAGGACCCCTTGAATCTTGTGAATTGGTAAAATGAATTTCTAAAAATTCTGCACCTAATGTGTAGGCAACTATACATGCAAGTACTCCTATACTGTGATCTGAATATCCAACATTATTGATTAGATGTTTAAGATTTGTTTTGTAAATTTGCAGTGTTTTTAGATTTAGTTCTTTGTCTGAACAAGGATAAGAAGATGTACACAATAGTAAAATTTTCTCCAAGGATGTATTTCTATATAAATTCAAGCTTGTTATAATTTCTTCCATTGAAGACATGCCAGTTGAGATAAATACTTTTTTTATAACTTTTTCGTGCTTAATTATTTCCTGATGCAGTTTTAGATTATTAAGATCCATCGAAGCTATTTTGATATTATCAAATCCAATTTTTATAGCTTCATGCAGGCTTTCTATACCAAAAACTGTAGTAATTGTTCTACATCCTAAAGATTCTGCTAATAATTTAGCTTTTGATAATTCTTTAATACTCAATCTATTTTCATTTAAAATATCTAATGTGGTTTCTTCTTGATCTTGTGCTTTTTCTACTAATTTATTTTCAATAGAGTCTTTGTTAATTCTCTCATTATTAGTGTAATGTTGAAATTTTATATAGTCTGCACCAGATGATGCTGCTTCTCTTATTAAAGAAAAAAGTTCTTGTAAAGATCCATTATGGTTTATTCCGAGTTCTGCAATTATTTGTGGAGATTGACAAGAAGTTTTATTTTTACTCTCAGGATTATTATATTTCTTTGCAAAAGCAATTCTACTAAGACTGTTATCTTTAGATTTTTTTAATTCTTGTGATATCTCTTTTGATTTTGCAAACATAACCTGCATATCTCCATAATTAAAATTTGCTCCTGTTCCTAAAATCTCTAAATTATTTATTTGATCTAATTCTCTATTGGCTTCTGCAAGCTCTTTCTTTGAATTAAGTGTTTTGACAGGATAGACGAATCTTTCTAAGTTGTACGTCCAATTTGATATTTCACTATTTTTAATATGAACAAATTCTTTTAATGATTTATGACTTTGTTTAACAAGTTTGTTTAGTTTGATTTTATCTATTCGATCATCAACGCTAATTTCCGCCGCTAGCAAATTTCTCCCTTCACCTTTTTTGTCTAAGTATGGGCTCCATTTAGTGGGTATACATATTCTATTTATAATATCTTTTTTATTTTGGAAATAAAGCCAATCATAAGCATTGGGAATAATATTTTCTGGATTATTTATCTCAGCATATAATGATAAAGTACCTCTAAACCTTAAATCACAGGGTATTCCAATTAATTTACAAGCTCTTGTAAGAGGAATAGTCAATATAACAAGCTCATTATTTTTGATCTTAATAATCTCATTTTTGGAAGTAATTATCTCTTTAATATTCTTGCCATCAAATCCATCTTCGATAACGATTTTTGAAATACATGTTTTTGTTTTTATTTCACCACTATATGATTTAATCTTTTCTCCTATTCTCTCCATTATTGAACCTGTTCCATATTTACTAATAGCTGTATATTCATCCCCAAAAAACTTCTCTTTTCTTTCAGTAAGCCTTATTCTTTTTGGAGCCCACTCGCTGCTCATTAATTTTGTTTCAATACCCCAAAGTTTTTCTGGGTATTCTTTAAAAAAAGCATTAGTAATATTTTTGCCAACTAAATTTTCAACATATTCATTAAAAGTTCTTGCAGATGCTACATCACCATAGTTTTTATTTGTTTTTAGAAAATTTGAATCTTTTTTAAACTCTTCTTCTTGTGATAATTGACTTAAATTGATTGGATAATCATAGTACTTTTTTTTGCGTAAATTTCCTGCATAAAAGTCTCTCTCTATTAATAGATCTGAAAATATATTTTCCCAATCATTTTTTATTTCTGGAAAAGGAGTATGAAAAATATGCGGGCCAGTATCTAACATAAATCCATTCCAAGGCCAACTCCTTGCTAAGCCTCCAATTATATTTTTTTCTTCAAAAATTTCTACCTGAAATCCCTCTTTACTTAGATAATAACCGCACGATAAACCAGCTGGCCCAGCACCAATAATATAAATTTTATTGATATCCATTTATTACTTATGCCTCAAACCAGAGTCTAAATCAATAATTGCGCCATTTAGGTCTGAAACGTCATCAAATGCCATAAATGTAAGGGTCTTTAAAACAGAATCAAGACCAACCATTTTCCCAGATGGAGAAATAGAACTATATCTTTTTCTGAAAGAATTATTGATTCCAATATCTACCCCCCCAAATCTTGCTAAATTGCATCTTCCTCCTCTTTTTGCTAAATGAATAGAGGCTTGTTTATTTAGATACTCTAAGGCACTTTTGCACATACCATAAACTACTGGTTTATACATATCTGAGTTGTCTGAATATAAACTAGCATTCGGTAGTTTGTCTCCATAAATTGAACCTATAAGAGTCATTGAAATATTGCTTAGATTGCATTCTTCAATTGCTCTAAGAACTAAATAAGATATACCACAATTAATCTCCCAAGCTTTATTGATAATTTCTAAATTTGGCTCATATGGAGATAAGTAATTATTTTTATTATTTATTTGTGGAAAATCATATCCAGCGAAGACAATAAAATAATTTGGTTTTTCATCATTTAAAATTTCTTTTAACTTTTCATAACCATTCTTTTCTAGTATATTTTTTTCAATAGAAACTAAATTTTTTAAAGTTATTTTCTTTAAATCAAAATTCCATACTTTTTCAATTAAATTATCATTTAACCAATTTTTAATACAGTATGATCCAATTTTTCCTGATCCTCCAAAAGAAATTAACTTTTTCATTACTTCCATCCCTCTGAGTAATGGTATTTCCCATTAATCTTATATAAATCCAATTTATTATAAATTTTTACTATTGATTCATAGTTGATAAAAATATTATTGGAAAAACTCAGAATATTTCTGATAACTTCCACATCTTCTTCATTATCAATTGTAATTCTTACATTTTTATCACTAATTTCTTTTTTTAATCTATATTTAGTGATTTTCATTCTGCCATCCCACATTGGGAAGGTTACATGTTCATTATCTCTATTTGATGTAAAAGATTTAGATCTCTTTTTTAGTAATCTTGTTGAAAAAACTTCGACGTCGCTTCCATTTGCATAATCACTTTCATCTGGAGGTGTGTTATTAGAAACATAATCATATTCATCCGATAAGTTAACACATTCGTCAATAATCTTTGGATCTACTAATGGACAATCTGCTGTTATACGTACAATTTTTTCTATATTAAATTCTAAAGCTGCTTTTAAGTACCTTTGGGTGACATTTTTTTCATCACCACATGTATATTGATATCCTTTTGCTTTAAGGTGATTTATGATCAAATTATCTTTTTCTGGAACAGCAAAAATAGTTGAATTTATATTTCTAGAATTTGATAAACGTTCATGTAGCAAATCTAAACTATTTTTCCCCTTAAAAATACTTTTCATTACTTTATGGGGTAATCTAGAAGAGCCTAATCTTGCTTGAATTATTGCGGCTGTCTTCTCCATCTATTAAAAATTTACTTTTATTCTATTTTATTTAAGGCATCATAACTTTTGATATCTAATAAAAATTTTTTTTGTATTTTGTAAATTATGATCTCTAGAAAATCATTTGCGTCCATAGAGAATAAAATTCATCCAGAGACATCTATTGCAGATAAAAATTTTAATAGAAAAAAAATTGTAATTAACGATACTGATAGAGAGATTTCAAAAACCTTAATTGAATTTATTAAAAAAAATAAATACCAAATTTCAACTGGAACAGGTGAATGGCAGTGGTTAGAAAATAATAAAAGATCAAACTATCTGGAATGTATAAGAGAATCTAATGAAGAAAAGTTGTCGCAAATACTAGCAAATATGTTTAAGAATGAAGCTACTTATGGATATATATCTCCTTCTTTTGATGATATTAAAAATATTGATAATGAGAATGCTGTTATTTCTGATATTCTCTCAAATATTGATACATGTCTTGAGTTTACAGATTTAAAAAACGTTAGAAACTTAGGAATAGAAAAAGCTATAGGGAATCCTTTTGGGTTAAAAATTAACAATCTTCTTACAATACTTCCAGATACTCCAAGGCATTATTATTATTCTTTTAAAATTTCTAACCTATTAAAAAATGAAAATTCTACAATACTTGAAATAGGTGGTGGATTTGGGGGATTAGCTCATGAAATCGCTAAGAAAAAAAGAAATATGACTTATATTGGGATAGATTTATTGCCAGGACTTTTTACTACCTATTATTTCTTGAAAAAGAACAATCACAGGGTAACTTTGGTTAATGAAAATAATCAGATCAAAGATGGATATTTAAATCTTATCCCTTTTGAAATATTTACCAATAAGTTTTCAACAATTGAGAACATAGATCTTGTTTTTAATTCACGTTCTCTTTGTGAGATGTCCTTAGAAACAATTCAAATGTATTTCAATTTCATAAATAGAATTAAACCAGATTATATTTATCACGAAAATAGTAATTTTCTATTATTTCCTAATTCGCAAAGGCACCTCGAAATACTAGGATCTAATTTCCCTGTTGACTTAAATAACTATAAATTAGAAAACTTATCAATTACACCATTTACTGGAGGTGCAGGAAGGTATAGAGAATTTTTATATCGAAAAAAATAATATTTAATTTTTAGAGAAGAAAAAAAATAATTTTCTCATAAACCTAATCTTTCTCCATGATATTTTGTTTCTGACATAATTGATTTAATCCAATGAATGTTTTTTAGATACCATAAAACAGTTTTCTCAAGTGCCTCATCAAAATTATGTTTAGGTACCCAGTTAAGCTCTTTTTTAATTAAATCAGTATTTAGTCCGTATCTTTTATCATGCCCAGGACGATCTTCCACATGTCTGATTAAAGATTCATATTTAATATCTGCGTTTGGTTTATATTTATTTAATAATGAACAAATCGTATTAACTATTTCTAAATTTGATTTCTCGCAATTCCCCCCTATGCAATAACTCTTACCTATATTTCCAAATTGACAAACTTTTAATATCGCATCAATGTGATCTTCGACAAATAACCAATCTCTAATGTTACTTCCATCTCCATAAATCGGGATATGTTTTTTTTGAAGTGCCTTAACTATTACTAAAGGGATAAGCTTATCTGGAAATTGATATGGCCCATAATTGTTTGTGCAATTAGTAATGATTGTTGGGAGTTTAAATGATTTATGCCATGCTTTAACTAAATGATCGCTTGAAGCTTTTGATGCTGAATATGGACTATTTGGTGAATAAGGCGAATCTTCTGAGAAAAGACCATTTTCTCCAAGTGAGCCAAAAACTTCATCAGTGCTTATATGAATAAATCTGAATAAATTTTTATTTATATCATTTAATTTATTCCAGTTTAATCTAGCTGCTTCTAGCAAATTAAATGTTCCAATAATGTTACTATCTACAAAGACTCTTGGGTTATTGAGAGATCTGTCAACATGACTTTCAGCTGCAAGGTGAATTATAATGTCAGGATTAATCTTAATAATTAATTTATTTATTTCCTCATTATTTATAAGATCTACTTTTAAATGTATATATCTACCTTTAGCTTGATTGGAATTTTCAATATCTAATAAATTACTAGCATAATTTAATTTGTCGATATTAAAAATTTTGCAGTTATTTTTAGAATTTAATAACCTTCTTATTAGTGCACTACCTATAAAGCCTGCTCCTCCTGTAACTATTATTTTTTGGAACCTCTGCAAAATAAAATCTTTCTCAATCAATTTTTAATTATATATCTAACTATGTTCTATTAAAAAACAAATTTACTCAAACTTTTAAATTGAAAGAGCAAATATGTAAAAGTCAACTCCCTATAAGCCCTAATAAATATCTTCCATAATCGTTAGCCTTATGCTTTAAAGCAAGAATTTCTAATTCACTATCATTAATCCATCCCATCCGCCAAGAAATTTCTTCAGGATATCCAATTTTTAAATTTTGTGAATGTTCTAAGGTTCTTACAAGAGAACTAGCTTCATGGAGAGAATCAAAAGTACCAGTATCTAGCCATGCTATACCTCTTCCAAAAACTTCAACTTTAAGATTGTTACTTTTTAAATAAATATTATTCAAGTCAGTGATTTCTAGTTCCCCTCTTTTAGATGGTGTTAACGATTTGGCATAATCTACGGCATTTTCGTCATAGAAATATAATCCAGTAATTGCATAATTGCTTTTTTTTATTTGTGGCTTCTCTGTAATTTCTAAAACATTAAAGTTTTTATCAAATTTAACTATACCAAATCTCTCAGGATTATTTACGGGGTAAGCAAATAATGTTGCGCCTGATAAATTATTATTAGCTTTTTGAAATATCTTTGTGAGACTATTTCCGTAAAACAAATTATCGCCAAGTATTAGGGCACATGGAGCTCCAGATAAAAATTTCTCGGCAATTAAGAGAGATTGGGCAATACCCTCTGGTTTTTTTTGAATAGAATATTTAATTTTTATTCCCCATAAACTCCCATCACCCAAAAGATCTTTAAAGTTTTTTATGTCTTTTTCAGTTGATATTAGAAGAATATCTCTAATCCCACTAAGCATTAAGGTTGTTAGTGGATAATAAATCATTGGTTTATTGTATACAGGAATTAATTGTTTACTGATACTTAGTGTTAAAGGATAAAGCCTTGTTGCTTTTCCGCCAGCCAATATTATGCCCTTCCTTAAATTTTGCATTAAAGCTTTAATTATTAATTTTTTATATAATTATTTTATTTTACTATATGCAAATAAATTCTCTTGAAATAAATTTATGAAATTTAAATTAATTCTTCTATTACAGGATTAATTTTAAATAAGTTTTGATATTATTTATTTGGTAAGAATATATATTTTATGATAGTTTTATCAGCTAAGAATTTAAGTCTTTCTATACTAAATAATGATTTAAGTATAAGTATCAAAAATTTGAAAATTATATTTATAAAGTTATTTTTTGATATGGTACATGTTTTTAGATAATCATAATATAAATAATCGTATAAAAGAAATTCTGTTGATAAAAATAAGTTTTTTGATTTATTGTTTTTATAAAATATTTTTAATTTATGATTTATTATATTTTCTTTATTAAATTTAGAAATAAATAATTTTGAACCAGTTTTAAAAAATATTTTAAATTTATTAATAATTTTGTTTATATTTTGATTACTAATTTTTGTTGAATCAATAATTATAAAAATATAATCAAATTTTTGTTTTGCTTGAAATTCTTCATGAAATTTAATCTTTTTAAAATCTGATATTGATAGATTTTTATTTTTCAATATTTTTAATATTTGATCAATAAAAAGCTCATTACTCATTTTAGAGATATTTTTTTGTATAAGATATTTATCTCGAAAAATAATTATTAGGATCTCCTTTCCTATATATTCTTCATTAGATAATAAAAACTTCTTAATTTTTTCCATAAAAAAAATTTATTTATTCTTACTTAAATTAAAAATTTATTTATTGTTTACATCAACTTTTTAATTATCCTAACATATATATCATTATAATAATCATAAAGTAATTATGGATTATAAGAGATTATTTGATATCTTTTTTGGAATAACCATTCTATTTTTTATCTCCCCACTTATTATTATATTTTGCTTAATAATATATTTTTATGATCGATCAAACCCTCTTTATATTTCAACTCGTGTAGGCAGAAATGGTAAGAAATTTAAGATTTTTAAAATTAGAACTATGGTTAAAAATGCTGATAAAATAGGTGGCACTTCTACTAAAAAGTCAGATAAAAGATTACTTCCTGTGGGTAAAATTATAAGAAAATTAAAATTAGATGAATTTACTCAAATTATTAATGTTATTAATGGAACCATGTCTTTTGTTGGCCCAAGACCAAATACTCCAATTGATGTAAGTATGTATTCTCTTAAGGAAGAGGAGTTACTTTTCATAAGACCAGGAATTACTGATTTTTCTTCAATTGTTTTTGCTGATGAAGGTGATATTTTGGATAGTTTTGAAAACCCAGATTTAGCATACAACCAATTAATAAGACCATGGAAAAGTAAATTGGGTTTGTTTTACATAAAGAAATCTAGTTTAACTTTAGATTTAAAGTTAATGTTTTTAACTATCCTGAACACTATTAATAGGGATAAGGCATTGTTTATTTTATCTAAAATTATAAAAAATAACGGAGGTTCTTCTGAACTAATTAATGTAGTTAGAAGAAAAAATGATTTACTTCCTACTGCACCTCCTGGTTTTCTTTACCCAATTGAGAAAATTTAAATAAAAATTTACCTCTTCATTTTTAACAACAATTGCTTTTTATATATTATATTTTAAAAAGAATATAAATTTAAAATTAAATATTCAATTATAACCTCAACAAAAGATTCTGCTAAAACACTTGAGGATACTATTCTTTCTGTAAAAAAACAAAAAATCAAGCCTGTATTTCATGTATTTGTAGATTGTTCATCTAGAGACAGTACAAAACAAATAATTAATAGATATGGCAAACAAAATATTGAAAGTGAGATTATATTAATCAATCAAGTTTCGAAAGGTATTTATAATGCTTGGAATATTGGAATTATTAATCTTTTAAAACGTGTTGATGATAATCATTTTATTTTAATTTTGAATAGCGATGATTGGTTGGAGGATGACTTCATAGAAAAAGTTTCAAAAATTTCTAAATATGATTTGATAGCTGGATCCTGCATGGTTCACTATCAAAAAAATAATTTTGTTAGAAAGTGCAGAAATTTTAATTTTTTACCAATCTTCATGCCTGTGATGGATCCATCATTATGTATAAAAGCTTCAGTCTTTAGAAAAATAGGAATTTATAGGGAAAGATTTCTTGTGGCCGCAGATCATGACTTCGTGTTTAGGGCTTATGAAATGGGTTATAGATTTAAAATATTAAGCGATGTTTTAGTTAATGTTAGAATGGGTGGTTTTGCTTATCAAAATAAAGAAAAAGCTTTTTTAGAACAATTAGAGTTGGCTAGAGAAAGATCTCCTTTTCCAATTCCAGAATTTGCTTACCTATATAGATTATTAAAGTTACCGAGATTTAGAATCTTTGATTTTCTTTAATAAATAATTTAAAATGAACTAAAATATTCTAAAGGGATAATATTATTTTTGAATGTTATTAAATGCAAATTTATAAAACAGCTCAAGGTAGGACATCGATTTTTTTAGCGATCAAAGCTTTAGCTAGGCAAAAAAAATACATATTAACTCAGGCTTTCACATGTGTAGCAGTTCCCGAAGCTATTATTTCTGCTGGATATGCCCCTTTTTGGCTAGATATAGAGCTAGAAACCTTTTCTATAGAAATAGATAATTTATATTTAGCTGTTGAAAAAAATCCTGATCAATTTGGCGCTATATTGATTCAGCATACATTTGGATTAACTCCCAAACACTATAAAGAATTAAAGAATTTTGCAAACATTAACAATATTCCAATTATTGAAGATAGATGTCATTGCAATTTTGTTAAAAATTATAATGACCTCCAACAAAATATTAAAAATGAGAAATTAGCATATTGCTATTCTTTTGAGAACGCCAAACCAATAAACCTTGGGCGGGGAGGTTTGCTTTTAACATCAAAATTTTTAGAAGATGAAATTATTACAATTGAAAAAGAATTTAAAACCTTTAAGAAACAAGGTATATTCAAATCATTGATGCATTTATCAATTGCCATTTCTTATAATTTTTTTTATAAAACTATTTTCTATTGGCGCCTATTAGAAGGATATAGGAAATTAGCAACTGTTGGAATAATGCCTTCTAACTTCAATAAATTACTAGATGATTTTGTTTTAGAGAAGATGGGCTTTTCCCAAGAATGTATAATTTCGTTACTAATATTTATTTCTAGGAAATCAAAAAAGTTTATTAATATACCATTTTTAACACCTCTCCTTAAAAATATTTCAAATATCTTCCTAATTGAAAAAAAAAGAATACCTGTTTATGTTAAGAACAAAGAAAAGGCAATGAATTTTTGCAAGAAAAAAAATATTCCAGTCAAAGACTACTTTAATACTCCAATACAACCTCTAAATTTACGAGAGTATAAATTTGTTAATTACAAGAAAAAGCTTTGTCTTAAAGCAGAGGAGGCTTCTAGACATATAATAAGTTTTGATAAAGTTCCTTCTAAACTTTTCTTAATCGAAATGCAAAATTAGATTCTTTAAATAAAAGACCATAAAATTAGTCTTTAATTATGTTCAGTAAAACTAAATTAAATTTAATAGATAAAATATCAAATTTTTTAGGAATAATATTTAGACTTAGATCTTACGTGAGGATATTAATACTCGTTTTACTAGATATTTTAATTATATCTTTTTCCTTATTAATCTCTTCAGTCCTTTTAAGTATTAATGATCTATATTATTTTTCATATTATGATTTTAAATTACTTTATTCTTTGATTTTATTTTCTATTCCAATTTATTTCTTTACTGGACAATATAAGGATTTGACTCGATTTATTGGGAGTAAATCGATATATCTTATAATGATAAGGAATGCATTATTAATATTTATATCTTACATAGCATTTTTGTATCCTTTAAGTTTGGGTTTTGTTTTATGGACGTTTATTTCATCAATTAGTTATACATTGAGGATTATATTGAGAGATATATTAATATATTTAAATAACAAGAGAAATGACGAATCAGGAATCCTGATTTACGGCGCAGGCGCAGCAGGAGCAAGACTCTTAAATATTCTCAATCTTGAAAATAAATACTTTGTTAAAGGATTTATTGACGATGATTCTTCTTTATGGGGAAGATCGATATTGGGTATAAATATTTATTCCCCTTCAGAAATTGAGAATCTTAAAATAAAAAAAAATATAAAAAAAATAGTTTTAGCAATACCATCTATATCTAAAGATGTTTTAAAAATAATATTAAATAAACTTAGTGTCTCAAATATTAATGTTTTGCAGATACCTAATTTAACAGATATTATCCAAGGTAAATCAGAAATAAATAAATTAAGGCCAATAAATTTCGAGGATTTGCTCGGTAGGGAGGTTGTGCATTCAAATTATGAAATATTGGCAAAAGATCTTTATCAAAAGGTAATTTTAGTTACTGGAGCGGGAGGGTCAATTGGCTCACAATTATGCAGAGAACTTTATTCATTTAAACCTTCAAAAATAATTTTATTTGATATAAGTGAGCCTAGTTTATATAATATATATCAGGAATTTAAGGATTTAAAATCAAAGGAAACTAGATTCATACCAATTCTTGGAACTGCCTCAGATCGTGGATTAGTAAATAAGGTAATTTCTGAAAATAAAGTTAATATTATTTTTCATGCAGCAGCTTATAAACATGTTCCATTAGTGGAAATGAATCCAATGGAAGGGATTAAAAACAATGTTTTTTCTACGAGAGTTGTTTGCGAATGTGCTATTAGAAATTCAGTCGAAAAATTTGTCTTAATTTCTTCAGATAAAGCAGTAAGACCAACGAATTTAATGGGAGCCTCTAAAAGAATTTCTGAGTTAGTTGTTCAAGCTTCTCAAGAAAATGTTTATAACAATAATTCAGATTTTAATTCTAAGACAATTTTTTTAATGGTTAGATTTGGAAATGTTATAAACTCTTCTGGTTCTGTTATCCCACTATTTCAAAAGCAAATTAAAGAAGGTGGACCTATTACTTTGACGCATGAAAAAATTACTCGTTATTTCATGACTATTCATGAAGCTTGTCAGCTGGTAATACAAGCAACTTCATTTGCTAAAGGAGGAGATTTATTCTTATTAAATATGGGTGAGCCTGTTGAAATTAAAAAAATTGCTGAACAATTGATTTCTTTGAGTGGGTTAACATTGAAAGATAAGTTTAATCCTGAGGGTGATATTGAAATAGTAATTTCAGGTCTAAGACCCGGTGAAAAACTATATGAAGAACTTTTAATTGAAAATAATTCTTTACCAACAAATCATCCTCTGATATTTAGAGCAGAAGAAAATTTTATAAAGCATTCTTTATTAATGCCTCTTATAGATCAATTAAATGAGAGTTGTTCTGATCAGGATTTAGAAAAATCTTTTAAATTGATATCAAAAATAGTTCCTGAGTGGCGAAGATCTTATGAATAAAAATCAAAATCCAACTATTTGCGTTACTGGTGCTGCAGGTTTTATTGGATCAGCATTATGCAAAAAACTTTTGTGCAATGGTATTAAAGTTGTAGGAATTGATAATTTAAATTCTTATTATGACCCTAATTTAAAAAAAATAAGATTAAAAAATATCGAAGAAACTTGTAATGCTGGAGATAATAAATGGTCTTTTTTTGAGGGCTCTATTGAAAACTATATATTTTTAGAGAGAATTTTTAATAATACAAAACCAAATATAGTTGTAAATCTTGCCGCACAAGCTGGGGTAAGGTATTCTCTTGAAAATCCTTTCTCATATGTTCAGTCTAATTTAGTAGGTTTTACTAACATCCTCGAGATTTGTAGAAAGTTTTATATTTCTAATTTTATTTATGCGTCAAGCAGCTCCGTATATGGAGGTAATAAATCGCTTCCCTATAATGAATTGCAAAACGTAGATCATCCAATAAGTTTCTATGCAGCAACAAAAAAGGCAAATGAATTGATGGCTCATTCTTATAGTAGTCTTTATAACATTCCAACTACAGGTCTTCGCTTTTTTACTGTATATGGTCCATGGGGAAGGCCTGATATGGCTCCGATGCTATTCGCTAATTCGATATTAAAAGGAGAAGAAATTTCTGTTTATAACTCTGGGCAAATGATGAGAGATTTCACTTATATTGATGACATTATTGAGGTTATTCGCAGATGTTGTTATAAACCTGCGACACCTGATGATGAATTTGATATATCTGATCCGAATCCATCTACATCATTTGCTCCTCATCGGATTTTTAATGTTGGGAACGGATCATCAATTAATCTTATGACTTTTATTGAAACTTTAGAGTCTGAGTTTGGCATTAAAGCTAAAAAGGTTTTAAAGCCACTACAAAAAGGTGATGTAATTTCAACTCATGCAGATACAACAAAAATAAAAGAATGGATAAATTTTTCTCCAAAAACTAATTTAAAGAATGGGATTGAATTGTTCTCAAAGTGGTTTCTAGATTTTTATAAAAATAAGTATTAAAGACACATTAAGGAATTATTGTTCTTATGTAATTTTATTATTTAGGGATAGAATCAAAATAAAATATATTTATGAAAAACATTTTGATAACTGGAGGCAATGGATTTATAGGTAGTCATACATGTCTATGTCTTATTCAAAATGGATATAAGGTAATAATTTTTGATAACTTATCTAATTCAAATTATGAATCAATTAATAGAATAAAGAAAATTTTAAGTAATTTAAATGTTGATATTAATGACAAAATAGACTTTATAAATGGAGATGTTAGAGATGAAAAGCTATTAGATAAAATTTTTAAAAAATATCACTCCAAAAATGAATCTATTGTTAGTGTAATTCATTTTGCTGGTTTAAAATCTATTTCTGAATCAATAATTAGTCCCTTAGATTACTGGGAAAAAAATTTTGGAGGTACTTTGTCTTTAGTAAAGTCTATGGCAAATAATAATTGTAAAAAATTAGTTTTTAGTAGTAGCGCGACGGTTTATGGTTCAAAATATAAAACATCTTTGAAAGAAAATTTTTATAATTTCCCAATTAATCCTTATGGAGAAACTAAAAATACTATAGAAAAAATGCTTCAACATATTCAATATGCTGATAATAAATGGAATATTATAAATCTAAGATATTTCAATCCAATAGGAGCACATTCATCTGGATTACTAGGAGAGTCATCAATATTAAAAACTGATAATCTATTCCCCGCAATATGCAAAGTAGCCTCTGGTGAATTAAAAGAATTAAAAATTTATGGAAATGATTGGCTAACTAGAGATGGAACTTGTATTAGAGACTATATACACGTTATGGATATAGCTGAAGGTCATGTTAAAGCAATAGATTTTTTATTTTCAAGAGAAGAGGGAATAAACTCTGTTAATCTAGGAACTGGAAGGAATACAACTGTTTTGGAACTTATAAAAGTTTTCGAAAAAGTTAATAAGGTAAAAATTAATTATGTATTTTCTGAAAAGAGAAAAGGAGACCCACCAATATTAATTGCTAATGTTTTCCTATCAAAAAAATTATTAAAATGGAAATATAAAAGAAATTTAGAAGAAATGTGCATTGATGGATGGAAATGGTATTTATCAAATATAGTAAGAAAAAAATAATCTCGTTTTATAATTATAAATCTTGGAAATTTAATTTATTAAATTCCTGAATTGTATGCTTAAGTCCATCTTCTAAATTTATTTTACTTGACCAACCTAGTTTATTTAAATTACTTATATCCAGTATCTTTCGGGGAGTTCCGTCCGGCTTGGAATTGTCCCATGTAATTTTCCCTTTATAATTTAAAATTTTTGAAATTTTAGTTGCTAAATCTGCAATGGAAATGTCTTTGCCAGTTCCAATATTTATATGATTAAGTTTGTTTCCATTACTATCTTTTGGTGCATTATCTGAAAATGGATCCCATTCTTCCAAAAGAAATATACATGCGTCAGCTAAGTCATCGACGTGCAAGAACTCTCGCATTGGCTTGCCACTTCCCCAACAGACTACATTTTCTTTTGAGTATTTTTTTGCTAAAGAAAATTTACGAATCAATGCTGGTAAGACATGACTCGATCTGAGATCGTAATTATCACCTTGTCCATAAAGATTTGTTGGCATAACACTTATTGCATCAAATTTATACTCAAATCTCAGTGATTCACAAAGTTTTAAACCTGCGATTTTTGCAATGGCATAGCTTTCATTTGTCTTTTCTAGTGAACCATTCAATAGATATTCTTCTTTAATTGGCTGTAATGCATTTCTGGGATAAATACAACTACTTCCCAGAAATAGAAGTCTTTTGACATTGTTTGATGATGCTATCTCAATTAAATTATTTTGTATTTTTAGATTCTCTATAAGAAATTCGAATGGGTATTCAGAATTAGCTAAAATCCCGCCAACTTTTGCAGCTGCTATAATTACCACATCAGGTTTGTTTTTTAAGAACCAACTATTTACCTCAAGAAAATTAAAAAGATCTAATTCATTCCTTGTCGGGGTCAATAAATTTAAATAATTATTTTTTTTTAAAGCTCTATGTAAGGCTTTTCCTACCATGCCATTTGAGCCGGCAATAAATATTTTGTCTTCTTTTTTAATAAGTTTACACATAAATCAAATTACAATATCTTTTTATTTGTTATCTAGTTTTAATCCTTTTTTTATCAGAAGTACTTCTTTTTTAGCTTCTTTTAAATCAAACTCTATCATTGATTTTATTAATTTTTCTAAAGAAATATTGGGAGACCATCCTAATTTTTCCCTCGCCTTTGCCGCGTCTCCTAATAATGTGTCAACCTCACACGGTCTGAAATATCTTGAATCGATCCTTACAATAATTTCTCCAGTATCTGATCTCTTTCCAACTTCATTTAAGCCTTCACCCTCCCAAATTATTGCTTTGGAGTTTCGTTTATTCCATCCTAATTCTTCTGCACTTATTTCTAGAAACTCTCTTACACTTGCCTGCCTTCCTGTCGCTATTACATAATCATCTGGCTCGTCTTGTTGGAGCATTAACCACTGCATTCTTATGTAATCTTCAGCATGACCCCAATCTCTTAAAGAATCAAGATTACCCATATATAAACAATCCTCTAAACCGGCATGTATTCTTGTTAAACCTCTCGTTATTTTTCTCGTTACGAAGGTTTCTCCCCTTCTATGACTTTCATGATTAAACAGAATGCCATTGCATGCAAATATTCCATATGATTCTCGATAATTGATTGTAATCCAATGTGCGTATAGTTTTGCTACACCATAGGGACTTCTTGGATAAAAAGGAGTTTTTTCATTCTGTGGTATTTCCTTGCTAATTCCAAATAATTCACTTGTGCTAGCCTGGTAAAACTTTGTTTTTTCTGTAAGATTTAATATTCTTATTGCTTCTAATATTCTTAAGGTACCAAGAGCATCTGAATTTGCTGTGTATTCTGGTGATTCAAAACTTACTGCTACATGGCTTTGCGCTCCTAGATTATAAATTTCATCTGGCTGAATTGTTTGAATAATTCTAATTAAATTAGTACTATCGGTTAAATCTCCGTAATGTAAGATGAATCCATTTTTTTGAGTATGAGGGTCTTCATAAATATGTTCAATTCTTTGGGTATTAAAACTACTTGATCTCCTTTTTAATCCATGTACTTCATAGTTCTTTTTTAGTAAAAACTCTGCTAAATAACTGCCATCTTGTCCTGTTACACCTGTTATAAGAGCTTTTTTCATATTATTTCTTTTCTTATTGAAGTATAATATATCTTAGATATTTTAATAATTTATTATATAAATCCTTATACAACTATGGAAAATAAAAAAATAAGTAACATTAAAAATATTTGTTGTATTGGAGCAGGATATGTTGGTGGACCTACAATGGCAGTGCTTGCAGCAAATAATCCTAATATAAAAGTTAATGTTGTTGATACCAATAAAACAAAATTAGATTTATGGAATAGTGAAAATTTAGATGAATTACCCATATATGAACCAGGCTTAAGTGATTTGATCCATAAAAATAGAGGTAGAAATCTTTTCTTTACATCAAATATTTCAGATTGTATTAAGGAAGCAGATATGATCTTTATATCAGTTAATACACCCACAAAAATAAAAGGTCTTGGAGCAGGATATGCAAGTGATCTTAAGTGGGTTGAATCAAGTGCTAGGCAAGTTGCCGAATTTGCTAATGGGCATACAATTGTTGTTGAAAAAAGTACTTTACCTGTAAGAACAGCTCAAACAATTAAATCAATACTTCAGGCCTATGAAGAAAAAGGAGATTTTCAAGGAGATAAAAAAAGTTTTTCAATTTTATCTAATCCTGAATTTTTAGCGGAAGGGACTGCAATAAATGATCTCCAAAATCCAGATAGAGTTTTGATTGGTGGTGAAGATGATAATGCTATAAAACTTTTAGAAAAAATTTATTTAAATTGGGTCGATAGAAATAAAATTTTAACCACAGATTTATGGAGTTCTGAATTATCAAAAATAGTTTCAAATGCATTTCTTGCTCAAAGAATTAGTTCAATAAATTCTATTTCTGCTTTATGCGAGCTTACTGAAGCAAATATAAATAATGTATCTCATGCCGTGGGTATGGACAATAGAATAGGAAAAAAATTTCTTAGCGCAGGTCCAGGATTTGGTGGAAGCTGCTTCAAAAAAGATATTTCAAATTTAATTTATATTTGTAAGCATTATGGACTTGAGGATGTGGCAGATTATTGGGAGAGTGTGATTTCTATAAATGATTGGCAGAAAAAAAGAATTTCTAAAATAATAGTGGAAAAATTATACGGAAATCTCTCAGATAAAAAAATTAGTATATTCGGATTTTCTTTCAAGCCAAATACGAATGATACTAGAGAATCGCCAGCAATAAGTATCTGTAAAGATTTACTAGAGGAGGGATGCTTAATTTCTATTTATGATCCTCGCGTTACTGAAGAACAGATATGCTTAGAATTAGGAGATAATAAGCAAGTTTCTTCTGAAAAAAATAAATCAAATGCTAAATGGACAAAAAATGAAGATCTATATGAATGTACATTAAATTCTGATGCTATTTTGTTACTTACTGATTGGGAAGATTTCTATAATATGAACTTAAAAAAATTAATTAAAAATATGAGAATTCCCAGCTGGATTTTTGATACTAGGAACGTCATAAATCATAAGGAGGCAAAATCAGTCGGATTTAATATGTGGAAGTTAGGAAATGGGTGAGTTTTATTTTTTATTTGAAGATTAAATGACTGAGAATCTTTTATATATTGCATCTACTTTGTACATCTCTTTTTCATAAGAATAATTTTGCTCTATTATTTTCCGAGCTGATTTTCCTAAATTAATGTTTTTCTTTTTATTTTTTAATATTAGTTCAATTATTTCTTCTAATTTATAAGTATCTTTATTATTAAATAAATATCCATTTTTGTTATTTTTTATCCATAGGCTATTATCAGAATTATTTGTTGCTATCACAATTCTCTCAAATGACATTGCCTCTGCAATACTTGATGAGAGTCCCCCATCACTTAATGATGTAGATACATAAATGTCTATTTTATTGTAGAAATTATACATTTCTTTTTTATTTAATAGTCCTAAAAATAATATTTTTTTATTCAGTTTTTCTTTATTTACAAATTTTTTAAATTCTGATTTTAATGAACCATCACCTGCAATTAGAAAAATAATATCATTTCTTTTCTGGCAAATTGATTTTGCAGTTTTTAATAAAGTTGATATGTCATAAATTTTTTCGAGTTTTCTATTACTCCCAACAACTATTTTTTTATTTTCAGAAAATACAGTTCTACTTGCTTTATATGATTTTGTATTAATTCCAAACATAGAAACTAAAATATTATTCTTTTTTGCACCAAGTTTTATGGAAGCATTTTTTAATCTTTCAGAATCGCAAATAGTATAGGCTGCTCTTTTGAAAAGAAAGGTTAACCATAATTTTTTTAATAAAGAATTATTTACCAAAAGATCGCTACCCCATGGAGTAAGTATTATGTTTGATTTATGATTTATAAAAATACTAAGTAAACTATGCCATCCAAGATAATGAATATGTATTAGAGAAAATTCATCAATTAGAAGTAATTTCACCACCTTAAGGAGATCTTTCAATTTGTATATTTTGTAGATTGTTATTTTTTGTTTAAGAGCGTTGTATTCTTTAATAGTTTCCCTACTGGGTTCTGTATTAGTAATCCAAACAATTTTATTTTTCGAGGTAAAAAAATTTATCCATCTTGCTGAATGAATAGATTTTGCACTTGCTATATAGATAATTCTCATATATATCGATAATTAATATTAATATTAACATCATCGTTTTTTGAAAAAAGTTTATTGAAAAAAATCAAAAATAAAAATATAAAATTTTTATAATAATTTTTATTATTTAAACAATTTTTTTGTTTCAAATAAAATGCTAATCTCTATTTTAATACTTTAAGTTTTCATGAGATATTCAATTGTTATTCCTGCATTTAAAAGATCAGATTTACTTTGTAAATGTTTACAGGCAGTTGAAAATCAAACCCTTAAACCATTTGAAGTCATAATAGTTGATAATAATAATGAAACTAGGGAGTCAAAAAAACTTAGTTTATTGGTAGATAAATTCTTAATTAAAAGAAATCTTAATATAATCTTGAAAAATTCTCCAAAAAATAGCGGTGCTATAGCTAGAAATATTGGAGCAAAATCATGTAAAGGTGAAATCGTAGCATTTCTCGATAGTGATGTAATTTTAGACGAAAATTATTATTCAATACTTTTGAAATTTTTTGATGCCCATAAAGATTTAATAGCTATTCAAGGGATAGATAGAGCTTTGATTGAATCGCAAGCCAAATTAGTTAAAGAAAGTTTAATAAAAAAAATTACATATTATTTTGAACAATTTTTTGAGACATCTCTTCTTTTTAATAAAAAAAATGCATATGTATCTCCATCATTAGCGGTTGCTCATCCATCTGTAGAAGAAGATTTTGAAATTCAAAGCCAATGGATATCTACTTGTGCTGGTTTATTTAAAAGAGATCTTTTTGAATATTATTCATTCCCAGAACAATTTGTTACTTACTCTAATAATGAGTATCTCTTCTTTTCTTATAATTTGTTCTTAAAAAAAGAAGGCTTGATGATATACACTAACAAAGCAAAATATAGAGATGTTCAGACTGAATCGGGAAGAATTTCTAAGATTGCATTATTGTATCAAATTCAAACTTATGACTTATTTATTTTTATAAGGCTTTTTAATATTAGTCCTAAAAATCTTTTTATTTTTATTAAATCAAGAATTGGGCACTTAATTTATAATGTTTCTAGATTAATTTTAAAAAAGAATTTTTCATTAAAGGATTATTTTCATGCAGTTTATTCAGTCCTCTATCCCTTAATTAACTTTTATTCAATATATAAAGGAAACCTTTATTTCTATGAAAAAAAATTTTCATTAGAAAAAAATCAAAATTAAATAAAGTCTGATACTTTTTTTAACTCTAAATTATTTGATTGATTAATATAACCTAATCTTAAGTGCTTTGGTAGTTTATCTATATTATGAGTAGACATTAAAACAGAAATATTTTCAGAAATCTTGATAAGTGTACTAATTATCTTTTGTTCATTTTCATTATCCAATGCACTAGTAGGTTCATCAAGTAATAAAACATCAGGTTTGAAATAAAGAGCTCTTGCCAAAGCTATTCTTTGCCTCTGTCCTACGGATAAATTATTACCTTTTTCTCCAATTCTTTCAAAAACAGAATTTTTAAGATTCGAAACATAATTAAAAATTTCTGCTTTGATGAGAGATGATCTCAAATTCTCATAATCTATATTATTTTTAGCAATACCAAACGCAACATTTTCAGCTATGGAAGCATCAATTAAAGAAAAGTCTTGATGTAAATATGAAATTCTAGGCTCTCTATTTTTGAAAATCTTACTATTAAAAATTATTTGTCCTTTTTGAGGTTTTTGCAAACCAGAAATTAGATTTAAAAATGTAGATTTCCCTGATCCACTTTCACCAAATAAAATAAATAGTGAAGAATCATATATTTCAAGATTTATATTTTTTATTATTTCATTATTTGCATAATTAAAAGAAAGATTTTTAATTTTAAAGGCTATATTTTTATTTTCAATATTTTCTACTATAATTTCTTTTTTTGAATCGAGTAATTTTTTATCTTTTAATTTAATTTCAGAGTTTAAATTATTTATAATTTTAGATCCATACTCTAAACTATTTATTCCATAAATTATATTGCTTAGTGCAGGTTGAGCTTTATAAGCAGAGAAAGCAAATGTAGCTAATAGAGGTATTGAATTTAAATTTACAAGATCTCTTGATGCAATAATTAAAATTGAAAATGACAATATCATAAATACAATCATTTCCAAAATATATTTTGGGGAAGCTACTAATGAGTTGTAAATCGCGTTTGTCATCGCAAATGACTTAGAATATTTTTTAAATCTTTTTGAGAAATAATTTTCAGCAGAATATATTTTTATATCTTTTATGCTTTCAAAAGATTCTATGCCCGTTTTGAATCTTCCTTTATTTGCCTTTTCACTTTTCAAACCTTCTATATTAAGGATTCTTTTTGAAAAAATATAAAACGCTATATAAAAGACACTGAGAACAAATAAACTTAATATTGATGCAGAAATATTTACATTAAAAATATATATTAATATTCCAAATAACAAAAATATATTTGTCAACATTAAAATCGTAGGCTGGAAAACAATAATTATAAATTGATCAACTTCCGATAAAATTAGCTTAGCTACTTCCCCTGTTTCCTTTTCTTTAAAATTGCCATTTATATAATTATTAATCAATTTTGAAGAAATACTATATCTTATATCCTCAATAAATTTGTTTGTTTTAAAAACTATAAATAATCTAGAAATAGTTGCAATTAACATTACAAGTATCACAAAAATAGGTATTAAAGTTAATAATGAGTTTGCATCGAGATTTAAATTATTAATATTGAGTTTATTTAAATTACTTGATACATAGTCATTTAAATTTTCTTTTCCTTCTAGGATATATACAAGCGGAATAACAGATATTAAGGTTAATACATCTAATATAGATTGAATTATTAATAATATTATTAATTGGATGAATTTATATTTATCCCTTAATTGAACTACTTTTAGTGTTTTTGATAGCAAATCTAATGTGTTTAATATATTTGTGTAGATTTTCATTATTTGCGCCCTAAGCTTTTATTATTTTTTCTGATCTATTAAATCTTCCTCTTGTGTCAATAATTAGCTTACTATGTTTTTCTATCATTTGATACTTATAAATATCATGATCAGTTAAAAGTATTACGCAATCTTGGTTTTCAATATTTTTAATTGTTAAATCTAAGCATTTAAGGCATTCTGCTTTATCATTGTCGAAGTAAAAAAATGGAAAAAATGGATCATTATAAGAAACATTTGCTCCCATTTTAATCAGAGATTTTGTTATTTCTAAAGATGGAGATTCCCTACAATCATCAATATTCTTTTTATAGGAAATTCCAAGAATCAGAATTTTACATCCCTTTATTTTTTTTGATCTTTTTTCTAATGATACTTTTAATTTATTTATAACATGATTAGGCATTCTTGAATTGATTTCATCTGCTAAATCTATAAATTTAATTTGCAGATTAAATTCCTTTTTGGCTTTCCATGATAAATAAATAGGATCTATTGGTATGCAATGACCTCCTACTCCAGGGCCTGGGAAAAATGGTTTGAATCCAAATGGTTTTGAAGATGCAGCATTAATTATTTCGTTTATATCAAGATCTAAATGCTCAGCTACGACTTTTAATTCATTTATTAATCCAATATTTACAGCTCTAAAAACATTTTCTAATAGTTTTGTCATTTCAGCAGTTTTGCTTGAGGAAACTAGAATCACATTAGAGTTGATTAATTCATATGTTTTTTTTCCTATTTCAGCACAAAATCTTGTGTCTCCACCAACTATTTTTGGTATCTCACTCCTTTTAAAATCTTGATTACCAGGATCTTCTCTTTCGGGTGAATAAGTTAAAAAAAAATTATTTCCAATTTTTAAATTATTTAATTCAATAAGCGGTTTTACAACTTCGTATGTAGTCCCTGGATAAGTTGTGCTTTCAATACTTATTAGTTGACCTTTCTTTAGGTAACTCTTTATTAATGAAATTGAGTTTGTTAAAAAACTAAGATCAGGCTCTCTTTTGTCGTTTAAAGGAGTTGGCACACATATTAAAATGACATCTATTTTGTTTATAAAAGAAAAATCGTCAGTAGGGAAAAATTTTTTAGAATTAACCCCTTCTTTTACCTCTATTGAATCAATATGATTTATATGACTATGGCCTTCTTTTAAAGTATTTATTACATTTTTGTTTATATCGAACCCGATAACGTTGATACCTTTTTGTGAGAATGATAATGCAAGTGGTAAACCAACATAACCAATTCCAATTACGCCAATATTAACTTTTTTTGATTCGATTTTATTTATAAGATTTTTATAGTAAATATTTTGTTTTGAAGTATTCATTAAGGTATTCAAAAATATAAAAATATTCTTTATTAAATTTTACATTACCATAATTAAACCTTGCGAAATCAATATAATGAATAAAATATATTTCTTTTTGATGAAGGTACCTTTCTTTGACTATAAAGGTTATTGTAAGGATATTAATTATAGTAGCCTTCTGGAAGAGGTACTCGAAAGTGGTTTTCTTATAGGTGGATCTGTAATAAAGCAAGTTGAAAATAAAATTCAAGAACTTACCAAAATTAAAAACTGTGTTTGTGTTGGTAACGCTACTGACGCAATGGAAATAATTTTTGATTATTTAAATTTGCCTCAAAAATCAAAAGTTTTAGTCCCCTCGCACACTATGCTCGCAACAGCATCAGCTGCAAAAACCGCTGGTCTTATCCCAGTACCTGTAGATGTAGATGTTGATAGCTATATGCTTGAGATCGAACAATTAAAAAATTGTGATTTAAAAAATGTATCAGCAGTAATGATAACTCAACTTAATGGAATTGTTGCTAATATGAATCCCATTAAAGATTTTTGCGAGCAAAATAATCTTCTTTTGGTTGAGGATTCTGCACAAGGTATAGGAGCATTTAATGATGCAAACCACGCAGGATCATGGGGTATTGGAGGTTGTATATCTTTTTATCCAGCTAAAATTATTGGAGGTTTGGGAGATGGCGGAGCATTAATAACAAATTGTGATGAATTAGCAGATTTCGCACGCTCAGTTAGAGATCATGGAAGGGGAAAAGAATTTGAAGCTGTTAATTGGGGAAGAAATAGTAGATTAGATACATTAAATGCAAGAGTCATTCTAGAGAGATTAAATCAAATAGAAAATTTAATAAAAAAAAGAAGGAGGATTGCCGATATATATTATGAAAATTTAAATATCTTAGAAATAGAAGGACATTTAAATTTACCTCCAAGATTTTCTACAAAAAGTTCATCGCAAAGTACATTCCAAAATTTTGAAATAAAGGCTAATTCAAGAGAAGAACTAATACACTTCCTTAATGCAAAAGAAATATCTACAATTAAACAATGGGGGGGGTATTCAATAGCTCATTTTTCCAAGCTGGGCTTTAAAATAAGTGACTATCCTTCTACATCTGAATTATTTGATAAGCTTTTGTTATTGCCCATGAATCATTTAATGAGCGAGGAAAATGCAATTTACGTAGCTAAATGTGTCCTAGAGTTTTATAGAGATTAAAATGATTCCTTCGGAAGAATTATCAAAATACATAAGAATAAAGTCTATTGAAATGTGTTCTGAAGGAAAATCATCGCATATAGGCTCTGTACTGTCTTGCGCAGATATATTGGCAGTACTTTATTCAAGAGTATTGAATTATGATTTAGATCAACCGAATCATGAAAACAGAGATAGATTTTTAATGAGTAAAGGTCATGCTGGAGCTGGTTTGTATGCAACTCTTTCAAAAATAGGTTTTGTTAGAGAGGATATTTTAAAAACTCACTATAAGAATGGATCTTTTTTATCTGGGCATGTTTGCCATAAGATTTTCCCTGGAATAGAGTTTTCTACAGGATCCCTTGGCCATGCATTACCTGTCTCAATAGGTATAGCGCTTGGATTGAAATTAAAAAATAATAATAGTCGGGTTTTCTGTTTGATGAGTGATGGAGAATTAGATGAGGGTTCTAATTGGGAAGCATTTCTTTCAGCAGCACACTATAAATTAAATAATTTAATAGCAATAGTTGATAGAAACAAACTACAAAGTATTGAAGATACAGAGTCAACTCTAATGCTTGAACCACTTTCAAAAAAGTTCTTATCCTTTAATTGGGATGTTCAAATTATTGATGGACATGATCACAAAAAGTTACATGAAAGTTTATCAAAAAAAGTTAATAAACCAAAAATAATAATTGCAAATACAACTAAAGGTAAAGGTGTAAGTTTTATGGAAAATCAAGTAGTTTGGCACTATAGATCTCCAAAAGCAGAAGATGTTATAAAAGCTAAAGGTGAATTAAATTGAGGAATTTATTTGTACAAAAACTTCATAAACTAATTACTAATGATCCACGAGTAATTTTACTAACAGCTGATTTAGGTTTTGGAGCTTTTGAATGCTTTGAACCTTATAGAAATAAGCAATATTTTAACGTTGGTATTTGTGAACAACTAATGGCTTCTATGGCAGCAGGATTATCATTGGAGGGTTTTAAAGTATTTATTTATAGTATTGGCATTTTCCCATCTTTAAGATGTCTTGAACAAATAAGAAATGATATATCTTATCATGATTGCACGGTAACAATAGTAACTACAGGGGTAGGCTTTAGTTATGGATCATTAGGAATGACTCATCATTGTGTTCAAGATATAGGAGTTATAAGATCTATCCCAAATATTGATATTTTTACTCCTTCGAATTCATATGAAATGAATGAAGTTTTTAATGATATTGATGGTATTAGTTATCTGCGAATTGATAAATCTGAACTTGATTTAATTCCAAAAAATAGATTATCTGACTCATTTTGTTTTTGTTACTTTCAAAATGATAAGTTTGAAGAAAAAGAAAAAACATTAATTTTATCTCATGGATCTATTGGCTCAATTTCATTTCCTTTTTTAAAAAATAAATTCAAAATTGATTTTTATACATTAGCTTGCATTAAAGAATCGAAAGGATTATTAGATCTCTGTAAAAAATATAAAAAAATAGTAACTATTGAAGAACATTCCGAAGTTAATGGATTTTTTTGTTTTGTAAGTTCTATGCTCGCTAAGCATAAAATATTAAAAGAAATTGACTTTATTGCGTTACCTGAAAACCATGTAAGTATTGTTGGAGATCAAAATTATTTAAGAGAAGAACTTAAA